>Ga0208597_1000258_pt1 | contig 20664 bp, 16 predicted proteins | sample LakMenEpi05May12_FD_150673 | JGI IMG/M metagenome (GOLD analysis project Ga0208597, IMG submission 150673) | Freshwater microbial communities from Lake Mendota, WI - 05MAY2012 deep hole epilimnion (SPAdes) | ecosystem: Environmental > Aquatic > Freshwater > Lake > Epilimnion/Euphotic zone ...
ATGGTCATAAAAAAATTATAGCTATACTTGGAATTGCGCAGTCAGAATCTACAAAAATTACAGAGAAGAACAAACCATTTTGGGTTATTGCAAAAAACAGTTGATATGTCAAAACATTTTATAAATTGTAAAAAAATATACGGAATCCATGACTCTGGGATCCAAAAACTAGTAGGCGAAGCTATGCGATCGTTTCCCTCTATCGAAAACGGTTATATTTCTGTATCCGAGGGCAATATCATAGCAATAGGCAACATGAATAATTTCAATGAAAAATCAGGAGAAATTATAGACATGCAACAAGCCGATATATTCCCATGCTACTGCGATAGTCACACACATATTGTATTTGCAGAGCCTCGTGAAGCTGAATTTGAAATGAAAATCCAAGGAAAAACCTATGAAGAAATAGCCGCCGCAGGAGGCGGCATATTAAATAGTGCCGCAAAATTGGCTCAAAAAACAGAAGAAGAACTCTATAAATCGGCATCTGAAAGGCTTCAAAAATTAATAAAAATGGGTACAGGTGCTATTGAAATTAAAAGTGGTTATGGATTATCGATAGATGCGGAAATAAAAATGCTTCGTGTCATCAAAAGGCTCAAAGAAACGTTTCCCATTCCGATAAAAAGTACATTTTTGGGTGCTCATGCCGTCCCAAAATCATACGCATCCAATACCGAATATATTCAAACCGTCATTTTGCCGTGTATGGATACCATTCATAGTGAAGGATTGGCGGATTATGTAGACATTTTTATAGAAAAAAATTATTTTACAATTGAAGATGCTACGTTAATTTTAGAAAAGGCAAATTCAACTGGATTAAAACCAAAATTGCATGTAAATCAATTGTCAAATCATGGCGCATTGCAATTTGCCGTAGACCAAAAAGCACTATCCGTAGATCATTTGGAAGAAATGACCGACACGGAAATATTGTATTTGAAAGATAAAGAAACCATGGCTACACTTTTGCCTTCTTGTTCTTTTTTTATAAAAATACCTTATGCTCCGGCTCGAAAAATGATAGATTCGGGATTAGCCATTGCGCTAGCTAGCGATTTCAATCCCGGAAGCACGCCTAGTGGCAATATGAATTTTGTAGTATCATTGGCCTGTATTTATCAAAAAATGCTGCCAAACGAAGCCCTAAACGCTGCTACACTCAATGGAGCTTATGCTATGGAGCTACAAGATGAAGTAGGAAGTATTTCTATAGGGAAACGAGCCAATTTCTTCACATCCAAAAGCACACAATCATCGGCTTCTATACCTTATTCATTTGGAATGCCCTTGATAGATGACGTTTATATAAATGGAAATTTAATCAAAGGATAATGACTCAACGACAATTATTTTTGAATCATATAGCCCAGACTACTTCATCTCCTTTGATGCTAGAAATTGTTCGTGCGCAAGGCGTATTTATGTTTGACAATGAGGGAAAGCAATACATCGATATGATTTCGGGCATTTCGGTAAGCAATGTGGGTCATTGTCATCCCAAAGTAGTGGAGGCCATTCAAAAACAAAGTGAAACGTTCATGCACCTCATGGTTTACGGCGAATATATTTACAGTCCGCAAGTGCTTTTAGCACAAGAATTACTAACGATTTTACCCAATTCATTAGACAATTTTTATTTCACCAATTCGGGCACAGAAGCCGTAGAAGGAGCTTTGAAACTAGCTAAACGAAGCACTGGAAGACATGAAATCATTTCATTTAAAAATGCCTATCATGGTTCTACCGCAGGTGCGTTGAGTATCATGGGTAGCGAAACTTATAAAATGAATTATCGTCCTTTGATTCCCGGACATAGTCATATCGCATACAACCATGAGCCCGATTTAGAAAAAATCACACCACAAACCGCAGCAGTAGTTGTAGAAATGGTACAAGCGGAAGCAGGCATTGTGCCGGGTCATATTGAATTTATTCAAAAATTAAAAGCAAAATGCCAAGAAGTAGGCGCATTACTCATAGCAGATGAAATTCAAACGGGATGTGGGCGTACAGGACGTTTTTTTGCTTTTGAACATTATAGTATTGTACCCGATATTTTATTGATAGGCAAAGGATTTGGCGGCGGAATGCCCATAGCCGCTTTTATTGCCAATAAGGAATTGATGGCGCAATTATCGCACAACCCTATTTTGGGACACCTATCCACTTTTGGCGGAAACGCCGTATGTTGCGCAGCCGCATTGGCTACTATAAAAGTTATCAAAGAAGAAATTTCAATGCATGATGTAGAGTCCAAAGGAGCTTATTTACAAGAAAAATTGGAAGCAAAAGGTTATAAAAATATAAGAAGGAAAGGTTTGATGATGAGCATTGATTTTGGAAGCCAAGAAAAGAATTTTGAAGCGGTGGCGGATTTTATTCAAAAAGGCGTAATCACAGATTGGTTTTTATTTAATACTCAAAGTATGCGTATTTGTCCACCATTAAATATTTCATATGACGAACTGGATTGGGCAATAGCAAAATTTTAAAAATATATGGTATGGCAAAGGTAAAAAAAGCATTTTTTTGTAAAAGTTGTGGCAATGAATCGCCGAAATGGCTGGGAAAATGCCCTGGATGTGGTGAATGGAACACCTATATTGAAGAATTATTGACATCGGATGTACCTTCAAAAAACACATCGCCCATTATCAACGAAAAACGCCGTAATACGCCACAATTGCTTTCGGATATTTCTACTATCAATATGCCACGATATACCACAGATGATGCGGAATTTAATCGTGTGATGGGTGGCGGTATTGTGCCAGGTTCTATCACGCTAATTGGTGGCGAGCCGGGAATTGGTAAATCTACGTTGCTTTTGCAGATAGCTTTGGCATTAAAAACTACCAAAATTTTATATGTATCGGGTGAAGAAAGTGCCGAGCAAATAAAAATGCGTGCCGAACGTATTGATAAAGACAATACTAATTGTTTTGTATATTCAGAAACCAATACACAAGCTATTTTTGAACAAGTAAAAGCACTGCAGCCTCAACTGATTATCATAGATTCGATACAAACAGTGTATTCAAACCTGATATTATCAAGTGCTGGAAGTGTATCGCAAGTGCGAGAATGTGCGGGTGAATTTCAGCGTCTAGCCAAAGAAACGAATATCCCTGTTGTATTGATAGGTCATATCAATAAAGATGGTGAATTGGCGGGTCCGAAAATCCTAGAACATATAGTAGATGTGGTGCTTCAATTTGAAGGCGATAGAAATTATACCTATCGATTGCTCCGAACGATAAAAAATCGATTTGGATCGGCCATGGAACTGGGTGTGTATGAAATGAAAGGCTATGGACTCAAACCCGTTTTAAATCCATCCGAAATTTTAATGAGCCAGCGCGATGAAGCGTTGAGTGGTATAACGATTGCAGCTACTATAGAAGGGCTTAGACCTTTGATGATAGAAACACAAGCGCTTGTAGCGAGTGCCGTATATGGAAATCCACAGCGAAGCGCTACAGGTTTTGATATTCGAAGACTCAATATGCTTTTGGCAGTTCTTGAAAAAAGAGCTGGATTTGCATTGGCGAGCAAAGATGTATTTCTCAATATTGCTGGAGGCATCAAAATAAGTGACCCAGCCATAGATTTATCGGTTATTACCTCCGTAATGAGCAGTTATGAAGATACCGAGGTGAGCTCTAAGATTGCATTCTGTGCGGAAGTAGGACTCAGCGGCGAAATAAGAGCTATCAATAGAATAGAACAGCGAATTTCCGAAGCGGATAAATTAGGTTTTGAGAAAATTTTTATTTCCAAATACAATCAAAAAATAGATGCAAGAAACTACCAAATAGAAATTGTAGAAGTAGGAAAAGTATTAGAGGTATTTAATAGGTTGTTTTAGTATAAATTTAACTTTTATCATTACTACTGACAAATATCTATCATTAGAAATAAAAGATATTTATTATTGCTAATGAAAAATATTGTATACTTTTTCGTAGACAAATTAGCGATGTACAATTATTATTTCTACAACATCCCTTCTTTTAAATATCCTTGTGCTATCAAATCCGTTGGGTGATTTAACATTTTTCCATATCCATCTTTTATATGATAAATTTGGGTTGATAGCGTTAATACATTTCGATAATTATGATCTGTGATAATTATGCCTTTGTGCGTTGACGCTTTTTGAATCAGACTTGTAATATGTTCCACCATTATTGGCGATACACCACTAAAGGGTTCATCTATTAAGCAAAATTTAGAATTTATTGACAGAATAAGTTTGACGTGTACATATTTACTTTCACCTCCCGACAATGTTGATATTTTTGAGTCTATTATTTTTTCAATAAAATCATCTTGAAGAAAGCATTCAATTTGATATTTTTCTAGAAATAAATCTATTGCTTTTCGAACAGATAAATGTTTTGGAATAAAATCATCTTGGGTTAAAAAAGAAATTCCATTTGGTTCTAAATAAGGTGTTTTAAGGTATTTTCCATCTATTCGTACCACCTTGAATTGAGGAATCAATGTTCCAAAAATAATTTTCATTAATGAGGATTTGCCACTGCCATTTCGTCCAAAAACTCCAACGATCTCCCCCGTTTGGCATTTCAAGTAAATATCGCTTAGTATTTTTCGTTCACCAATACTAAAATTGACACTGTCAACTTCTAATATATGTGTCATAATAATAAACTAAAGACAATTGAAATAAGAGAATTCATTATAAAACAAAAAGTAAAAAGTTGCCATTTGGAAATTTGATTATTAAAATAAAAAAAGAATTCATTCTTTCCCGAAAATTCTTTATGAATCCAAATAGCTAAAATAGAAACAAACGGCAGAATAAAAACAAGGTAGCTTTGACAAAAAAACAAACAAAACACAAAAATTGAACAAGTAATAATAAAATGACTTTTGTAAAATTCCCAGTATAGTTTTAGTTTATTTTTCATTTGATGTTTATTAATCAATTTTTAATACCGTTCATACAATCAATATAGTCCAATCTTCGCTACTCTTGATTGTACTTTTTACTTGTTATGACGGCATTTACCACTCTAAATTTACAAAATAGTTTGAACTATTTTATAAGTAAGATTGGTATAACGATATTTTTCTTCATTTATTACAATTTTCAATCAATATATAAATTAATTCAACTTCAAATTATTCATAAAAAAGCCCGAAACTGATGTTTCGGGCTTTTTTATGTTTTAAAAAGAAACTAATATTAGTTCACTTTTTTGCTTACAAATACTTCGTTAAACTTACGGAATCCTGTTCCTGCAGGGATTGGTTGCCCCACAATTACGTTTTCTTTCAAACCTTCTAAATAATCTACTCTTGCAGCGATAGATGCCGTAGAAAGTACTTTTGTAGTTTCCTGGAATGATGCCGCAGAAATCCAACTTTCTCTTCCAAATGATGTTTTGGTAATACCTTCCAACAAAGGAATAGCTGTAGCTGAAATCGCATCACGAACTTCAATCAATTTCTTATCATTACGTTTCAATTGAGAATTTTCTTCCCTCACCTGACGAATTGTAAGGATTTGACCTTTGTGAATTGTATCACTCTCACCATTATCAATAACTACTTTTTTATCAAAGATATAGTCGTTTTCAGAGATAAAATCAAATTTATTAGCTGTCTCTCCTTCCAAAAATCTCGTATCTCCTTGATCTTCTATCAATACTTTACTCATCATTTGACGAACAATTACTTCAATATGTTTGTCATTGATTTTCACGGATTGTCTTTGGTATACTTCTTGAACTTCATTTACCAAATAAGACTGAACCGCATAAACTCCTTTGATTTTCAAGATATCATCTGGAGAAATACTTCCATCAGACAATGGTGTACCACTTCTTACATAATCTTGATCTTGAACCAAGATTTGACTAGAAATAGGCACTAGATATTTTCTAGGCTCGCCCGATACAGGTGTAATAATCACCTCTCTATTTCCTCTTTTTACGCCACCAAAAGAAACTACACCATCTACTTCAGCTACTTTTGCTGGATTCAATGGATTTCTAGCTTCAAACAATTCTGTTACTCTAGGCAAACCACCTGTGATATCACCCGATTTTCCTAAAATTCTTGGTATTTTTGCTAAGATTGTACCTGCTTTTACTTTTTGCTTGTCATCTACACTTAAGTTGGCACCCACAGGCAAATTGTACGTTTTAGTTTCATCTTTTGAGACAATCAATACTGCTGGAACTAACGTTTTATTTCTACTTTCAATAATAAATTTCTCCGTATTACCTGTTTGTTCTATGATTTCTTCTTTGAATGTCACGTTATTAACGATATTATCAAACTGAACAGTACCATCTGCTTCGGCAATAATTAAGTTGTTGAATGGATCCCAATCACAAATAACTTCGTCTTTTGTAATTTTTTGGCCATCTTCAACCATTAAATGCGCACCATAAGGAATATAAGCACTTTGAAGAATTTTATCTTCAGCCGCATTCATAATTTTAAGTTCACCTGTACGTCCAATAACTACTTTTTTATTCTTACCATTGTCGTCCACATCAATCGTACGAACGCTATCCAAACGAACGATACCATCTAATTTAACTTTGATTTCACTAACAGTAGAAGACAATGATGCGATACCTCCAGTGTGGAATGTACGAAGCGTCAACTGTGTACCCGGCTCCCCGATAGACTGGGCTGCAATAACGCCTACTGCATCGCCAATCTCACTGGTACGATTTGTAGCTAGATTTCTACCATAACATTTAACACAAACTCCTTTTGTAGACTCGCAAGTAAGAACCGAACGAATTTCGATAGACTCTACTCCCGATTTTTCAATATTTCTAGCTGATTCTGCGTTTATTTCTTCACCAGCATGGATAAGCAATACATCTGTTTCTGGATGATACACATCATGCAATGAAGTTCTTCCTACAATTCTCTCTGACAATGGTTCTACGATAGTTCCTTCTTTTATCAAAGCCGTAGTTTCGATACCTCTCAGTGTATTACAATCTTCTTCATAGATTACAATACTTTGTGCTACGTCCACCAATCTTCTAGTTAAATAACCTGCATCTGCCGTTTTCAAGGCCGTATCAGCAAGACCTTTACGCGCACCGTGCGTAGAGATAAAGTATTCCCATGCTGATAGTCCATCTTTCAAACTGGACAAGATTGGATTCTCTACTACATCCTGCTCACTTCCATTACCTGATTTTTTAGGTTTATTCATCAATCCTCTAACTCCTCCAAGCTGCTTGATTTGCGCTCTAGAACCCCTTGCACCTGAATCCAACATCATATAAATTGAGTTGAAACCTTGTTTGTCTTTTTTCAAACGGTTCATCAAGTCAATGGTAATATTTTTATCCATTTTTTCCCAAGCATCTACAACTTGATTGTAACGCTCACGCTCTGTGATGTGTCCTTCGTTATGCAAATCATTAATTTGAGCTACTTGTTCTTTAGCTATTTTGATTTGTTTCACTTTTACTTCTGGATTCAATACATCTTCTAGGTTGAATGACAATCCACCTTTGAAGGCCATGTCAAAACCTAAGTTTTTGATATCATCCAAGAATCGAGCCGTACGTTTTACACTTGTTTTTTCAATAATATTAGAGATAATATCTTTCAATGCTTTTTTAGATAGCAATTGATTTATAAATCCTACTTCTTCAGGTACATATTGATTTACAATAACTCTACCCACTGAAGTTTCTATCATTTTCATTTTCAACTCGCCGTCTTCCAATACATTTACTTTGCAATTAATTTTTGCATGTAATTCAATGACCCCTTCGTTGTAAGCGATAATTACTTCTTCAATAGAATAGAAGTTCATACCTTCACCTTTTACTTTTGCATCTTCGATAGACAATTTAATATTGGTCATATAGTATAGCCCCAAAACCATGTCCTGAGATGGCAGTGTAATAGGTGAACCATTCTGAGGGTTCAAGATATTGTGAGAAGCAAGCATTAAAAGCTGTGCTTCCAAGATAGCTTCATTGGTCAACGGTATGTGAACAGCCATCTGGTCACCATCAAAATCCGCGTTGAACGACGTAGTAACTAATGGGTGTAGACGAATCGCTTTCCCTTCAACCAATCTAGGCATAAATGCTTGGATTGAAAGACGGTGAAGTGTTGGTGCTCTGTTTAATAAAACGGGGTGTCCTTTCAAAATATTTTCAAGAATATCCCATATTACAGCATCTTTTCTATCTACTAATTTTTTAGCTGATTTTACGGTTCTTACAATACCTCTCTCAATCAATTTACGAATTACGAATGGCTTGAACAATTCTGCCGCCATATCTTTTGGGATTCCACACTCATGCATTTGCAATGTAGGACCTACAATAATAACCGAACGACCCGAATAGTCAACCCTTTTTCCCAATAAGTTTTGACGGAAACGTCCTTGTTTCCCTTTTAATGAATCAGAGATTGATTTCAACGCTCTTCCACCTTCCGCTTTTACAGCATTAGACTTTCTAGAGTTGTCAAACAATGAATCTACAGACTCTTGCAACATTCTCTTTTCATTTCTCAAGATAACCTCTGGCGCTTTGATTTCAATCAAACGCTTCAAACGATTATTTCTGATAATTACTCTACGATACAAGTCATTCAAATCTGAAGAAGCAAAACGACCACCATCCAAAGGCACCAACGGTCTCAATTCAGGAGGTACGACTGGCAATAAACTAATTACCATCCACTCTGGTTTGTTCTCAATACGTTTGTTACTTTCTCTAAATGCCTCTACTACACTTAGACGTTTCAAAGCTTCTTGTTTTCTTTGACGAGAAGTTTCGGTATATGCTTGATTTCTCAAGGCATAGCTCAACTCATCTAGATTGATCCCCGTAAGTAAATCTCGGATTGCTTCTCCACCCATTTTGGCAACAAATTTATTAGGATCTGAATCATCTAATAAATAGTTGTTTTCTAATTCAGGGCTATAGATAGCAGCCATGTATTCCTCCTCGGTAAGTAAGTCCATTTTTTTATATGCACGAACTTCTTGCTCACCTTTTTCATTCAATACATTGATTTCCTGACTGGCAGTTCCAGCTTGAAGTACGATATATTTCTCATAATATACAATACTTTCGATGTTTTTTGAACTCAATCCAAGTAAGTAACCAATTTTATTTGGCAATGATCTAAAATACCAAATATGAACTACAGGCACCACCAATTGGATGTGCCCCATACGCTCTCTACGTACTTTTTTCTCAGTAACTTCTACGCCACAACGATCACAAACTGTACCTTTGTATCTAATTCTTTTATATTTACCACAATAACACTCATAATCCTTTACAGGTCCGAATACTCTTTCGTCGAATAATCCGTCTCTTTCTGGCTTATAGGTTCTATAATTTATGGTTTCTGGTTTTGTAATTTCACCTCTCGAACGCTCTTTGATAGCATCTGGAGATGCCAAACTGATTGTAAGAGATTTAAAATCACTTTTGGGTTGCATTGCTGTATTTTTGTAATATGCCATTTTTTTCTTTATTTAAAAAATAAATACATTAAAAATTATTAATCAAATCTCAAGTCTAGAGCCAATCCTCTCAATTCATGAACCAATACATTGAATGATTCAGGAATACCAAACTGAGGAATATTCTCACCTTTCACAATAGCTTCATAAGCTTTTGCTCTACCTGGAATATCATCGGATTTGATGGTCAATAGCTCTCTCAAGATATTAGAAGCTCCGTACGCCTCGATAGCCCAAACCTCCATCTCTCCAAAACGCTGACCTCCAAACTGAGCTTTACCTCCCAATGGCTGTTGTGTAATAAGTGAGTAAGGACCTGTAGAACGTGCGTGCATTTTATCGTCCACCATATGGCTCAATTTAAGCATATAAATCACACCTACTGTGGTTTTTTGATCAAAACGCTCTCCTGTTTCTCCATTGTATAAATAAGTAGAACCCAAATATGGTAAATTGGCTTTTTTCATCCAATCGTCAATTTCTGTTACAGAAGCTCCGTCCAAGACTGGAGTAGCAAATTTAACTCCTAGTTCTTTACCAGCCCATCCAAGAACAGATTCGTAAACCTGTCCTAAGTTCATACGAGAAGGTACCCCTAGTGGATTCAATACAATATCTAAAGGTTCTCCATTATCCAAGAAAGGCATATCTTCTTCACGTACAATACGTGCTACAATACCTTTGTTTCCGTGTCTACCTGCCAATTTATCTCCTACTTTTAATTTTCTCTTAACAGCAAGATTTACTTTAGCTAATTGTAAAACACCATTTGGCAACTCATCTCCAATAGTCAAATTGTACTTTTCTCTCTTATAATATCCTGTAATTTCATTCCATTTAAGGTTGTAATTATGGATTATTTGTTTGATTTGTTCGTTTGTTTTTTTATCCTCTGTCCAATTTGTAGCATCTACTTCTTTATAATCAATACCTGATAGTACTTTAATAGTGAATTTAGAACCTTTTGCTACCATTTCTTCTTTAAAGAAATTCTTGATAGAATTAGACGTCTTATCAGCCAATACTTTTTCTAACTTAGAAAATAATTGTTTTTTAAGTTCCGAAGATTGTGTGTCGTATAATTTTTCTAATTTTTCTAACTCAATCTTCTCAATTCCTTTTTTCTTATTTTCTTTATTAGCTCTAGTAAATATTTTTGTGCTAATAACTATACCTTCTGTGCTTGGTGGAGCTTTCAAAGATGCGTCTTTCACATCGCCTGCTTTATCTCCAAAGATGGCACGTAATAATTTTTCTTCTGGTGTAGGATCTGACTCTCCTTTTGGAGTTACTTTTCCAACTAAGATATCACCTTCTTTAACTCTAGCTCCAAGACGAATAATACCGTCGGCATTCAAATCTTTTGTTGCATCTTCAGAAACGTTAGGTATATCCGCAGTTAATTCTTCAGGACCTAATTTAGTATCTCTCACTTCAATATCATATTCTTCAATATGAATAGAAGAGAAAACGTCTTCTTTTACAATTCTTTCAGAAATTACAATCGCATCCTCAAAATTGTATCCTTTCCATGGCATGAACGCAACTTTTAAATTAACTCCCAATGCAAGTTCACCTTGATTGGTAGCAAATCCTTCACAAAGTACTTGTCCTTTAGAAACTCTATCGCCTTTTTTAACAATGGGTTTCAAATTCACACAAGTTCCTTGATTCGTTCTTTGGAATTTTGGCAACTTATAGGTTGTAATTTCATCTTGGAACGAAACTAATTTTTCTTCCGGAGATCTGTCATATATAACTTTAATTCTCTCTGCATCAACATAGACAATCTCTCCTTCAAGCTCTGCATTGATAAGGTTATTAGAATCTTGAGCCACAATACGCTCAAAACCTGTACCAACAATGGGTGCTTGAGGTCTCATCAAAGGCACCGCTTGACGTTGCATGTTTGATCCCATCAAAGCACGGTTGGCATCATCATGCTCCAAGAAAGGAATCAATGATGCAGAAACCCCTACAATTTGATTAGGAGCTACGTCAATATAGTCAATATCACTCGGAGGCAATAATGGAAAATCCCCTTGATATCTAGCAATAATGCCTTCATCTGTTATTTCACCTTTATCGTTAAATTCTGTTTTGGACTGAGCTATTCGCATTTCATCCTCTTCATCGGCAGAAAGATAAATTTGTTCTCCTTTTAGATCAATTTTACCATCTACTACTTTTCTATAAGGCGTTTCTAAAAATCCTCTACCGTTTACTTTGGCATGCACACACAATGTAGAAATCAAACCAATGTTTGGTCCCTCCGGTGTCTCAATAGTACAAAGTCTACCATAGTGAGAATAGTGAACGTCTCTTACCTCAAAACCTGCTCTCTCTCTAGAAAGACCTCCGGGGCCTAAAGCCGAAACTCTTCTTTTATTTGTAATCTCTGCTAATGGATTCGTTTGATCCAAAAATTGAGATAATTGAGAAGTCCCAAAGAATGAGTTAATAACAGAACTAAAAGATCTTGAATTAATTAGATCAATTGGCGTAAATACTTCATTATCTCTAACATTCATACGCTCTCTAATAGTTCGAGACATACGAGCCAATCCAGTACTGAATTGTGCATGCAATTGCTCACCTACGGTACGAACCCTTCTATTGCTCAAGTGATCAATATCATCAATTTCCGCTTTACCATTAACTAATTGAACAATGTAATTTACAATAGCCACAATATCCTTTTTAGTAAGAATTCTTGTAGTCATTGGAACATCCAATTGTAATTTTTGATTAATTTTATATCTACCTACTTCACCCAAATCATATCTTCTATCAGAGAAAAATAATTTATCAATAACATCTCTAGCCGTTTCATCATCGGGTGCTTCAACACCTCTCAACTGACGGTAAATAGTATTCAACGCTTCTCTTTCACTATTAGATGTATCTTTTTGAAGTGTATTGTAGATAATTGAATAATCTAAAGCACTATCATCTTTTTGAAGGGTCAACATATCTACTCCAGAATCCAAGATATTATCTATCATACCCTCTGTAATCTCTGTATCTCTTTCAAAAATAATTTCATTTCTTTCAATAGAAACTACCTCTCCTGTATCTTCATCTACAAAATCTTCTACCCAAGTTTTTAACAATCTTGCAGCTAATTTTCTACCGATATAATTTTTAACCGTATTTTTGGTTACTTTTACTTCATCAGCAATATCGAATAAATTCAAAATATCTCTATCCGAATCATATCCAATAGCTCTAAGTAACATGGTTACAGGGAATTTTTTCTTTCTATCAATGTATGCATACATTACATTATTGATGTCTGTTGCAAATTCCATCCAAGCACCTTTAAATGGAATTACTCTAGCAGAATAGATAGATGTTCCATTAGGGTGAACAGATTGACCAAAGAAAACAGATGGAGAACGGTGCAATTGTGTTACTATTACTCTCTCAGCTCCATTTATGATAAAAGTACCTTTTTGTGTCATGTAAGGAATATTTCCCAAAAACACTTCTTGTACTATTGTTTTAAAATCTACGTGCTCCTCATCACTACAAGAAAGCTTTAATTTTGCCTTTAAAGGCACTGAAAAAGTCAAACCACGCTCAATACACTCTTCTAAAGAATAACGAGGTGGATCAATATAATACTCCAAAAATTCAAGTAAAAATATATTACGGGCATCAGAAATTGGGAAATTCTCCTCAAAAACTTTATATAAACCCTCGTGCTGACGATTTTCATGGGATGTATCTACTTGAAAAAATTCGATGAAAGATTCTTTCTGAATATCAAGTAAATTGGGAAAACTAGAATTGATTTTTGTTTTTCCAAAATTAACTCTAGGTTGGTTGATTGCTTGATGCATAATTTATATAAATTATATATTAGAAATGTTTATAATACAAACAAATATAGGCTTGCTCATTTATTACATGAGCAAGCCAGTTTTTTTTCACTTTTTTTAAGTGCGAGAATGCACTATTTAATTTCTACAGAAGCACCTTGCTCTTCTAATTGAGCTTTTGCTTTTTCTGCGTCTGCTTTAGAAACTCCTTCCAAAATTGCTTTTGGAGCAGCATCTACTAAGTCTTTAGCTTCTTTCAATCCTAAGTTTGTAATGTCTTTTACTACTTTCACTACATTCAACTTAGCACCACCTGCACTGATCAATACTACATCAAAAGCTGTTTTTTCAGCTTCAGCAGCAGGTCCAGCAGGTCCAGCCATCATTACAGCACCAGCAGCAGCAGGCTCAATTCCATGCTCCTCTTTTAAAATTTGTGCTAATTCTTGTACTTCTTTTACAGTTAAGTTTACTAAACTTTCTGCTAATTGTTTTACATCTGCCATGATTTGATAATTTTAGATTAATTGTTTTTGTTAATAATTTTTAATTTTTTTCTTCAATAGTTTTCAATAGACCTGCTATTTTTTGTCCTGCATTAGACTGCAAACCACCAATAACATTTTTAATTGGAGATTGTAACAATCCAATAACATCACCTATCAATTCTTCTCTAGATTTCAAGCTAACCAATGCTTGTAATTGATCGTCTCCAATAAAAATATCAGAATCGATATATGCAGCTTTTAAACTTGGTTTTTCGTTATCAGATCTAAATTCTTTGATTAATTTAGCAATACTATTTGATGTTTCAGAAAAGAATACAGCTGTAGGTCCTTCCAAAACTTGATACATTTCATCTGCTTCCTTATTAGAAGCTTCCAATGCTTTTTTAATCAATGTATTTTTTACTACGGTATATTCTATTTCTTTTTCAAAAGCTGCCCTTCTCAATTCGGTTGTTTTACCAGCACTTAAAGTACTTTCGTCAATAAAATAAAAGAATTGCGCTTCGTTAAATCTTTCTTTGAGGGATTCAATAACCTCTCCTTTTTGTTGCTTATTCATAATTAGCTTATAGATTTAGTGTCGATATTAATACCAGGACTCATTGTAGTAGCCAATGAAATAGATTTCATGTATACTCCCTTTGCAGTACTAGGTTTCATTTTTTGTAATGTAGAAATAAATTCTTCTGCATTTTGCTTAATTTGTTCTGGAGTAAAAGAAACTCTACCAATAGATGAATGTACAATACCAAATTTGTCCACTCTAAAAGCAATTTTTCCTTTCTTAACCTCCTCAACCGCTTTACCTACATCTGGCGTAACAGTTCCAGATTTTGGATTTGGCATTAAGTTTCTAGGTCCTAAAACTCTACCTAATTTTGCAATAGTAGCCATTACATCTGGTGTAGCTACAATTACGTCAATATCAGTCCATCCTTGTTCTATTTTGGTAATATATTCTTCCAAACCTACATAATCAGCGCCTGCAGCTCTTGCATCCGCTTCTTTTTCTGGTTTACAGAATACTAGAACAGTTTTTGACTTACCAGAACCATTTGGAAGCGTAACAGTTCCTCTCAATGCTTGATCAGCTTTTCTTGGATCTACACCTAATTTTATGTGCAAATCAACCGAAGCATCAAATTTTGTTGTATTTATTTGTTTTACCAAACCTGCAGCCTCATCTATTGTATAAAATTTAGATTTATCTACAAGCTTATTCACCTCTTTTCTTTTCTTTGAAATTCTAGCCACGATATGTTATTTTAAATTATTAAAAAATTAATTTTGCCAAGGTGTTTCTCCAGAAACAGTAATCCCAAGACTTCTTGCAGTTCCTGCAACCATTTTCATTGCAGATTCAATTGTAAAACAATTTAAATCGGGCATTTTGGTTTCTGCGATTGTTTTTACTTGATCCCAAGTTACACTACCAATTTTATTTCTATTACTTTCTTTAGAACCTGATTTAGCTTTGATAGCCTCCAACAATAAAATTGGTGTAGGAGAAGTTTTGATTACAAAGTCAAATGATTTATCTTTGTATACCGTCAATACAACAGGCAACACTTTACCAGGTTGATCTTGTGTTCTTGCATTAAATTGTTTACAAAAATCCATAATGTTCACACCTTTTGCTCCCAATGCGGGTCCAATTGGTGGTGCTGGATTTGCTTGACCTCCTTTTACCTGGAGTTTGACGTACGTTTCAATTTCTTTTGCCATGATAACTTTCTTTTACTTAAAAAATTCTTTATTTTAATTTATTTTATCTACTTGTGTAAAACTAACTTCTACCGGTTGTCTTCTTCCAAAAATCTTAACAACTACTTTTAGTTTTTTCTTCTCTTCATTTATCTCTTCAATAGTACCTATAAAATCATTGAATGGTCCTTCGATAATTTTAACAGATTCATTGATAATAAATGGCTCCAACATCACTTCACCTTTACCTAGCATATCATCAATTCTTCCCAACAATTTTTGTACTTCTGGACCTCTCAATGCTTGTGGATGATTTCCACCCAAAAAGTTCATGACCCCACTAATACTTCTAATTGTAGCTAATACCTCACTTGTTACCGCTTTTTCATTTACTTCTATGTACAAATAACCTGGATACAAAGTTTTTTCTTTAATTACTTTTTTACCATTGCGAATTTTATATACTTTTTCAGTAGGAACCAATACATTAGATATAATATGCTCCCAATGAGATCTTACGATTTCAAGCTCGATGTAATTTTTAATTTTGTTCTCTTGACCACTGACAACCTTAAGAACATATAATTTTTTATCTTCTACCATCCGAATCTTATATATTATTATAATATAAATCAATTATTCCAAACTCACTTAGTTTATCCATTGCCAATACTACCAAAGTAATTACAGCCAACGATACTAAAACAATTGTCGTAAAATTTTGTAATTCCGTCATCGTTGGCCAAGTAACTCTTTCTGTAAGTTCTTGGTATGATTCTTTTATATAATTGACAATTTTATTCATACTACCTATTAAGTAAATTATTGTTACAATATTTGCACGGGCGGCAGGCTTCGAACCCACGACCTAAGGTTTTGGAGACCTTCGCTCTACCAGCTGAGCTACACCCGTAAAAAACACAAGGCATTGAAACCAATGCCTTGCATCTTATTTTTTAATTAAAATTATTTAATAATTTCAGTTACTTGACCAGCTCCTACTGTTCTACCACCTTCTCTTATCGCAAATCTCAATCCTTTTTCCAAAGCTACTGGATAAATCAATTGAACAGTCAATGTCAAGTTATCACCTGGCATAACCATTTCTTTACCTTCTGGCAAAGTGATTTCTCCTGTAACGTCTGTAGTTCTCAAATAGAACTGTGGACGATATTTGTTAAAGAATGGTGTGTGACGTCCACCTTCTTCTTTAGAAAGTACGTAAACTTCACATTGGAATTGTGTATGCGGAGTGATTGATCCTGGTTTACAAATTACTTGACCTCTTTTGATCATTTCTTTGTCAATACCTCTCAACAACAAACCTACGTTTTCTCCAGCCTCTCCAATATCAAGGATTTTTCTAAACATCTCAACTCCTGTTACAGTAGATGTCAATGCTTTTTCTCCTTCTTTGTTAAGACCTACGATTTCTACAGATTCTCCTGATCTAATGATACCTCTTTCAATTCTACCTGTAGCAACAGTACCTCTACCTGTGATAGAGAATACATCCTCTACTGGTAACAAGAATGGTTGATCAATTGGTCTTGGTGGAACGGGGATATAAGAATCTACAACAGCCATCAACTCCTCAATAGCTTTCACGCCTTCAGGATCTCCGTTCAATGCTTTCAAAGCAGAGCCTTTGATTACTGGAGTGTTATCGCCATCATATTGGTAGCTAGAAAGCAATTCTCTTACTTCCATTTCTACTAATTCTAACATTTCTGGATCGTCTACTAAATCAACTTTGTTCATAAAAACAACGATTTTTGGCACACCTACTTGTCTAGACAACAAGATATGCTCTCTTGTTTGTTGCATAGGTCCGTCTGTAGCAGCAATAACAATGATAGCACCGTCCATTTGAGCAGCACCTGTAATCATGTTTTTGATATAATCCGCGTGACCAGGACAGTCTACGTGAGCGTAGTGTCTTGACTCAGTTTCATACTCAACGTGAGCTGTATTGATAGTGATCCCTCTTTCTTTTTCTTCTGGAGCAGCATCGATTGAAGCATAATCTTTTTTCTCAGCCAATCCTTTGCTTGCTAATACTGTAGTAATAGCAGCTGTCAATGTAGTCTTTCCGTGATCTACGTGACCAATTGTACCCACGTTTACGTGCGGTTTGGTTTTGATAAATTGTTCTTTTGCCATTTTATTGTTTTTTTATTTTGGTTTAAAATTTAATATATATTGAATTAATATATTCCTTTTCTTTCTTTGAGCCAACGATGGGAATTGAACCCACGACCTCTTCCTTACCAAGGAAACGCTCTACCCCTGAGCTACGTCGGCTTGTAATAAAAAAAAATTATGCTTAAAAGCATAATTCCTAATATTATTTACCAGACTTCTTATTATAGAGCGGAAGACGAGACTCGAACCCGCGACCCTCAGCTTGGAAGGCTGATGCTCTACCAACTGAGCTACTTCCGCATTTTTGTTCTTAATGATATAAAAAAAGAAAAACAATTAGTGGGCAGTGATGGATTCGAACCACCGAAGCTCGCGCAGCAGATTTACAGTCTGCCCCATTTAGCCACTCTGGAAACTGCCCCCCTTTTTTACATTGCTGCAAAAAAAAGAGCCGAAGAAGGGACTTGAACCCCCGACCTGCTGATTACAAATCAGCTGCTCTACCAACTGAGCTACTTCGGCTTGTATACATGTTAGCGATTCTCTTTATCAGATAGCCGCTATTGTTTTATCATTTTTTATATCAAAGAACGAATTAAATTATTGTTCGTATTCTATCGCTTTAGAGTACTCCCTTTTTAAAAAAGGTGTGCAAAGATAATTACTATTTTTTTATTGGCAAGTCTTTTTTTATTATTTTTTTATTTTCAGGCCTTTAAAATATTCTAACTAAATGATTATCAAGGTTTAAAATTTAAATATTTTCTTTATTCAAACCACATTTTTTCTTCACAATCTGGATCCAAGTTATAATTAATCGTTATTTCTTCGCCTGCTTTAATAGGTCTGTGGCATATAAAATGAATTTCGCGTTCTTCATAATAACTTTCATATATCGTATTGGCTCTATTGCTATGATTATACAACGAACCATATCCCAATGCCAGCGCACTTTTTGAATGATCATCGTCCCACAAAAAATAATAATTAAAAATCTCGGTCTGATCTATTAATTCTCTATCCTGAGCAGGCAATACAATAACTGGACAAATTTCTATCAATTCGCCAACTTCTATATCCGCATCGGTAAATACGCCTCTATCCTTTCCTTTTGATTCTTTTATATATATTGCCATAGTTTTTATATAATTAAAAAAGGCACTCAAAAAGTGCCTTTTAAAATGGATTTTTTAGTTTGAAACAGCTCCTTGATTATACACATCGAATAAACGGTTGATTTCATTAAAAATAAATTCTATAGTATCTGCGAATCCTTTTTCATCAAATGGAGAACTCAAATTAGCTACTTCCAACAATTCTAAGAAATTCATACTTCCTCCTTGTTGACACAGTCTATGATAATCTTTCCAAGCATTGCCAAAGTCTTCGTTCATTTTTTTATAAAACTGAAATGCACATAATTGCGCCAATGTATAATCGATATAATAGAAAGGCATTTGGTAAATATGTGCTTGCAACTGCCATCTTCCTCCATTTTCCAAAAATGGTTCGTTATCTACTTTTATCCAAGGTGAGTACGTATCGCTTACTTGATTCCACATAGTTCTGCGTTGTTCAGCAGAAATTGTAGGATTTTCAAATACATTTTGTTGAAATTCATCTACAGAAACGCCATAAGGCAAAAAGAACAATGATTTGAGCAAATGTCCTAATTTATATTTTTCGGTATCTTGCAAAAAGAATTTATCTACCCAGTTCCACGCAAAAAATTCCATACTCATTGAATGAATTTCTGCACTTTCAGAAGTGGGGAACAAATATTCACCCAATTCAAAATGCGTACTACAATAACATTGAAAAGCGTGCCCAGCTTCGTGTGTCAATACATCTACGTCATGCGACGTTCCATTGAAATTTGAAAATATAAATGGCGATTTAATTTCATCAATATAAGTGCAATATCCTCCAGGGCTTTTATTTTCTCTATTCAATAAATCCATTACTTCTAGGTCTATCATTTGTTTGAAGAATACACCTGTTTCTGGAGACAATTCATTGTACATTACCTGAGCATCGGTTATCATTTGCTCTGGGCTTGTTTTTGGCGTTGCATTTCCATCTTTGAATAACAAAGAATCGTAATGATACATCGTGTCCAATCCTTGTAACTTAGCGATTTTATCTTTCAATATTGCTACTTTTGGCGTTACATATTTAGCTACAAATCCTCTGTATTTTGTAATATCTTGAGCATTATAACAAGTACGCCCCATTCTATCATAGCCCATTTGTACAAAATTCTCATAGCCCAATTTATGAGCCAATTCAGTTCGTATTTTTACCAATTCATCATAGATTCTGTCCAACTCAGGTTGCACTTTTATCATCTCCGTATACATAGCTTTTGATGCAGCCTTGCGATATTCTCTATCGGTACTTTCCATTAGTGGAGACATTCCGCTAAGATTTCTTATTTTTCCATCAAAATCAATTTTGATTTCCGATTTCAATTTTTGATATTCAGCGCTTAATTCATTTTCTTTTTGCAACAAAGGAACTACTTCCTCCGATACAATTTTGTTTTGTAATTCGGTTAAATCAAAAAATTGTTTGCCAAATTCAGCTTCCAATTCTTTTCTATATTTTGCAGCCAAACAAGCTATGCCAAACTCTTTAAATACTGGACTAAGCTTAGGCATTTCATTGTCAAAATACTTTTTTTCATCTTCAAAGAATGCATCTTTTGAATTTTGGCTGTATTTCACTTCTACAAATGAATGCGCACTGCCATTTTTCTTAGAATCTCTAGAGATTTTCAAGAAAAGCTCACGCTGCGATTCCAACGTATCTGCTGCTTTGAAGGCTTCAATATCTTGTTTCAATTCTGACGTATACGCGTCCAAATTAGGTCGTGCATAAACGATTTCACTAAATTTTTTCATATTTTTTGTTTTTGTTATAATCTAATTGAATTCCATACTGTTGGAATTTTTTAAAGCGACAAATGTAA
>Ga0208597_1000259_pt1 | contig 20601 bp, 26 predicted proteins | sample LakMenEpi05May12_FD_150673 | JGI IMG/M metagenome (GOLD analysis project Ga0208597, IMG submission 150673) | Freshwater microbial communities from Lake Mendota, WI - 05MAY2012 deep hole epilimnion (SPAdes) | ecosystem: Environmental > Aquatic > Freshwater > Lake > Epilimnion/Euphotic zone ...
ATGATATGCGATTTGAGAAAATCCACTTCATCATCCGCCCAAAGAATTCTAATTTTTTCCATTTTATTTTTTTACTTTTGTATTTCTAATTTTGTTTGATTTGACCTCAAAAAAGAGCCTTTTTCTATTAATTATATTCAATGTAACGTTGATTATACTTAATTTATTTTTCAGAGGCAATCCTTTTGATGTGCAAAACTATCAAATGGATTTTAATATGCTTCAAATAATTTTTAAATTGCGTGTATTTTCCGTACTTACCGCTATATTTTCCGCTATTGGACTTTCGATGATTGGACTTTATTTGCAGACCTTATTTCAAAATCCGTTAGCTTCGCCATTTACATTGGGAATTTCACCTATTGCCTCGCTTTATACAAGTATATTGATTTTTTTTTCAAGCAGTTTGGGCTATTATTTTCATTTTGAATGGAGTAGCACGTTTGTATTTTTCTTGCAAATACTTTTTTCCTTATTTGGAGCCTATTTTATGCTTTTTCTTATTCAAAAAATTATAAAAAGAAATATCAATCAATCGCTTATAATCCTTACGGGCATTCTAATAGGAACCTTTTCGGGCGCAATTCAACAGTTTATCGAATCCTATATGTCCAATACACAATTGAAACAAAATTTCATGTGGAATTTAGGGAGTTTTGATATTTTAGAATCGTATAAAATCCTAATACTTTGTTTTACCGTTATAATGGGTTATATCCTTTTATTTCGTATAGCTTCTCAGGCAAATATGTATCTTCTAGGGACGCAATATGCTCAAAATCTCGGATTAGATATTACATCTTTTACCAATAAGGTTGTGTGGATTGCATCGATTGTAGTTGCGGTCATTACGGCTATTTCAGGCCCAATAGGTTTTTTAGGATTGATAGCACCTCATATTGCCAAAATGATTTTGAAAGATAATCGACACGAAAATCTTCTAATTTTCACTTCATTTATCGCTTCGTCAATAGCGCTTATCTGTCTGTTTATGAGTCATATAGATTTTTTAAATCAAATTATTTCTATCAATATCATTTTGAGTATTTTGGGAGTTCCGTTTACATTATTTTTACTTTTTAGACAAAACAAAACATGATACAAATTCAAAATTTTAATTACGAAATTCAGCATAAAAAGCTTTTCAAACTAGTAAATACAACGTTTGAGAGCCAAAAAATTCATACAATTTATGGCGATAATGGCATAGGTAAAACTACTTTTTTTCAAATTTTATCAGGAATGATAAGAACTTATAAAGGCCAAATATACATCCAAAATCAAGATATTAAAACGTTAAATGCACTACAACTTTCGGATTTAATAAGTATTTGCTATGCTTCACAACCCCAATCGGATATTTTCGTGCATGAAGTATTTTCTTTTTCCCAAATTCATGAAAATGAACGAAATGAAATAGCTAAACTATTTGGAATTATGGATTTTATGGATAGAAATATTCAAGCATTGAGCGAAGGCGAACGACAATGGATCTTTCTAGCGAGAGCCATGGCAAGAAAAGCAACTGTTTTGCTTTTAGATGAGCCAACCGCTTTTTTAGATTTAAGCAAACGAAAAAAATTAAAAAAAATAATATTTCAATACAGTCAAGGCCATACTATTCTAATCAATACGCACGATGAAGACCTCAGTAAAATTGAAAATAACATTATCTGGAATATTGATAATCAAAACTTTAATCAAGTAAAAAATTTAAATTAAACGAAATGAACTCAAATTCAATTTGTACCCTTTTTGGAATAGAAAAACCTATAATTCAAGCGGGAATGATATGGTGTAGTGGTTGGAAATTAGCGCATGCGGTGAGCGAAGCTGGAGGATTAGGCATTATTGGTGCTGGATCTATGTATCCCGAGGTATTGAGAGAGCATCTAGCCAAGATGAAAGCGCACACAAATAAGCCTTTTGCAGTCAATCTTCCCTTGTTGTACCCCGATATAGAAAAACATGTGGCGAGTATTATTGAATTTAAAGTTCCAATAGTTTTCACCTCTGCAGGAAATCCAAAAACATGGACTCAAATTCTAAAAAATGAAGGCATAAAAGTAGTTCATGTGGTGAGTAGTGCCAAATTTGCTTTAAAAAGCCAAGAAGCAGGCGTTGATGCAGTGGTAGCCGAAGGATTTGAAGCAGGTGGACACAATGGCCGAGAAGAAACCACCACGCTTTGTTTAATCCCAGCGGTTAGAAAAGCCATTAATATTCCATTAATTGCTGCAGGCGGAATTGGTTGTGGCAAGAGTATGTTGGCGGCTTTTGCATTAGGTGCCGATGCGGTGCAAATAGGTAGTAGATTTGTAGCTTCGCTTGAAAGTAGTGCGCACGATGAATTTAAACATAAAGTAATACAAGCAAAAGAAGGCGATACTAAATTGATGATGAAGCAGTTAACACCCGTAAGATTATTAAAAAATGAGTTTTATAACCAAGTAGAAATTGCCGAATCTAACGGCTCAGATACTGATTCATTAAAAGAATTATTAGGCAAAGGTCGTGCCAAAAAAGGTATGTTTGAAGGCGATATGATTGAAGGCGAACTGGAAATAGGACAAGTTAGTGCCAATTTTGAAAAAATATTGCCTGCTGGAGACATCGTAAATGATATTTGGAATGAATTTTTAGCGGAGAAAAAACGATTAGCCGAGATTTAGTATTTCTTTAATTCTATTAATAATCTGTTCGGAATCAATGGAATTAATAATAGTTTCATATTCTCGCTTTTTTACTTTCCCATAAATAGATACGGGAAGATTGGGATATGAATCTGAATTGGGTAAAATTTGATTTTCGAAGGGTTGTAAATAAGGTTTAAACCCAATTACAGGATGTGTTGCTCCCCAAATCGTAAGAGTAGGCACGCCAAACAAAGCTGATATATGGCTATTAGCACTGTCCATAGAAATCATAATGTCCAGATTTGAAATCATAGCACATTCTTCCTCAAAAGTAAATTTAGAAATAGCGTTTTTCACTTTTTCATTATCTTTAAAAAAGCTTTCTATTTGATTTTTTTCAGCTTCTCCATATCCAAAAAAAATAAATTTTACATCACTTTTATCAGAAAAACTGTTCATAATTTTATTTATTTTTTCAAGGCTATATTCTTTACTTTTATGTTTTGAAAAAGGAGCAATTCCAATCCATTTTGAATCAAAATCACTTATAAATCTTACGCATTTTTCATTCAATTCAATTTCTTCAAATAGTTTATTTTCAATAATTTCAAACTCGTTATCTAAAGTTTTAAATGCAGAAAAATACCGATCGAACGTCGTGGGTAAAGTCACTCGATTTTTAGATTTATTTTCTATCATTTTTTTCTTTTCGGCTCGTCCTTTTTCAAATGTAATGACTGATGTGCCAACCATTTTAAACAATACTTTTAAAACCTTGGTACGAATAACATCGTGTAAATCCAACACTGCATCAAATTTATATCCATAAAAAACATGAAATAAATCGAGTAACCCTTTGAATCCCTTATAATTTTCTTTGAAATCAACACCAATAAAATCAACGTTTGGAATGTCTTTGAACAAAAAAGCTAGCTTTGGGATAGACGCAACTGTAAAATGGTAGTTTGTATTCTTATTTTGAATAGATTTCAATAAAGGAAGCAATATCAAAATATCGCCTAAAGCAGAAAAACGAAGTATTAAAATTCGTTTTGTAATCATATTATACCATCTTATTTTTACGCAATATTGGATTCATTTCCAAGTCATTATACATCTTCATTTGACGATATACTTTCATTACTTTTTTACCATTAGCTATATCAGTAAGCAACTCGTTGATAGAAATTATCAAATCGGATTTTTGTAATTGTAAAATATCTAATTTAGATTTAATTTGAGAAAAATAGTCAATTGAAGCATCTTTTCTTTGGAGCTCTTCTTGCATGTGGTATATTTTCAATGCCAATATTGACAATCTATCGATGGCCCATGCTGGGCTTTCGGTATTCCAAGTAGCACACTCAAGTGGAATTACATTTGAATATTTAGCTATAAAAAAATCGTCAATTTGTTCTACTTTATCGGTACGTTCTTGATTCAACGCATCAATTTTTCGTTTAAAACGAAGAGCTTCATCCAATGGAATCAATGGATTTCTAATTTCATCCTCACAATGCCATTGCACAGTATCTATCCAATTTTTTTGATATAAAATATGTTCGAAACTTCCTTTTTCATAAGGATTGATACATTCTTGATCCAAAGTATTATGAATATGATAATCTTGTACACTTTTTACAAAAATAGCATAAAAATCCGAAACGTTCATTTTGATTGTTTTTGCAAAAATACTATTTTCAAAACATTTGGTTTGATTTTATATGCAGATGGTCTTATATTACAAACTATCAAGATAATTATATAATATTTAGATTAGAAAAATTATAGCATATTATTAATTCAATAATGCCCTTTGAGCGAATATATAATTAAAGAATTTTCTTCTATACGATATACAAACCTATGTTCTTGGCTTATTCGTCTTGACCATTTACCTGTGAGGTCATATTTCAAAGCTTCAGGTTTACCAATTCCTTCAAATGGATTTTCAATAATGGCATCAGTTAGTTTTTCAATTTTTTGTAATATTGATTTATTCCCCGATTTTTGCCAATACAATAAATGCTCGTAGGCATCATCGGTTAGCTCAATTTGCATAATGCTTTAAAATCCTTTGAAGACATTTTGATACCTTTCCCTTCTGCAATTTGTTGATCACCCTTTTTTATCATTTCAACAAAATCAGATTCATAAGGACTTTCTGAATCTTTTTTCAGCTCAAATTTTATTTTCAAAGCCTTCAAGAAAGCTTTTATAGCTTCTATTTGAGAAGAATCAACCGTATTCGCTCGTATATGAATCGTTTCCATACTCTTATTATTTATAATTCTAACGCAAATATAATAACTTAATTTCAATAGAACTTAAAATAAAATACAATCATGCGTTTTTTATTTAATTATCAATTACCCTAATTAATTCGTACCAATATTCCATTTGCTTGCAAATATCAATGCATATTTTAAACAATTTTTATATTGATTTAAATATACTACTTACTAAATTGCTATTACAACATTTCCTATCAAAAAATACTAATATAGAACAACTATTTTATCCTTATTTTTAAAGTCAAAAGCTTTATTTTTGTGTTCTAAAAATCATTCATAAAAATGAAAGAATCAATAGCAAAAATTAATGCTAGTATTGCACCAAAACGTGCTAAAATCATAGCGCATCCGCTCTATCAGGTAATAAAAGATATTGAAGATGTTCGAATTTTTATGAAATATCATGTCTATGCGGTTTGGGATTTTATGTCCTTATTAAAATCGCTCCAGAATATGCTTACGTGCACACAAACTCCTTGGTTTCCAAAAGGAAATCCAGACACGCGTTTTCTTATAAATGAAATCGTAATTGGTGAAGAAAGCGACATAGACGAGGAAGGACAACGAATGAGCCATTTTGAGCTTTATTTGAAAGCAATGAAAAAATGTGGCGTTTCGGTATCCGAAATTGAAGTATTTACTAAAACATTACATGAAACTAGTTCTTTTGAGAAAGCTTTTGAAATTGCTAAAACACCATTGGCCGCACAAAATTTCGTCAACTATACTTTTGATATTATCGGTTCGAAAAAGGATTATTTGATTGCGTCTATTTTTACTTTTGGACGTGAAGATTTGATTCCGGATATGTTTCTTTCTATCGTTCAGGATTTGGACAAGAAATTGCCCGATACGATTACTACATTCAAATATTATTTGGAACGTCATATAGAAGTAGATGGCGATCACCACAGTCATTTGGCCATACAAATGGTTGAAAATCTATGCGGCAATGATACTGAAAAATGGAATGAAGTCCTTGATTTCACTATAAAATCCCTAGAAATACGCAAGCAATTATGGGATGGCGTTTATGAAGAAATAATGGCTAAAAATCAATTGAAACATGCTCAGTCATAAGATAACCGAAGAAAAGAAAAGTACCTTATTAATTATTCACGGGCTATTTGGGAGCTTGGATAATTGGCAAACGCTTGCCAAAAAATGGAGTGAAGATTTTCGAGTATTATCCATAGATGTTCGCAATCATGGAAAGTCTTTTCATACTGAATCTATGTCTTTTGAAGATATGTGCGACGATATATTGAAGCTTTTGGCGTATTATCAATTGGATAAAGTGTCTATTCTTGGGCATTCGATGGGAGGTAAAATAGCTATGGATTTTGCGGCGGCTTATCCTCAATTTGTAGATAAATTAATCATAGCAGATGTAGCACCATATAAATACGATGCGCACCACAAGGAAGTCTTTGAGGTATTGGATACTATGGATTTCAATCAATTTTCGAGCCGTGCGGAAATAGAAACTTTTATTGTTTCAAAATTGCCAAACGATAGAGCCACAGCTCAATTTATACTTAAAAATATCAAACGAAACGAAGATACATTAGCTTTTGAGTTTAAATTTAATCTCAAAACACTGAAATCTTGTTATAATTATCTCATCGAACGAATTGCTCCAGCTGGTTTTAATGGTGAAGTTTTATTTTTGGCGGGTGAAAATAGCCAATATATTACTGCGAATACATCTACCCTTTTATTTGATTTATATCCACAAGCAGAAATAGAAATTATACCCGAAGCTGGTCATTGGATTCATGCGGATAATCCCGAAGCCGTGTATGAAAAAGTATTGAATTTTGTAAAATAAACTAATATGATAAAAGAATTGGAACCTTTCAAATTTTCTACAGAAATTCCATTGCGATGGAAAGATATAGATCAGTTTGGACATGTAAACAATGCCAACTATTTGACTTTGTTTGAAGTAGCGCGCTATTATTATTGCTTGGAAGTCAATCAATGGAACTGGGATCAAGATAAATTTATCATAGCTTCGGCACATATAGACTATCTTAGACCTTTATTTTTTCCTGCCAATGCCAAAATTTATTTGCGAATCGATGATATAGGCACCAAAAGTTTCAACTTTCACTATGCCATTACGTATTTAAAAAATGAAGTAGAAAAACTAGCGGCAACGGGCTATACAACGCAGGTTATGTATGACCTTGAACAACAAAAAACCATTCCTATTCCTTCTGATTTATTGGAACAATGGAAATCGTTTGAAAAAAACATAAAATTTAATTGAAAATAATTAGCTAATTTTTAATATTTTTGTCACTTAATTCGAATATATAAATTTATGATGCATTTTAAAGAACAATCTACCGAAAATCCTCAATTCAAAGAAGAAACTTTGGCAGAAGTGAATCGAATTATGGCTCAATACCCTGAAGGTAAGCAAAAAAGTGCTCTTTTGAGAGTGTTGCATATTGCGCAAGAGGAATTTGGAGGATGGTTGAGTGTAGGTTCCATGAATTATGTAGCTGAATTATTGAGTATCAAACCGATAGAAGTATATGAAGTAGCTTCATTCTACTCTATGTACAATTTGAAGCCTGTAGGCAAATATGTTTTTGAATTTTGTCATACTGCTACTTGTGAGCCTTCTGCAAAGAAAGTGATTGATTATACTTGTCAAAAACTAGGTATCAAAAGTGGTGAAACTACAGCAGATGGCCTATTTACTATCAAAGAAGTAGAATGCCTTGGTGCTTGTGGCTACGCGCCAATGATGCAGCTAGGTCATTCATACAGAGAACATTTGACCGAAACTAAAATTGATGAAATCATCAACGAATGTAAAGCGAAAGCTTAGTTTTTTTATTCTTTTTATTATACAAATATCTTGTATTGGATGCTTTTGTACGAAGATCTACTGTCCTAGTATGCATGAAATTAGAACAAGTAATTTATCCCAAGATTCAATTGAATACATTACGGTATATTCTTTCAATCAAAATGGTCGATTTGATCAGTTGTTAGATTCTACAAATTCACAAATTTCTTATAGAAATATTGATAAAAATGAAGCCGTATTTTATAATTCATTTAGAAATTCAAATCCACTAAAATTAGACTACATCGTAAAAACCTATAGTTATACAAATACGCTTAAAAAAGTTTTAAAAATTAAAATTTTACAAACATCAAAAAACGAATGTAATAAAGGATGCGACAGTTATGAGATTCCATTTAAAATTTCGGTAAATGATTCTATTTATATTAATAATATTGAAGGATTTAACTTATAAGCCTCATGATATACTAAATATATTCAATTGTTTTGCCAGATAACAATATCAATCATTACTCAAGAACTAGAATTTCCACTCTCCTATTTAAGCTTCTTCCTTTAGCAGAGGAATTATCCGCTAAAGGGTTCTCATAATTATTCCCAATATAATTAATTCGATCTTCATTTACGCCCGATTTAACCAAAAGTGCTTTTACCGCTTTGGCTCTTTTTTCAGAAAGCACTTGATTCAATTCTACAGAACCTTTATTATCAGTATATCCTAGAATATGTACTTTATATCCTTTATTCTTATTTAAATATAAAGCTAGAGAACGAATATCTATTGTACTTGAATCAGGAATTGCAGCACTATTATTATCAAAGTTTATATTTGTAATTTCAAATTCATCCTCAATCTGAGGCGGTGAATCGATACGAATGGGATTGATAACTTTATACGTAAACAAACTATCAAAATTCATTTTATCTCTAACATCTTCATATTCTTTGAAAAAAGGAGCGTTTCTATTCTTTTTAGCCGTGAAAGAACCTTCTTCAATAAATACACCACTATCAAACATAGGATCTCCCACATCGCCTATGGCTATTTTCATATGATAAACTTTGTATGGCGTCAGAAATACAGAGGCTTCTAGTGGTTTTGTGAGTCCATCAAACTCCATTTCATTAAATAAAAAATTACTCAACGTCTTCAATTCATCTTTATTAATCTTAAAGTCTTTGTTTTTACTGCCAAATAATTTATCAAATAAAGATTTAACAAAAGGTTTACGAGGTTCAAATTCGTCGATTTCTTTCTTTAATCCATAATTTTCAAAACAGTTGTTGTTGATGAAAAGACTACTATTTCTCAGATGATTAATATTATTTACGGTAACAGGATCGCTTCTTTCGGGCAAAACGGCTAAATTTTGTCTAAAATTACCATCTCCTGTAACAATAAAAGCGAATACATCATTAAAACGGGAACCTACATACTCTTTGTATTCTTCCGAAGCAAAAATATAACGAAATGTAATATGATTTTCCAAGGGTATGAAATCAAACTCCAAAATCACTTGATCGGCCACTCTACCTTTTGCCAATTGGTTCAAATCTCTATCACTTTTGAATTTATAGTTATTATCCCATGCCAAACCGCTGGTTCCAGGTGTTTTATTTTGTCCTGGTATGGTATTTACATTTCCTGTAGTCAATACAATACCTCTTTTCATACCAATGGCGTTGGTATCAATATTAAATTTAGCGATACTTGAAGGCAATCCACGCCATTTGATATTATTAATCTTAATATTTTGATTATTCAAAATATAATTGACTAATTGTGAACCATTTAAAGTGGTGTCCAACTTCAAACGCGGTTTTTTGGTTTGAGCAAAAAATGGAAAAATATAAAAAAGTACTAGACTTAGTATTAAGACTTTTCGATTCATATAAATTTGTTTTATTTTAGGTTTATACAGCTACGTCTCCTTTAATTTTAGGATGATATTGGTAATTTTCGATGGCGATATCATCAAATGTAAAATCTTCCAATGAATTTATTTTACGTTTGAAGGATAATTTGGGTAAAGGATAGGGTTCTCGTGTCAATTGCAAATCACATTGTTCAAAATGATTGTGATAAATATGAGCATCACCCAATGTATGCACAAAATGACCAACTTCCATATCCAAAACCTCTGCTACCATGTGTGTTAGCAAGGCATAAGAGGCAATATTGAATGGAACACCTAGAAATACATCGGCACTACGCTGATATAATTGACAACTCAATTTATTATTGGCTACATAAAATTGAAATAAACAATGGCATGGTGGCAAAGCCATTTGATTGACTTCGGCAGGATTCCAAGCACTTACAAGGTGTCTTCGAGAATCGGGATTATGTTTTAGACTATGCATCAATTCTTTTATCTGATCCACTACCGTACTGTCAATTCCTCTCCAATTTCGCCATTGACGACCATATACAGGCCCCAAATCGCCCCATTTTTGAGCAAAAGCTTCATTTACTAATATTTTATCCGTAAATTCTCTTACCGTTTCTCCTTGATATTCCTCACTTTTTTTATACTTTGCAAAAGGCCAATCATCCCATATCCGTACCTTGTTTTCCGCTAAATATTTAATATTGGTATCTCCTTTGATAAACCATATCAACTCATGGATAATAGACTTTAGATGTAATTCTTTTGTGGTAACTAAAGGAAAACCTTTTGATAAGTCAAAACGCATTTGATAGCCGAAAATACTTCTAGTTCCCGTTCCGGTTCTATCACTTTTATCTACTCCATTTTCGAGTATTTCTCTAATTAAATTTAAATACGTTACCATTTATCAATATTTAAGTGCATTTTATTCTAAAAATATAACAAAAGCAAATATATTGACAAAAAGACTAAATAAAACAATATGGAATCAACAGCAAGGTGTCAATCGTACTGAAAAAAGGAAATTTATTTAAAAATTTTCTCTAATTCTTGTTCCAACATAGCGCCTCTCAAATCTTTTCCTAAAATTTTTCCATTTTTATCCAATAGATACGTTTTAGGGATATATTCGATATTGTATGTCATGGATGCAACGCCATTGATTTTTCTATCAGCAAAGTGATTGGGCCATATTAGTCCGTCTTGTTTAATAGCTGCTTGCCATTTTGTCAAATCTTGATCTTGCGAAATACTTACAACCGTAAAACCTTTATCTTTATATTTGTTATAAGCCGCTACTACATTGGGATTTTCCATTCTACAAGGTCTACACCAGCTAGCCCAAAAATCTATCAATACTACTTTGCCTCTAAATGATGACAATTTTACTTTTTTGCCTGCTTCATCTACAAACTCAAGATCAGGAGCCATAGTACCTACAGCCAATTTAGCATCTTTATCCGTTTTGGCTTGTCCCGCTTGATTTTGCAAATCCATGTTTTTCACAACTGTTTCAAAATCTTGCGCATAGATACTTTTTGGTAAAGAAGTGCTTATCGTTTTTGAAAAATCTCTTATTTCTTTCAATAATTCTTGAGGCATTTGCTGATTTTGCATTTGCTGAAGAATAATACTGTAAATGTAGTATTTAGTAATAATATTTTTTGAATTTTTCAAAACATCATTTACATATGTTTGAAAATTTTGCGATTTTGTTTGTATTAACTGTGAAAGCGACTGAGCATCTTTTGAATTGGGATTATTCTGAGCAATACTTTGATATTGAGAAGACAATTGCATCAATTCGCCTTGTTGGATATTCATACGTTTCAATGTATTTTGAAAATCCTCTTGATTCGCACTTCCTTTAATTTCATAAGCATTTACATTATTGGCATCCAATGAAATAGTTACTTTTTCTTTGGGTTCCAAACACAATAACCATGTTTTGTTTTGTTGTTCATTAGCGCCCTTCATAACAATTCTATAAAAGCCTAGTTGCTCTATATTGCCTTTCATTTTGAATTCTCCATTCTTGATTATACCACTATCAACCAATGTGATGGTTTGATGAGATATTTTCTCTAAATATAGGACTTTTTGAGTGGAGTTTACAACTTTCCCCGAAATACCATATTCCTCTCCTCTAATAACGTTGCAAGTAAAAAAAGTAACTGCAATCAATAAAATCAACGTGTTTTTCATTATTTCTTTTTGTTTTTTAGACATGCTTTTTAATATATTCGTTTAAAAATACGGTGTAAAGATAATTTGAAAAAAATAAATTCTTAAATTTTTAATATTTTTTAATTCCAACACCAAATACTATACATTGGATACTACTATTACAAATTCGCCTTTTGGTTCTTTTTTCTTAAAATGTGCTATCAAATCATCGGCATTTCCTCGAATCGTTTCTTCAAATTTTTTACTAATTTCTCTCGATATGGATATTTTACGTTCGGCATTAACATATTCTTTGAATTCTTCCAAGAATTTAACCACTCTATAAGGCGATTCATAGAGTACAACCGTTCTTTTTTCGGCTCCAATATTTTCAATAAATGTTTTGCGACCTTTTTTATGCGGCGGAAAACCCACAAAAACAAACTGGCTCAAATCATAACCCGAATTAACCAATGCAGGCACAAAAGCAGTGGCTCCAGGCAAACAATCTACTTCAATAGATTCTTGAATGGATAAGGTTATCAATAAATTGCCTGGATCGGATATTACAGGAGTCCCAGCATCCGAAATCAAAGAAATTACTTGCCCCGATTTCATTTGTCCTACAATATTTTCAACGATTTTATATTCGTTGATTTTATGCAAAGGCGAAAGCTTTTTATCAATTTTATAAAAATCTAATAATTTTCTGCTTTGGCGTGTATCTTCACAAAAAATAGCATCCGAATTTTTGAGTGTTTCTATAGCACGAAATGTCATATCGCCCAAATTGCCTATAGGCGTAGGAACTATAAATAACTTACCCTTCAACAGCAGTTAGTTTTACACTATATTGTTCCATAATTTTATTTACCAAAAGTTTTTCACAACTTTCTTTGGCTATTTGCATAGCAGCAGCTTCATTTTCGGCATCTATAGATAATTCGATACGTTTGCCAATTCTTACATTATGTATTTGAGAGTAATTCATTTTTTGCAATCCGTTCAAAACTGCCTTTCCTTGGGGATCCAACAATTCTTTGTGTGGCATTATATCTACAATAGCGCTAAATTTCATGATTTTTTTATTTTGATGCAAATTTAATAGAAATAAAATAAATATTATTTAAAATGTAGCGTTATGTATTTAAAATAAAATTCTATGTTTCTACAAGAAAAAATAAATAACTTTGTATTTCAAAAAACACACACATTTCAAGTTATGCAATTCAAAAATAGTATTTTGATATTCCTTTTTCTAATGATTAGCCATACTGGATTTGGTCAATTATCCGCTCTTTTTTCTGATTCTACTGCACCTAAAAACGATACGTTGTATTATAGAAGAACCAGCGAAGTCATTATTAGAGATAAAATGGCCGTGCGTTCGCCAGCAGAACAAGAAGCATATCAAAGACTCAAACAAAAAGTGATTAAACTATATCCTTATGCGCTTTTAGCCAAAAAAATATATGAAAATTCTTCTCAGGAAATGAGCAAATTAGAATCCAACAAAGAAAAAAGAAAATTTAAAAAAGAAAAGGAAAAAGAATTGCGACAACGATTTGAAAATGAGATAAAAGGCTTGTATGATACCGATGGTCCCGTATTAGTAAAATTGATACATCGCGAAACAGGCAAAACCTGTCATGAATTAGTCAAAGAAATAAAAGGTGGATTCAATGTATTTTTCTATCAAATAGTGGCCAAACGTTATGGTTATTCGCTTAAAGAAACATTTGACCCAGAAAAAGATAGAGATATTGAAAACATGGTTCAATTTTTAAAATCCGAAGGGCAATTGCCAATTTTCATCGATTAAATAAGAAAAAAATGACGTACTCCTTATCTGAGCTAGAATCAGTAGCCAAAGAACTCCATAGTTATACTCAATTTTCAAATATTATATGCCTTGAAGGCGAAATGGGCGCTGGAAAAACAACGCTTGTAGAAGCATTTGCCAAAAATTTGGGACTAGCAGAACATACCGTTTCGAGTCCTACCTTTTCGATTATTAATGAATATCCTTATGATGAAAAATCATTGGTTCACATGGACTTATATCGATTAAAAAATCCCTCTGAATTATTAAATATTGGATTTGAGGATTATGTTTATTCCAATAATATTTGTATTATAGAATGGCATCAGATAGCTGTGGACTTATTGCCCACTCCATTTATTCTGGCAAAAATCAATAAAATAGACGAATCTACAAGAGAAATAGCAATAGAAATATGTCGATAAATACATTTATAGAAACCGAAGACGGATCTCCTACCCTTTTTAGTTCAGAATTTAATCAAACATACCATTCAATACATGGAGCCATTACTGAGAGTGTGCACGTTTTTATCAAAAATGGATTGGAATGGTATCTAGAGCACAATAAACCTGAAAATGTAATTTCAATATTTGAAATGGGGTTTGGGACAGGACTTAATGCTTATCTCACGGCTCAATATGCAATTGAGCATCAAGTTCAAATTGAATATACCACTATTGAAAAATACCCTGTCCATTCAAACAATCTTGAAGAAATTTCAAGTAAAATAGACGATTCCGATCTTTTTTTGGCCCTACATCAAAATACTTGGGACTCCCCAATACAATTAAATCCATTCTTTAGTTTTAAAAAAATTAAGGGCGATTTGATAGATTATCACTTTAACAACCCAATTGATCTTATATTTTATGATGCTTTTTCACCCAGTAGCCAGCCAGAACTATGGAGTGTAGCAATATTTGAGAAATTATATCTTTCGCTCAAAAACAATGGTATTTTATCTACCTATTGCGCAAAAGGTCAGATAAAACGGAATTTTAAAGAAGTTGGTTTTGAGGTTTTGGCACTTCCAGGACCCATTGGAAAGCGTGAAATGACAATTTGTATAAAAAAATAATATTTTTTTTCTCATTGATAATCAAAAAATTATATATATTATTAAAATTATTTTAAAAATAAAAGATACGATTAAAAAAAAACTATTAATTTTGCACTCGCTTTTAAGAAATAAAGCAACTGGTTTTAAAACAACCAAAAAGATTCCGTAGCTCAGTTGGTAGAGCATTACACTTTTAATGTAGTGGTCCTGGGTTCGAGTCCCAGCGGGATCACAAAAAGCCTAACAAAGTTGTTGGGCTTTTTTTTTGTAAAATTAGATATAAAATCTATACTTTTACAAAAATATCTGGCGAGGTAGCTCAGTTGGTTAGAGCGTCGGATTCATAACCCGGAGGTCACGGGTTCAACTCCCGTCCTCGCTACAAATTCAAAAGCGGAACTCTAAGGATTTCCGCTTTTTTAATTTAAAAATGTTTCCATTGAATATAAAAACCATACATGAAACTTTTGCAGGTGAGTTCAAGAGCTTAAATTCAAAATTTATTGCCTATGTGTTTCCATTCCATCAAAAAGAAGTATTACAAGGTATACTAGGGCAATTAAAAAAAGAGCATCCCAAAGCGAGTCATTGGTGCTATGCATATAGAGTTGGCTACCAAAATGAAGAATTTAGAGCCAATGACGATGGAGAACCTAGTGGTTCGGCTGGCAAACCTATTTTAAATCAATTATATTCACACGAAGTAAAAAATGCGCTAATCGTTGTCGTTAGGTATTTTGGAGGCACCAAACTAGGCGTTCCAGGACTTATAGAAGCTTATAAAGAAGCGGCAAATGACGCATTAAAAAATGCTAATTTTGTATTTGAAGATGAAAAATTTGAGATGAAATATTTCGTTTCAATGACTAAATACTATCAAATCATGCCTTTTATCAAAAAACATCAAATTACAATACTTTCTGAATCTATTATAGGAAACGAAATAAATTTGACCATAAAAGGAAATAAAGAGGCTCTAGACGGCCTTAAAATGCTTATAGAATCGTTTTAAGCTCTTGTTTGAGGCGATAGATAGGCATTCCCATTACATTATAGAAACAGCCTTCAATTTTTTGTATTCCCACGTATCCAATATATTCCTGAATACCATAAGCACCTGCTTTATCAAGAGGTTTGTATGTATCTACATAATAATTAATTTCATCTTCTGATAATTCACCAAAAAAAACATCCGTATATTCCGAAAAAGAACGTATTTTACCTTGATATGCTATACATATTCCCGTAATAACTTCATGTTTTCCACCCGATAGCATTCTTAGAAACTTTTTTGCCTCGTCTTCGTCAGCTGGTTTGCCCAAGATTTTATTTTGAGATATTACGATGGTATCTGCCGTAATTAATAGTTTATTTTCAAGGAATTGAGTTTCTAGCAATGCGTTTGCTTTGTTTTTAGCAATATATTCAGCAACATCATTTACGGGAATAGAATCAGGATAAGACTCGTCTATATCCGCTACCATCCAAGTGATTTTATTTACAAAAGATTTTTCAATTAAATCCCTCCTTCTAGGAGAAGCTGAACCTAATACAATTTCCATAGTTTTAAAATTAGTTACATTTTAACAAAAAAAGACAAAAAAAAAGCTACCTCATTGAGGTAGCTTAATTCTTTAATCCTAATTAGATTATTTTGTTGCTGGAGCAGCAGCCTCTGTAGCAACAGCAGCAGCAGAATCAACAACAGCAGTAGCAGTAGAATCAACAGCAGCAACTGTTTCTTCAACAGTTGTAGCAGCATCTGTAGCAACTTCTTCTGTTTTGTTCTCACAAGAGATAGCAAATACTGTAGCAACAGTAAATAATAATGCGAATTTTTTCATTTTTTTGATATTTAATTGTTTTTAAAAATTTCGATGCAAAATTAATACTTTTTTCAGAAAATGCAACAAAAAAATATATTTTTATTAAATTTTATTTTTCTTTGAAGATTAAATTAATCAAAACCCCTTTAAAATCAAAGCTTTCTCTCAATTTATTTTTTAGAAAATTTTTATAATTATCGGGTAAATATTTTGGATGATTACAGAAAAATGCAAACGTTGGGTTTTTTGCATGCAATTGAGTAATATATTTTATCTTAATCATATTGCCCCTATATGAAGGCGGAGGTGTCTTCTCTATGACCTTTAGCATGACATCGTTCAACTCTCTGGTCACGATACGTTTCTTCATATTTGAAAAAATATCAAAAAGAAGGTTCAAGACGTTGAAAATACGCTGTTTTTCAAGTACTGAAGTAAACAAAATAGGAATATCATTATGTGGAGCTAATTTAACACGCAATTGCTCTTCATAATCACGCATCGTATTCGTCTCTTTTTCTACATTATCCCATTTATTTACAACAAGTAGAATTCCTTTTTTTCTTCTTTGTACCAATTTGAACAAAGCCATATCTTGAGCTTCAAGACCTGTTTTGGCATCAATCATAATCATAACAATATCGGCCTCTTCAACGGCTTTTATAGCTCTAATGACACTATAAAACTCCAAATTTTCACTTACTTTGGTTTTCTTTCTAATTCCTGCAGTATCTACCAAAGTAAATTCTTTTCCAAACTTATTATACGTAGAGTGAATAGAGTCTCTTGTAGTACCCGCAACGTTTGTCACGATATTTCGCTCCTCGCCCATCAAAGCATTTACCATAGAACTTTTGCCCACATTAGGTTGTCCAATGATTGCTACTCTTGGAATTTCCGGCTCTTTTTCTTCATCTTCATCAAAATCATCATAGGCCTTATCTTCATTTTCCAATTTTTCCTCAGCGGGAAGATTTTCAACGATTGCATCCAATATTTCTCCAGTTCCCGATCCCGAAATAGATGACAAAGGGAATAATTCCTCAAAACCTAAGCTATAAAACTCACTAATTTCGTGCAGTCTTTTGGTGTTATCTACTTTATTTACAACGAGTAACACTTTTTTATTACTCTTGCGAAGCATATCCGCTATGCTGTCATCCAAATCTGTGATTCCAGTACTTACATCTACAATAAAAAGAATTACTTTTGCCTCTTCTATTGCTATTTTCACCTGTTCTTTGATGGCTTTTTCAAAAACATCATCCGTATACGTTACATATCCGCCTGTATCAATCAGGTCAAATTGCATACCATTCCATTCCAAGTCTCCATAGATTCTATCTCTTGTTACACCACTAATATCATCTATTATGGCTTTTCGCTCGCCAATAAGCCTATTAAATAAAGTTGATTTCCCAACATTGGGACGTCCAACTATCGCTACCGTTCTATTCATCTGTTTTTGTTAAATTATTATTTAACCAATATATTTATTGATTAAGGATGCAAAAATATAACATAAAAAACTAAAATTGATTTATTTTTAAATTTGTTTCTATGAATTAAACTTAATTATTACTATAGATTATATTATTTTTTACAATTATTAACAATTTTTATCTATGTTGTTGAACTATAATAAAATATTTTTGCATTCGTTTATTTTGAAATTTTATTAAATTTTTAATCTCAAGATATCAATGTACTTAAATGAAAAATAAAATTAGCATGAAAGCATTTTTATCCAAATTTTGTTAATATAAGGTGCCTGCAGTTTTAAAAACTGCAAGTATCTTTATTGACAAATAACAAATAAAGTAATTATAAACTAGAAAAAATTTTAAAATTCAAATTTTTAATACCTATTTTTGTTTTTTAAAATTAAAAACATGAAAAAACTACATTACATTTTTATTATTCTAATGAGTATTGTGTCTTTCTTCACACTTCAAAGCGTAAACAATAATCAAAGTGGCGATAAAGCTTGGAATTCATGCGCAGGTGGTGGATGTCATAATTCTAACACTGCTACAACAGTAGCAACTATTAGTTTATTAGACAATAATATACCCGTTTTAGAATATGAAGGCGGAAAAACATACAAAATTCTTATGACTGGAAATAATACATCATTAAATAAGTTTGGTTTTCAGTTAAGAGAAACCAATAATAAAGGTACATTTAGTGGTTTTCCAGCCAATGTAGGCAAACAGGCTCTCGGTTTTATTACACACTCTTCCCGATTGAATAAAACAGGTTTATTTTTTTCAGTGCAAATGACTTGGACAGCACCTACTGCTGGAAGTGGTACCGTATCATTTGATGCTTTAATTAATGCCGTAAATGGAAACGGAAATAATAGTGGTGATGCCGTAAGTGCTGTAAAAACAACAACTTACAATGAAAAAGTAACAACAACTTTTGCGCTTACATGTGCAAGTATATCTAATATTGGAAACCTTGTGAGTGGTAGTGCTGCTTCGGGTGTTTCTTTCTCCGTACCATACACAGGTGCTACTTCTGGTGCTTCATATAGTGCTGTAAATTCATCGTCTACAGGCGTTACAGGATTAACTGCAACTTTGACTTCAGGTACTTATTCTGGAACCACTGGAAACCTTACTTTTAATATATCAGGAACTCCATCTGGCACGGGAAATGCATCATTTAATTTTACAGTCAATGGTGCTTCTTGTACGCATATTGTTTCTGTTTCCGCAGCTAATTCTTTCGCTTTAACGTGCTCAAATGCAACATCAACAGGAACTTTGACCAAAAATATTGCCGCATCTGGGGCCTCATTTACATTGCCATATACAGGTGCTACATCAGGGAGTGCTTATAGTGGTGTCAATGCATCTTCAACAGGCGTATTGGGTTTAACCGCATCATTGAGCTCAGGAACTTTTTCAGGCACAGCGGGTAATTTGACCTTAAATATTACTGGAACACCTACTTCTAGCGGTACAGCTAGCTTTTTGGTAAATATTGCAGGAAAAACATGTACGCTTACCAAAACGGTAGCTGCAGGTTCTTCAATAATATCCAATGTATCCAATCCTTTAAAAATTCATTTTCAAAACAATATTTTAAGTATTGAAGGCGATCAAGCACATCAAATCCAATCTATTTCAGCATTTGATCTAAATGGACGAAACGTGTATAATCAAGAAATAAATACACAAGCGAATAAATTATTGATAAACAATTTCAATTTAAATAAAGGCATGTATGTCCTAAAAATTCAAAAATCAAATGGTGAATCCCTTACTAAAAAACTGATGATTCAATAAAAATTAGCTATTTAATGTACTAGCCAAAAGATTTTTCTTTTGGCTTTTTTTATAAATTTAAAATATGAATTGGCAAATAAAAGCATTTGAAGATCTTACGAATATAGAGCTTTATGAAATACTAAAAATTAGGAATGAAGTATTTATCATTGAACAAAATTGTCATTATTTGGATATTGATGACAAAGATTATATGTCTTTTCATATTTTTTGTACAGAAGATTCAAATAAAGAAATTCTTGCCTATGCCAGACTCATTCCAGCAGGTATCTCCTATCCGCAAGCGAGTATTGGTCGAGTAGCCACGGCATTTTCTCACAGAAGGCATCAATTGGGTATTGATCTCATGGAACGTTCTATTGAATTCATCTTTAATGAATTTCAAACGGATAGTATCAAAATTAGTGCCCAAACATACCTTTTAGATTTTTATAAAAAATTTGGGTTCAATCCTATTGGAGCGGAATATCTTGAAGATCAAATTCCTCATATTGCTATGAAATTAGTAATAAAAAAATCAATTTAAAATCAATTAACATAATATTTTTTATTAACCTAAAAAATATATTGTAACCTAAAAACAAAAAAAGTGTCTAACTATAAAATTAAACAAAATGATACAAGATCACGAAATAGATTACAAAATTTACGGAGAGGAAATGCAATTTGTAGAAATTGAATTGGATCCTAATGAAACCGTAATAGCCGAAGCAGGCGCTTTTATGTATATGAAAGATGGTATACAAATGCAAACCATTTTTGGCGATGGCTCCAAACGT
>Ga0208597_1000261_pt1 | contig 20461 bp, 14 predicted proteins | sample LakMenEpi05May12_FD_150673 | JGI IMG/M metagenome (GOLD analysis project Ga0208597, IMG submission 150673) | Freshwater microbial communities from Lake Mendota, WI - 05MAY2012 deep hole epilimnion (SPAdes) | ecosystem: Environmental > Aquatic > Freshwater > Lake > Epilimnion/Euphotic zone ...
TCACGCTGCAGATTACAAAATGACGCGTAGTCAAACACATAAAAATATACAAGACTTGGTGGACTTACTTCCTGAAGAGCAAAGAGAAATTATTGTTTTGCGACATTATGCCAATTTGAGCTTTAAGGAAATTGCGCAAATGACCAACTGCAGTATCAATACCGCTTTAGGAAGAATGCGTTACGGTTTGATCAATCTTAGAAAGATGATGAACGAACGTGGCATGAGTTTGTAGAATTACTTGCTCTTATTCACGCTGCATTGTAGCCAAGCTAAATATTCGCTTGCATTGGGAGTATAGCCAACCGGATTGGATAATAATTTTTCGTCCGGACTCATTACCACATACAAAGGCTGTGTGACCTGACTAAAGTTTTCTGCTTGGAATGTAGCCCATAAATCCCCTACACTTTTAATATCCTTTGCTTGTCCCGATTTGCTGGTATAAGTAAATCTTTTTTCTACAGGCAGCATCGCTTTATCATCAACATATAAGGATAGTAAAATAAAATTATTTTGGATAAACGACATCACTGCAGGATCTGTCCAAACATTTTCTTCCATCTTACGGCAGTTCACGCAGGCCCATCCTGTAAAGTCAATCAATATTGGTTTATTTTGCTGTTTGGATAAAAGCACTGCTTGCGCATAATCATTCATCACATTGGCTTGTAAACCATGTTGGTCTTTTTTATCCTTAAATAAACTATAATGTGTTGGTGGTGGGAATCCACTTAAAAAATTAATATACTTCGCATTTTGTGGCGCAATACCTACCAATAAAAAGCCCGCAAAAACAAATGCCCCCAACGCTAACACTTTTCTGGTCACAGCAATTTTTGCCCCCTTTACATCATGAGGTAATAATAGTATGCCTAATAAATAAAGGGCCAATCCTATACTTATCACCGCCCAAATTCCTAAAAACACTTCGCGTTTTAATAGTCCCCAATGTTCCACCAAATCCGCATTAGATAAAAACTTAAAGGCCAATGCTAATTCTAAAAAGGCCAATATCTTTTTTACCGTATCCAACCAACCACCTGATTTTGGTAAGCTTTGTAGCCATTGTGGGAATATCGCAAATAATGTAAAAGGTAATGCTAAGGCTACCCCGAATCCTGCCATACCCTGTGTTAATGCCCATGCGCCGCCTTGTAGTGAGCCAACAAGTAATGTTCCCAATATCGGACCTGTGCAGGAAAAAGATACGATAGCCAAAGTGATGGCCATAAAAAAGATGCCCCCAATACTTCCAAGTCCACTTTTTGAATCTGCTTTATTGGCGATGCCACTAGGCAAGGAAATTTCAAAAAATCCAAAAAATGAAATACTAAAAAAGATGAATATAATAAAGAAGATAATATTCAACCATGGATTGGTTGATATACTATTAAAAATTTCAGGTTGCACATTGCCTACAACATGGAATGGCACACTTGCTAAAACATACACTAATAAGATGCTTAACCCATACAATAACCCATTTACGATTCCTTGTTTTTTTGTTTTTGACCTTTTTGTGAAAAAAGAAACCGTCACAGGAATCATGGGGAATACACATGGTGTAATTAAGGCAATTAGTCCACCCAAAAATCCGAGTAGGAATACTTCCCAACCTGATGAACTACTTGTTGTGACTGCCCCATCGCCGCATGCACCTGTTGGTGCAGTAGTTGCGGTTGTTGGTAATAATATATTAAACCCGGCAACTTTACTTCCTTTCGATAAAGCAACAGTTATTGGTAGTTCCAATGCGTAAAACTGATCTGCCTTAGCTGCATTTAATAATAAAGTCAATTTTAAACTATCTGGCTGAAACCCTGTAATCTGCAAATCTTGATTCACCTCAAAATCATTGTTAAAAACCAATGCCTGTTTAAATAAAATATCCGATTGCTTTATAGGCGCAATGGAATAGTTGGGTACTTGTAATAATTTAGCCGATTCTAAATTAGCATTTATTAATGGCGCATGAATACCATCTGGATTTTCACCATACACATGCCATCCTTTGTCAATTTGCAAACTTATTTTTAAAGCATAACTACTATCATTGATGAGTGTAGCAACTGCTTTGGCATGTACAACATTTTCCGATTGGGATTGAACACCCAAGGAAACCAACAAAAAGCTGATCGTTATAAAAAAAGAAGCAATCTTATGCAATACTATAAAATTAAAATTTAAAACCCCTATTGTAACACGACCTCAAATGGAATGGATATAGGTGGCAAACATTTTTCATCATTACAAACCATATATTCTATCGTTCCCGACAATTTTGTTTTGGAAGCAACTTTTAAGGTAACAGATTGTACAAATTGTACCTTATTACTATAATAGCTAATTTCTGCATCAAAATTTTTATCGAAATTTTTCTCCAACTTACCTATTTCTTTCGCAGCCCCTTTGATTTGTACCAAAGGATTAGTTTTAAATTCAATGGTAGTAGGAATAGGGCCTTTTTTAACAAACTGAGAGTAAATATGCCAAGGTGCTTCCACATTTGCTGTCAATACTACATCATACTGCTTATCCGCTTTTTTTATAGCTTGAAAACTCCAGTTGACTGGATTCATTTTTTGCGCCTGTGATAAAAAAGCAATCACAATAAATAAGCTTGCTAATATAAATTTTTTCATGTTGTTGTAGTATTGTTCAGGATTAATTTAATAATCCTAATATTTTAAATATTTCCTTCCCATCCACATTACTTAATGCTTCCGATGTTGCTCGCTCAGGATGTGGCATCATGCCAAATACATTGCGTGCGTCATTACAAATACCTGCGATATCTAAAGTGGACCCATTAGGATTAGCTGTACCACCCACATTTCCATTGGCATCACAATACTTAAATAATATTTGATTATTTTTTTGCAAATGATCCAAAGTAGCAGCGTCAGCAAAATATCTTCCCTCACCATGTGCAATAGGAATTTGTAAAGCGGCGCTGTTATCAGTTTTTATAAATACATTTTTACAAATAAATTGTTGGTTGGCATTTTGTAATAAAGCGCCAGGCAATAAACCACTTTCACATAAAATTTGAAAGCCATTACATACGCCTAAAACCTTACCTCCTTTATTCGCAAATTCAATAACTGATTGCATCATCGGACTAAATTTTGCAATGGCTCCACAACGTAAATAATCTCCATAGGAAAAACCACCTGGAAGTACAATACAATCCTCGGTATTAAAATGGGATAAATCGCTGTCCTTATGCCATAACATTTCAACAGGCGCGCCAAGATCCTTTTCTAAAGCATCTTGCATGTCTCTATCACAATTAGATCCCGGGAATACTAAAACACCAAATTTCATATACTAAAGATTAATATTTTAAGGTAGGTATTGAAGCAACAAAGTTAACAAATTATGCCCGCTAATTTGGGGTAAATTCTTCACTTAAGCAAGATGGTTATACACAATAACCAGGAAGGCCGACCAAAATAAAAGGTTGGGAATCAATAACCTTTTTGGGGTAGCATAAGCAAAACTGATAAAACAGGCCAATGGGGTTAATATAATTGCAGAAGCATACAAAGCTTGAGAAGAAAAAACAATGGGTTGGAAAAAACAAACCAAAAGTGTCAAAAATAGGACCCCCCAGTATTTTCGCACCTGTATGATGAAACGTGACTGCTGCTGTTGCCAGAAATAAAAACCAGCTAATAATTGGACCCCCATGACGCCTAAAGCTAAAATGATATTAAGTTCGGGCTTTACCAATGGATTTTTCCAATCTAATCTTGGTAAAAATTGGATAAAATAGGGCGCTTGATTGGTTAAAAAAACAAAAGCAAATACGAAATAAAAAGGAAGTAGGATACCCATTAATAATACTAACCACTCGGGCAATCTAAAAGGTCGAATAATGGCAAGCGCAAATAATACTACCGGAATTAAAATGGCAATCGGTTCATATAATAAAATAGAAGCCCCCACTATTAAACCAATATTAAATTCAAGAGTTTTGGGTTGCGTTTGATCATACAATCTTAATATTTTAACGAGTATCCAAATCACTAATGAGTTTGCAATTAGCCCTGCACTAATTTCATCCCAAAAGGGAAACAAGGCGGTTAAAATGATATAGGTAAATGCTGGTAAATAACTAATGTTTTGAAACATTTTAAATTGACTCAACATAGCATTTAAACGTATTGCTTGACTAACGATGAGTAATTGAAAAATTAGCACTAATCCAATAGGTGGAAGGGGCCTTATATAATGTATTAATAAATAAGCCAATAAACCATCCGACTCGTTAGCGATAACAATCGGTGGCGTGATCCATTGATGAAAATGTAGAATTACACTTAATACAAGTATAAAAATTAAATTAATGTCCGCTTTATCCCTGAATAAAAAAACCACTTTATGTTATTTAAATTTAACTTTCGCGAAACCAATTCTATTTTTATATTGATACGGTAAAATAGCTTCGTTATCGCTCACTTGCTTCAACATACGCGGCATCCATTCATAGTTTTTTTCATTAGCCAGGACCACTGCTCCTTTTTCTAATTGCCCTTGTTTTGTTAGACTATTAAAAACCAAACTATGTTGTCCCTTACGTTTTTGATGGTATAAAAAATGAATCCCTCCCTGATTTTCGATCGTGCCATATCCAATGAACTGATCCACATTTTGATCATTTTGCGATTTGTCGATTGTTTTAATCGATTGTAAATTACCTTTTGCATCAAATGATAAAAGTGCAATTTTATTGGCATTATAAGTAACTGATGGATAACCAAAAGAGGCAAATGGATTACCCCACATAAATGGATTACCCCAGAAATTAAAGCCCCAGGGTCCCATTCCAAAGGAATTAAAGCCCCATGGCCCCATACCCCAGCCAAATCGTCCCCATGGATAAAAACCAAAAGGTCTATTCCAATAATTAAACATAAATGGATTATAAAAAGCACCGCCCCAATAAAAATCCCATCTTGAAAAATAGTTGTTGCGATTTGAATAAGAATCTGCCGCCTCGGCAATTACTGTATAACTTCCATCCGCTTGTGTAGCGACCTTATCCAAATAGTAGGTATCAAAAACATTTTTTAAATTTCGCTTACTTGAAACTGCACCTCTGTTAAAATCAGTAAAACGATTTGCATTGGTCAATATTTCCTTCTTATCTGCTATGCTCCATAAATAAGAATATAAGCCTTCCACATGTCCCTTTTTCTCGGTAGCATAAAAGGAGTTTAAAATTACTTGGCCTTTTGCATTATCAATCTTAAGCCTGATATCATCTAATTCCAAACTATTATTTACAATCGCAGATTCAATAACTTCTTTTCCATCAGCAGATAAATACAATAAACTCACCGCTGGTGCCATATTGGTCTGGGTGATATTGCGTAAACAAAACAAATTGCCTTGATTATCTAATGCAAAATCAGATAAGGTACTTTTTTTATTTTGAGATTGTACGATAAATTCACTTTCTGATAATAATTCGAAATTTTTATTTAACGAAAGTGTTTTTACTTTAATAGCAGACGCGTTTGTCTTATTGATACTGAATAATAATATTTTTTCTTCGTTATCACTACGCAATAAATTAAAAACCTTCGTTCCCGAACCCGGCCTTATTTTATCTGCAGTATCCATTATTTTAGGCTCACCCATTAATTTACCATCTGCATTTAATTTTGCAACAGCTGCATATACGGTAGCGTTCACTTGAAATTGATAAAAAATAACCACCTGATCATTAGATGAAATAAACTCTAACCCATTTAATGATTTTGGCAAAAAGGATAAATCATTTTGCTTAACAATTTGCATTTGTTCATTGTACTGTGCAATGGTTGAAATACCTGCATTATTTTTAAAAACCCAATAATGACTACCTACTTTTCCCAAAATTTCATATTGCATGGCCTCCTTATCCGTTTTTTCGATGGTCGAAGCAAGATAAGATTGCGCTTCACACCATTGTCCTCCAATTAACAAGGAAATAAAAAAACTTAAAATTGACTTTTTCATAGCATTCAAATTTATATACACAAATTTAGTACAATATTTAGCTTGTATAGCTATTAGGCGTTGAATATTAACGCTCTTTTAAGATGGCCCCCTCGCTGTTTACCTCCAAGGTGTATGATCCAGCTTGCTTTACTGCAAAATTCTGCAAAGCATGACTTATCGGAAAATCAAAACAGACGGGATAATTGAAATTTGAAATATGTGCATGTATGATTTCATTTGCCGTAGCACCAAAATCAGCTGCAGTATCTTTTAATTCGGTAAAACCACCAACAATAAGTCCTGCTAAACCTTCCAATATTCCTGCATTTTTACACTGAATGATTAATCGATCTATATTATAATGCGCTTCGCCAATATCTTCGATAAATAAAATCTTACCCTTGGTATCCATTGCATTTTTAGATCCTATTAAATGGGCGATCATACATAAATTACCGCCAATAAGGTTGGCTGTGGCCGATCCCTGCTTATTTAATGAATGAGGAACTGCTTGTATAATTTGCTTTTCGCCTATCAAAATATTTTTTAATGATTGGATATATATTTCCCCTTCCGCACCCTTATTAAACGCAGCTGCCATGGGACCATGAATACTCATGGTATTTTGCTTTTGAATAGCGGCATGCAAAACGGTAATGTCACTAAAGCCAATCACCCATTTGGGATTTTGGTTAAACCCGGAAAAATTGATTTGATCAATAATTCTACTTAAGCCATAGCCGCCACGGCCACATAATACCGCTTTGATATTTGTATCATCCAACATTTGTTGTAATTCCATTGCCCTTTCGGCGTCGGATGCAGAAAAACAATCCTTTTTCGACCCCACAGTTTTGCCCAATTTTACCTTAAACCCCCATTTTTCGAGGGTCAAGATGCAATTTTGCACCTTTTCCAAGGGGATGGAACCTGCTGGGCAAGTGATCCCAATAGTGTCTCCAGGAATGAGGATTGGCGGTTGAATCATAACACAAATTAAGTACTTTTGCAGCAATGAACACGCCAAAAAGATATTTGATTACGGCAGCCCTTCCCTATGCGAATGGTTTGAAGCATATTGGCCATTTAGCAGGTGCTTATTTGCCTGCGGATATTTACGTCCGCTATTTAAAAGCGCAAAAAAGAGATGTGGTTTTTGTTTGTGGAAGCGACGAACATGGCACTGCCATCCCTATTCAGGCAACTAAGGAAGGGACCACTGCGCAAGCAATTATAGATAAGTACCACCCTATCATTGAACAAAATTTTAAAGACCTGGGAATCGCATTTGATATTTATCATCGCACCAGCGATGCATTGCACCATGAAACAGCCAGTGCATTTTTTAAAGATCTTGAAGCCAAAGGTGATTTAGAAACCAAAACTTCATTGCAATATTTTGACGCAGCTGCAAATAGTTTTTTGGCGGATAGATATATTAAAGGCACCTGTCCCAATTGTGGACATCCTGAAGCTTACGGTGACCAATGTGAAAAATGTGGCAAAAGTTTAAGCCCTGAAGAATTAATTAATCCAGTAAGTACTTTAAGTGGTAACGCGCCTATTAAAAAAGAAACGACCCATTGGTATTTGCCTTTAAATAAACATGAAGATTTTTTACGTGAATGGATTTTAAAGGAGCATGTAAATGATTGGCGCCCAGCAGTAGTGGGTCAATGTAAAAGTTGGATTGATGGTGGTTTACAACCTAGGGCTGTGACCCGTGATTTAGATTGGGGAGTTAAAGTACCTGTGGCAGGAGGAGATGGCAAAGTATTATATGTTTGGTTTGATGCGCCAATTGGTTATATCAGTGCTACCAAGCAATGGGCAAAAGATAATGGTAAAGATTGGACCCCTTATTGGAATGATTCAGAAACAAAATTGGTCCACTTCATTGGAAAAGATAATATTGTTTTTCATTGTATCATTTTCCCAATCATGTTAAAATTACATGGCCATATTTTACCGGAAAGTGTTCCTGCCAACGAATTCATGAATTTAGAAGGTGATAAAATGAGTACTTCAAAAGGTTGGAGTATTGAAATGGACGACTACATCAATAAATGGATTAAAAAAGAAAATGGTGGCACAGGATTAGCGGATAGCTTACGCTTTTATTTAACATCGATTGCACCAGAATCAAAGGACAGTGAATTTACATGGAAAGGATTTCAGGAATCAGTGAATGGTGAATTAGTGAGCATCTTCGCCAATTATGTAAATAGAACTTGGGTATTGATGCATAAATTATGCAAAGGCAAAGTGCCTCCCATTCATCCTGACTTATTAGACGAGGAGGACAATGCCATTTTACAAAGTGTGAAAGATAGCAAAGCAAAAATTACTGAATTATTGGAGCAATATAAATTTAGAGATGCCCAATTTGAAGTAATCAATTTAGCGCGTATTGGAAATCAATACATGCAAAAAAAGGAACCTTGGATTGTTGCTAAAAATGTAGCAACCGACCCAACAGCGCAAGCAAAAATTGACAATTGTATGCATGCATGCTTGCAATTATGTGCCAACCTTGCCATTTTAGTAAATCCATTTTTACCATTTACTGCAAGAAAAATGTGCTACTTGATGAAAGTAGTAGACAAAATGTTGGATTGGGAAAATGCAGGGAACTTTAATTTATTAAGAGTGGGTTATGGCTTACGACCTCCTGAATTATTATTTAGAAAAATTGAAGATGAAGAAATTGAAGCGGAACTAGTTCAATTACAAAATAACTTAAAAGCAAAAAAAATTACGATGGATACGATTACTACCACTGATGCTAGCGCAGCTCCTGAAGCGAATGACAATGCATTCAAACCTGAAATTGTTTTTGACGATTTTGGAAAAATTGATTTGCGCGTAGGCACCATCATTGACGCGAAGAAGGTAGAAAAAGCAGATAAATTATTACAATTAGAAGTGGATTTGGGATTGGAAAAAAGAACCATTTTATCAGGTATCGCTATGCATTTTGATCCAGCTGACATTATTGGAAAGCAAGTAGTGGTGGTGGCGAACTTAGCCCCACGCAAAATGCGCGGTGTTGAAAGCAAGGGAATGATATTAATGGCCGAAGATGCCCATGGTAAATTATACTTTGTACAACCTAGTGAAGCGATTGCTGCAGGAAGTAAAATTTCATAAGTTTCAAGCTCGGCTACTTTACTAAAAGAAAGTAAAAAATTATAAGAGATACCTCAATAACAAAGGACCCGATAAATCGGGTCCTTTGTTATAAATATGATGCGAGAAAAGTGTATTAGAAATCTAGTAACTTATACACTCCTTTAATTCTTTCTCCGTATAGGCTAATCCATGTTGCTTTAATACTTCATCAGGAACTCCGTTCCATTGGTTGGGCACATTACCCATATAGCCCAAATCCTTCACCCCAATTTCAGAAGTATAAAATCCAGTGGTAACCAAGTCGCGTATTTTATTAAAAAAGCTTACACCTTGTGCTACTTCTGGTTTCGCTTTATTTGGATAAGCAATTTCATCAACAACTTCTAATTGCTGCGGCTTTGTTAAATCAACAAATGCTTTTTCATGTTTCTTATAACAATGTAAATCCAGCCATCTTAAGCCACCACGCATTGGCACTTGATGATCGGGCATATCCTTTACGATAAACTCAATAAATTCAGGCACTTTGGCATCTGTAGCTGAGCCACTTACCGCATCCTTAGGCATTATGATATCAGCTAGTACAGCAATGGTAGCCATTTCCTGTGCATCAAAAAAATCAGGCTGTGCTTTTACTTTAACTAAGTAATCCTTTTCTTCCTGCATACGATCGTCCATGTTCACTTCTGAAACAGTCGTGTTCGTATTTTTACAAGCTTCAAGTAATACACCTGCGGAAACAGTGCCTAATACCAACGCTTTAATGGAATCTCTTCTATCCATGATCAATATTTTTATTTAATTAAATATTATGTTTTTGTTCGTTTCACACTTGCTTTATTTTATTTTAAGCAAGTGTTTCACTTCTTTTTTTTATTACAAAATAAAAATTATATATTTTTCTTTTGTAACTGATCCAAAATATATTCTGATGTACGCATTGACAATGCCAAAATAGTCCATGTAATATTTTTATCTGCTTGTGAGGTAAATACAGAACCATCCACACAGAATAAATTTTTACAATCGTGCGCTTGTCCAAATGCATTTAATGCAGATGTTTTTTTATCATTCCCCATACGAACTGTTCCAGCTTCATGAATGATATTACCTGGATTTGATAATCCATATTTATTACTTGCATCATCTTGATCACCCCAGGTAATAACCGCACCCATTTCATGCATAATTTCACGGAAGGTTTCCTTCATGTGTTTTGCTTGTTGTACTTCGTAGTCTGAATTTTTACAATCAAACTTTAATACAGGAATACCATATTTGTCCACTACATCCGGATCAATCTTACAATGATTTTCAAAAGTAGGAACGGCTTCCCCTCTTCCGCCCATACCTACACTTGCACCATAAAAAAAGCGTACATCCTCTTTCAATGATTCTCCATATCCTCCGGCTTCCTTGGTTCTACCATTGACTTGAAACTTGCCATTCAATCCTTGTTGGCCCATTCCAAATCCATAACCAGGTTGGCTCATACCACCCCAATATTCAATATGGTATCCTCTTGGGAAATTTAATTTTTTATTATCCAACCACCATGGTGTATACACGTGCATACCACCAACACCATCTTCGTTGTAACGCTTACGTCCAAATAAACTTGGAATTACACCACCCAATGCAGCGCCGGTTGAATCATGTAAATAATGTCCAACAACGCCTGAACTATTCGCCAAACCATTTGGATGTTTGGATGATTTTGAATTTAATAACAAACGCGCAGTTTCACAAGTACTTGCACCTAACACGACTACTTTTGCATTAATTTGATACTCCTGTCTGTCGGCTTTGTTGACATAGGAAATACCTACTGCTTTTCCTTCTCTGTCCGTAATTACTTCACGCGCCATAGCACCGGTAATTAAATCCACATTTCCTGTTAATAATGCAGGGCGCACTAAAACTGAAGATGAGGAAAAATCACCGTACACTTTACAGGAACGATTACATTGACCGCAGTAAAAACAAACCCCACGATCATCATTTATTTTTTTAGTTAAAATAGATAAACGGGATGGAATCACTGGAATGTTGATTCCTGTTGCTGCTTTTTTAAACATCAACTCATGTAACCTTGGTTTTGGCGGTGGTAAGAAAATACCATCTGGATCATTCGCTAATCCTTCATTCGTTCCGTATACGCCAATTAATTTATCAATTTTATCATAATAAGGTTTGATGTCCTCATAACCTATTGGCCAATCATCGCCTAAGCCGTCAATACTTCTTCTTTTAAAATCTTTTGGTCCAAATCGCAATGAGATACGACCCCAATGGTTGGTACGACCACCTACCATTCTTGCTCTCCACCACTCAAATTTATCACTGCCTGGCGTTTGGGTATAAGGTTCTCCGTCTATTTCCCATCCCCAATAGGAAGCATCAAAATCGCCAAATGGGCGCATTTTTGTACTTGCACCACGACGAGGTGATTCCCAAGGGTTTTTCATTTGTGATGAGTTTTTAGCTGGATCAAATTCTGGACCCGCTTCTAACAAACAAACTTTAAGACCAGCTTTTGCTAATACATAAGCTGACATTCCCCCTCCTGCGCCTGAACCAACAATGACAGCGTCATAATTTTTAGGCGAAACTTTTACTTGAAAATTGGACATATTGCTATTTTTTTCTCTAATGGTATTGAACTATGAATTTAAAGAAAATTATTAATGGTTGCCTAATTTTTACATGAAAGTTTGGGCAAAAAATACCCGTTCATGTTATTGAGCGGGTATTTAAAAGTATTCATCAAACAAAATCCCCACCCGTTTATGGGGTGGGGATTAAAATCATCAGAGGATATTTTTGGAAATTTTATATTTTATAAAAATTTCCAAAAAATCAACTACAGCCCATACTTGTTCCACAGTTCAAACACTTGTAACAAGTACCGCTTCTGATTGTAATATGTCCACAAGTGCTACAAGCTGGCGCATCGCTTTGCATGCTCTTCGCAGCTGCTTGTACTTGGTCCATTGATCCACCAGCAGTTGTTTCAACGGCTACCGCTACATTTGCTTTGGCTACTGTTGGCGCAGTAACACGAATGCTACTTAGCTCAGGCTTTCCCACTAATGTAATATCGCCCTCCTCACCTAAATTTTCAACTGTAGGCTTGTCTAATACATGTACTAAATCAGTTCTACCTAAATATTCATAAGCCAATGAACGGAATATAAAGTCAACTATTGATGTAGTTGTTTTGATATTTGGATGATCGACCATTCCTGAAGGTTCAAACTTGGTAAATACAAATTTCTCAACAAATTCTTCCAATGGAACACCATATTGTAAACCAACTGAAATTGAAATCGCAAAACAGTTCATTAAACTACGAAGTGTTGAACCTTCTTTTGCTAAATCAATAAATATTTCTCCTAGTGTGTTGTCATTGTATTCGCCTGTTCTTAAGAATAATACTTGTCCGCCAATGCGTGCTTTTTGTGTAAACCCACGACGCTTAGCAGGCAATGATTTGCGTTCAACGATTCTTGATAATTGACGCTTAAATTTAGTATCCGTTGAAGCAGACATTCTTTTTTGAACTTCTTCTAACAACTCGTCTACGTTTAATTTACTTAAGTCAACCAATTGAGAACCACCTTCTGCTACAGCTACTTCTTCTTCAGTTGCAGCATCTACTTTTTTCTTTTTATCTGATTTTGTACTTAATGGTTGGCTTAATTTAGAACCATCGCGATATATCGCATTCGCTTTTAAACCTAATGACCAACTCATTAAATAAGAATCAGCAATTTCTTCAACAGTCGCTTCGTTTGGAAGATTAATAGTTTTAGAAATCGCACCAGATAAGAAAGGTTGACAAGCAGCCATCATTCTAATATGACCATGTGCATGAATGTATCTTTCTCCTTTTTTACCATTTTTATTCGCACAATCAAATATGGACAAATGCTCATCCTTCAATGCTGGTGCACCTTCTACAGTCATGGTACCACAAACATAATCGTTAGCAGCATCAATTTGATCTTCCGTAAATCCTAAAGCTTCTAATAAACTAAAGCTCCAGTCTGCAAATACTTCTTCTTTAAATCCTAATCTTGTTAAACAAGCATCACCCAATGTGAAACGGTTAAAGATGAATCCAATTTCAAATGCTGATTTTGCAGCACCATTTAATTTTGCAATTTCTTCAGCAGTAAATCCTTTCGCTAATAATGATTCATTATTAATGAATGGAGCACCTGCGAAACTTGCATGTCCTACAGCGAAGTTTACAATTGCATCATTTTCAGCTTGTGTATATCCTAAATTCTTTAATGCTTGTGGTACAGATTGGTTGATGATTTTGAAATAACCACCACCAGATAATTTTTTAAATTTCACTAAAGCGAAATCTGGTTCAACACCTGTAGTATCGCAATCCATTACTAAACCTATCGTTCCTGTTGGAGCAATTACAGTTGTTTGCGCATTTCTATAACCATATTTTTCACCTAATTGAACTGCATCATCCCAAGCCTTAGTCGCAGCTTTTAATAAGTAATCAGGCGTGTGTTGTGCTTGAATTCCTTGTGGTTTAATTTCAAGACCTACATAAGCATCTTCCGCATCATATGCAGCAGCTCGGTGATTACGCATTACACGTAACATGTCTTCTTTATTTTCTTCGTATCTATCAAAGGCACCTAAGAAGGAGGCCATTTCTGCAGATGTCTTATATGCCACCCCTGTCATGATCGCAGTGATAGATCCTGCAATACCACGCGCTTGATCGCTATCGTAAGCAATTCCACTTACCATTAACATAGAACCTAAGTTGGCAAAACCTAAACCTGTAGTTCTGTAGTCATAAGATAATTGTGCTACTTCCTTAGATGGGAACTGCGCCATTAAAATAGATACTTCTAATACGGTCGCCCATAATCTTGTGGTATACTCAAAACCAGTTACATCAAAAGTATTGTCTGACTCATTAAAGAATTTACGCAAGTTGATAGAAGCTAAGTTACAAGCTGTGTTGTCCAAGAACATATATTCTGAACATGGGTTAGATGCATTAATTCTACCCCCTTTTGGACAAGTATGCCACTCATTAATAGTAGTGTCATATTGTGTTCCTGGATCCGCACAACGCCATGCAGCGTTTGCAATTTGATCCCATACTTCACGCGCAGGTATTGATTGCATCACACGACCATCGGTACGTGCTTTTAATTCCCAATTGCCATTTTCAGACAATGCTTTAAAAAAGCTATTCGGAATACGCACCGAGTTGTTTGAGTTTTGCCCAGAAACTGTTGCGTATGCTTCCCCTTCATAACTATTATCATAACCAGCAGCGATTAAAGCAGCCACTTTATCTTCTTCTTTTACTTTCCAGTTAATGAATTCCATTACTTCTGGATGATCTAAATCCAAACAAACCATTTTAGCAGCACGACGTGTGGTACCACCAGACTTGATTGCACCTGCAGCGCGATCACCAATTTTCAAGAAACTCATTAAACCACTTGATGAACCACCACCGGATAATTTTTCGTTAGCGCCTCTGATTTGAGAGAAGTTCGTTCCAACCCCAGATCCGTATTTAAAAATTCTTGCTTCTCTTGTCCATAAATCCATAATACCACCCTCATTCACTAAATCATCACTTACGCTTAATATAAAACAAGCATGCGGTTGTGGACGCTCATAAGCACTTGTTGATCTCTTTAATTTCTTATCTGTTGGATCAACATAATAGTGCCCTTGCGCACCACCTGTGATACCATAACTTTCATGTAATCCTGTATTAAACCATTGTGGTGAATTTGGAACACAAGCTTGATTTAAAATACTATATACTAACTCCTCATAAAAAGTTTGTGCATCTTGTTCAGTTGCAAAATAACCATAACGCTCACCCCACACTCTCCAGCAATTTGCCATACGATGTGCAACTTGCTTTACAGTTGTTTCACGACCTAAGGAACCATCTGGTTGAGGAACACCGGCTTTTCTAAAATATTTTTGTGCAAGAATATCTGTTGCAATTTGACTCCACTGTTTCGGAACTTCCACGTTGGTCATTTCAAACACTTTTTCTCCGTTTGGATTTTTAATTACACTATCACGATAGTCGTAATCAAATTGATCAAATGGAGAAACATTTTCTTTTGTAAAGAGGCGTGTAAATTTTAAGCCTTTTTTTGTTTTAGGAGTAGTAGCCATGGTCTTGTTCTATTTAAGGATGTTAGTGGGTTATCCCATTAGGTTTTTGAAAAACCTTGATGGGTATACGAAAATATCCTTCTGAAACCATAATACAAGCATCGAAATATCAACAGCTGTGGAAAAGAAATGTGGATTAAATTAAACCCCATATCCGGCTTGATTTTCGTGATTTATCCCCAAGAGATGTTAGTTTCTGCGAAAAAAAAACCTTGGATGATTGAAATTTTTAGTATTAATCTGAGGTACCTGTCCCATGTTGAAATAAAATCAATATTTTTGGAGATTCCAATAAACAAACAACTCCTGTGACGTAAAAGGAGGATGGGGGGTAAGTAATTCATTAAAAAATGATTTTTACCCGTTTTATTCTATGTTTTTTTGGAAAAAATATTGCACCTTACACGGGCTTATAAAATGAAAAATAAACTATACGATATTATTACGCAGGGGAAAGCAAATGCCAAAAAAGCATTTGCTGTTTTAATTGACCCCGATAAAATCAATGAGCAAAGTTTAACCCAAACTATTGAGATTGCAGTGAAGTCCAAAGTAGATTATTTTTTTGTAGGTGGGAGTTTAGTAGTGACCGATACTTTGGATACTGTAGTTGCAAGTATTAAAAAACAATGCAATATTCCAGTGATTCTTTTTCCTGGATCTCCTGATCAAATTACCCCAAAAGCGGATGCCCTTTTATACCTGTCTTTAATTTCAGGTCGCAATGCAGAATTGCTCATAGGACAGCATGTAATCAGTGCTCCTTTTGTTAAAAAAAGTGGTCTTGAAATTATATCGGTGGGCTATATGTTAATTGATGGCGGAACCCCTACCACTGTTTCCTACATTTCAAACTCCAACCCAATTCCTGCGAATAAAAATGATATCGCTTTGTGTACTGCCATGGCCGGAGAAATGCTTGGGCAAAAGTTAATTTATATGGATGCTGGAAGTGGTGCACAAAAAGCCATTCCAACTGAAATGATTGCAAAAGTAAGTGCGCATATACAAATACCTTTAGTCGTAGGTGGAGGTATTACTACGCCTGAAAAAGCAAAAGAAAACTGTATTGCTGGCGCTGATATTATTGTGGTTGGGAATGCAGTTGAAAAAGATCCTGCATTAATTCAAGCTATCGCTGAAGCCATTCATAGTTTGAATTAGAAACTCATCATTTCCTTAAATTTCACCGTTTGACGTCGGCTAATTTCAATTTTTTCTCCTCCCTTTAATTCTACCAGTAATCCACCATTAAAGTAAGGTTCAATTTTTTCGATCCAATGTAGGTTGATGATATGCTTGCGATTGGCCCTAAAAAATACATGCTCATCCAATCGATCTTCTAATGCATTTAATGATTTTAATATTAAAGGCTTATGGGTTGAAAAATATACTTTGGCGTAATTCCCTACACTTTCAAACAACCTAATTTCTGCCAATTTAACAAACCAACACTTCTCACCATCTTTAACAAACACCTGATCTGCTTCCGTCAAAGGACCTCTAACCGAACCACCAAGTAAGCTGGCTTGTTCCAATGATAATTCAGTTTGTAATTTTTGAATTGCATCACTTAATCTATTAGGGTCAATCGGCTTTAATAAATAGTCCAACGCATTTACTTCAAAAGCCTTTAATGCAAATTCATCAAAAGCGGTGGTGAAAATAACCTTGGGCGCTTTTTCTAATTCTCCTAACAAATCAAACCCGGTTTTACCTGGCATTTGAATATCTAAAAAAATTAAATCAGGACGCGCCAATTCTATTTTTTCCACGCCTTCATCCACCCCACTCGCTTCGTCAATAATTTGAATTTCAGGATGTTGTTCTAATAATTTTTTTAGCTCATTGCGCGCTAATCTTTCATCATCAATAATTATGGCTGTAACTGGCATATAAAAAAATTTAAGCTGCTATTGGAATTTTTAATTTGGCGGTAACTTGATTATGTGTGTCTTGATATATCTCAAATTCTGCCGATCCTTTGTATAAAATATTTAATCGCTCTCTGGTACTTTGTAATCCAAAACCATCCTTCTCCACCTTTGCTAAAATACCTGTATTTTGAACCATCAAAACATGTTTGTCGGCTTCAAATTTTGAAATAATTTTTATTTGACAAACTCCAGGTTGCTTGCTTAACCCATGCTTGATCGCGTTCTCAACAAGGGTTTGCAACATCATTGGAGGCACTTTGTTTTGAAGTGAAACAGCATCAACCTCATATATCACCTGTAACCTATCTTCAAAACGAATATATTCCAATGCTAAGTAATCCTTGACAATGGTTAACTCTTTTTCGAGTGTTGTGATTTCAACTTTATCTGCCTGAATACTGCTTCTTAAAATATTGCTTAACTCCGTAATAGCTTGTCTGGCCCTGGTTGGATTTTCATCCACCAAGGCACGAATACTATTTAATGCATTAAAAATAAAATGGGGGTTAATTTGCGACTTAATTGTTTTTAACTCCAATTCCTTGATTAAGGATTCAAGTTTTATTTTATTAATCGCTTCCGAATTACTGAACTCAATATAATGCCAAAGCATATATACCGAAATCCAAATTAATGATATGGGGGTGTCAAACACAAGACTTATAAAAAAGCGTTTCGATACCCTAGAGGTATTCCATTCTGAAACAATACTTTGAATATTTAAACTAGGGAACGTATACTGGGTCATTTTTCGACCTGCATCATACAATTTAAAAATTTCAAAAATACTGCTTATTAAAAAGCTAAATAAAACAGCATACCCAAAAAATAACAACAAAATTTTCCACCACTGACCCGAAGGCATGGGTGGACGAAGTCCGACCTTTAAAATAACCAATCTTAATAAATGGGTCAAGCTAAGCCCCAACAAAAGATTAATAGCCATTCTTGGATAAAAAACAGGGCTTAATTGCCTTTCCAGTACATACGAAAAAAAGATCAGGGTAAGCCCATAACTGAGCCATCCTGCAATTTGACATATCCAATACCTGGTTTGATTGTTTTTCATCTGCTCAAATTTACTCCTATTCCGGCTGTTACAATGGCTGGTTTGGGATTAATGGTCGAATAGCTGGTTGCACGGCAATGATTTTCGTCATTTTAAACTTTTGCTATATTTTTATGTTATTTAGTTACTTTTACTTTCCAAATAGCGTTAATGCAGATAACAGCAGGCCCACTTTTAAATTCGATCAATACTCCTCAGGACTTGAAAAAAGTGAGTAGGGAGCAATTACATCAGGTATGTGATGAATTAAGACAATACATTATTGATGTTGTTAGTATTCATGGAGGCCACTTTTCGGCAAGCCTTGGTGTTGTAGAACTTAGCGTGGCATTACATTATGTATATAATACCCCTTATGATCAGCTGGTATGGGATGTAGGCCATCAGGCTTATGGACACAAAATTTTAACAGGTCGCCGTGATCAATTTGTTACCAACCGAAAATACAAGGGTTTAAGTGGGTTTCCGAAACGTAGTGAAAGTGAATATGACACTTTTGGCGTGGGTCATTCGTCTACCTCTATTTCAGCTGCACTAGGAATGGCCATGGCTGCCAAATACAAGGGAGAAAATAGAAAGTCGGTGGCAATTATTGGGGATGGTTCTATGACCGCTGGTATGGCCTTTGAAGCAATGAATCATGCAGGGATTGCAGATAGTGATGTGCTTATCATATTGAACGATAATAATATGAGTATTGACCCCAATGTTGGGGCTTTAAGAGAATACTTAACAGATATTAGTACTTCTCCTACTTATAATAAAGTGCGGGATGAAATTTGGAACCTGATGGGTAAATTGCCTATTGGTAAAAACTTTACCCGTGAAATGGCTTCTAAAATGGAAGCAAGTGTAAAAGGAGTCGTTTCCAAAAGCAGCAATATTTTTGAAGCTTTACAACTTAGATATTTTGGCCCAATTGATGGACATAATATTGCCAATTTGGTGGATACTTTGAATGACCTCAAGGAAATTCCTGGCCCTAAACTATTGCATATCATTACCGTGAAAGGAAAGGGTTATGCATTAGCTGAAAAAGACCAAACCAAATGGCATGCCCCAGGTTTGTTTGATAAATTAACAGGGGAAATAATTAAGAAAAAAATTGAAACACCACAACCTCCAAAATACCAAGACGTATTTGGACATAGTATTATTGAATTAGCAAAAGTGAATCCCCAGATAATGGGTGTGACGCCTGCAATGCCAAGTGGCTCTTCATTAAAATTCATGATGGATGAAATGCCACACCGTGCATTTGATGTAGGTATTTGCGAACAACATGCAGTTACCTTAAGCGCTGGACTTGCAACGCAAGGCATCAAAGTTTTTTGCAACATTTATTCTTCCTTTATGCAACGCGCATATGACCAAGTCATTCATGATGTTGCTATACAAAAATTACCTGTTGTATTTTGTTTGGATCGCGCTGGTTTGGTAGGAGAAGATGGCCCAACACATCATGGCTGTTATGATATTGCTTTTTTCAGATGTATTCCTAATATGATTATTAGCGCACCAATGAACGAACAAGAATTGCGCAATTTAATGTACACTGCACAGCTTCCTGAAACCAATTTACCTTTTGTAATTCGTTACCCAAGAGGAGAAGGCGTAATGGTTGATTGGCAAAAACCTTTTGAGAAAATCGAAATTGGCAAAGGCCGAAAACTGAAGGATGGTAAGGACATCGCGATTTTAAGTTTTGGACACCCTGGTAATTTTGTTCAAACTGCGATTCGCAATTTACGCCCAGAAGGCATTGATCCTGCACATTATGATATACGATTTGTAAAACCTTTGGATACCGATTTATTACATGAAGTGTTTCAAAATTATTCCATGATTATTACTGTTGAAGATGCAACAGTAGTGGGTGGTTTTGGTTCCGCTATTTTGGAATTCATGAACGAGCATAATTACAGCGCTAAAATTAAAATTTTAGGAATACCTGATGCAATTGTGGAGCACGGCACTTTGAAAGAATTACAAAACGAATGTCATTACGATACAAATGCAATTATGGACACTGTAAAATCCTTATTAGGAAAAACATTGCTTACTGAAGTGTAAGTACACATACACTTATTACAGAAAGAAATTATTGAAAGAAAGATTATAGTTGATAAAATAAAGC
>Ga0208597_1000262_pt1 | contig 20440 bp, 19 predicted proteins | sample LakMenEpi05May12_FD_150673 | JGI IMG/M metagenome (GOLD analysis project Ga0208597, IMG submission 150673) | Freshwater microbial communities from Lake Mendota, WI - 05MAY2012 deep hole epilimnion (SPAdes) | ecosystem: Environmental > Aquatic > Freshwater > Lake > Epilimnion/Euphotic zone ...
GGCTCCAATTTCCGTTGGCGAGGCACTGGCGGATCCGCGAGCTGCTCACGGTCTCATCGCCGAGCTGGACCGCCGCGACGAGCCGAACGCCGAGGCCTTCGGCCGCGCCATGCGCGATCAGCGTCTCGCCGTGGCCGGCGCGCCCACGGCCATACTGGAAATTGGAGCCGACATGGAGCGACTTGAGCTGCGGGAAGGACTGCTTCAACCACTTGGGGAAATCCGCGGCTTCGATACCCGCGTGGTTGCGGTCGAACTTCTCGTGATGGATCAGCTGCGCGCCGGCTTCGGTCAGGCGTTCGTCCTTCTGCGCGCGCGTGAAGATCAGCGGGACGGACGATTCCGGGCGCAGCACCTTGCTCGGGTGCGGGTCGTAGGTGAGCACGCCGACGATGCCTCCGTCCGCGCGGGCGGCGTCGCGGGCGGAGTGCAGGACGGCGCGATGGCCGAGGTGCACGCCGTCGAAGGCGCCGATGGCGAGATGGAGGGGCAGGCTCATGCGGTGGGCGCGGCTTCGCTCACGGGCACGAGCGCCGCGACGAGTTGCGCGTCGCTCATCGCGCCGAGCTGCGGTAGGGTGTGGCCGCGCGCAAGGTCGAGCTGGCCGGAACGCGTGCGGCGGAGCATCGAGAGGTGCGCACCCGGTCCGAGTTTACGGCCGAGGTCGTAGGCCAGCGTGCGGACGTAGGTGCCCTTGGTGCAGCGGACCCGGAAGTTGATCTTCGGGCTCTGCCACGAGAGCAGTTCGAATTCGGAGATGCTGATCGCCCGAGGCTCGCGTACGACCTCGATGCCCTTGCGGGCGAGGTCATAGAGCTTCTGGCCGCCGATCTTCTTCGCCGAATGCATCGGCGGGATCTGGGACTGGTCACCCAGCATCGAGGCGAGGGCGGTGCGGACTTGTGCTTCGGTGATCTCGGGGACCGGGTTCGTCTCCAGCGTCTCGCCTTCGGCGTCCTGGGTGTCCGTCACGATGCCGAGCGTGGCTTCGCCGAGGTATTCCTTATCCTGGGCCATCAGCTGATCCGAGGCCTTGGTCGCTTTTCCGACAAGGACGATGAGCAGGCCGGTAGCCATCGGGTCGAGCGTGCCGGCATGGCCGACGCGACGCGTGTGGTAGAGCCGGCGCACGCTGTCCACGACGTCGTGGGAAGTGATGCCCTGCGGCTTATCGACGAGCAGCACGCCCGCGGGTTCGGCGGAGGGCTCGGTCATTTCGCCGAGAACTCGCGGTAATGGGCGATGACGATGCCGAGGATCTTCGCGCGGTCCTGGGGCAGACGACAGCCCTGCATGTTGAAGCCGGCCGCAAGCATGTGGCCCCCGCCGTTGAGCTTGCCGGCGCAGAGGTCGAGGCGGAGCTTCGGGTCGCGGCCGCGGAGGCTGCCGCGGATACCATCGGCGCCTTCTTCCATCAGTACGGCGATCTCGACGCCTTCGACGGAGCGAGGGAATTCCACGAGGCCTTCCTTGTCTTCCTTCGAGGTGCCGGTGGCGGCGTAATCCGCCTGGGTGAGTTCGCCGGAGCAGATCTTACCGTCTTCGTGGAAGAGGATGGTATTGAGGAAGCGCTTCGTGAGCTCGAGCTTACCGCGGCTTTCCTGTTCGAAGACTCGGTAGTTGGCCTCGGCGGGGTCGGCGCCACGGCGGACGAGTTCGGCGATGATCGCGAAGACGTCGGCGGTGGTGCTGCGGTAGCAGAAGCGTCCGGTGTCGGTCAGGATGCCGAGGTGCAGGGCCTTGGCGGTGACGGCATCGACGGTCAGGCCTTGGGCGAGCGCGCCGGCGGCGAGGATGTGGCAAGTCGCGGCGGCCTCGCGGACGACGATGTTCGTCTGCGCGTAGTCCGGGTTCGAAGCGTGGTGGTCGATGTTGGCCAGGATCCCGGCCGGGAACTTGGCGAGCAGTTCCGTCCCTACGCGGGACGCATCGGCACAGTCGACCGTGACGGCGACCCGGTCGGTCGCGTCATAATCGGCTCCCTTGATGAACGTCACGCCTTCGGCGTAGGGGACGAGATTCGGGGGAATCCGGTCGCGGTTCACGCAGAGCGCGTCGACGCCTTCGGCGAGGAGCATGCGGCAGAGGGCGGTCTGGGAGCCGATGCAGTCTCCGTCCGGGCGCATATGGCCCAATACGGCCACTTTCCGCCCTTTGAGACCCTTGACGAGATCCCGGAGGGCCTCGCCCGCCGCTTGCATGCTGATACCCATGGTTTTGCGGATGAACAAACAGCCGTGGTCCATCGCTGGCAAAGGCAAAAGGCGAGGTTATCACCAACTTCGGGGGAACGCTTGAACCTACCCGCACTTCGGGCATAGTTACTGCTACCAACCCCCTACGGGCGTTTCGCCCCGACCCACTTTCCATGGATAAGGACAAAAACAACAATTTCACTCCCCGCGCCCGCAAGGTCGTGGAACTGGCCCGGGCGGAAGCCCGCCGGTTCAACCATAACTACGTCGGCACGGAGCACATCCTGCTCGGGCTCATCAAGCTCGGCGAGGGTGTCGCGGTCAACGTCCTCGGCCGCATGGGCCTCGACCTTAAGACCGTCCGCGGCGCCGTCGAGAAGCAGGTCGGCCCCGGCCCGGAAGAAGCCAAGGCGCCAGACACGATTCCGCTCACTCCACGCGTGCAGAAGGTCATGGCCCACGCCGTCACCGAAGCCCGCGCCCTCGGCCACGCTTATGTCGGCACCGAACATATCCTCCTCGGCCTCCTGAAGGAAGGGGAGGGCGTCGCCGCCCGCGTCCTGCAGCAACTCGACGTCGACCTGGAGCGCTGCCGCAAGGAGATCCTCGCTGACATCGATCCTTCCGCCGCCGATGAATCCGAGAAGAAGGACGGCGACACGCCGCCCCCGTCGGATGATTCCTCGGACGACGCTCCGCCTCCCTCCCGTCGCCCCTCTTCCGAAGAGGGCGCCCGCCCTGGCCGCGGTGAACGTCTCTCGCTGCTGAAGACCTTCGGCCGCGACCTCACTGAACTCGCCAAGGCCGGCGAACTCGACCCGGTCATCGGCCGAAAGGAGGAGATCCGCCGCGTGGTGCAGATCCTCTGCCGCCGCACGAAGAACAATCCCGTCCTCATCGGCGAAGCCGGCGTGGGCAAGACCGCCATCGTCGAAGGCCTCGCCCAGGAGATCGCCTCCGGCGTCGTCCCCGAGATCCTCCTCGACCGTAAGGTCATCACCCTCGACCTCGCCCTGATGGTCGCCGGCACGAAATACCGCGGCCAGTTCGAAGAACGCATCAAGGGCATCATGGACGAGATCAAGCGCGCCAAGAACGTGATCCTGTTCATCGATGAAATGCACACGATCGTCGGCGCCGGCGCCGCCGAAGGCGCGATGGACGCTTCCAACATCCTCAAGCCAGCCCTCTCGCGCGGCGAGATCCAGTGCGTCGGCGCCACCACGCTCTCGGAATACCGTAAGCACATCGAGAAGGACGCCGCCCTCGAGCGCCGCTTCCAGTCCGTCAAGGTCGACGACCCGACGCCCGAAGACGCCGTCCTCATCCTCCGTGGCATCCGCTCGAAGTATGAGGAGCACCACAAGTGCGAATACACCGACGCCGCCATCGAGGCCGCCGTCCGCCTCTCGCACCGTTACATCACGGCCCGCCACCTGCCCGACAAGGCGATCGACGTCATGGACGAGGCCGGCGCCCGTGCCCGCATCCGCTCCCTGAACATCCCGGCCGACATCGACGTCGTCCAGACCGAGATCGACAAGGTCGTGCAGCAGAAGGAGGACGCCTCCCGTAACCAGAAGTTCGAGGAAGCCGCCAACCTCCGCGATACGGAGAAGAAGCTCCGCGCCAAGCGCGAGAAGATGCTCGAGGACTGGCGCAAGAAGCGCGACGAGAAGCGCATCGTGGTCGGCGAAGATGAGATGCTCCACATCGTGGCCGACTGGACCGGCGTGCCCCTCAACCGTCTCGAGAAGAAGGAGACCAAGAAGCTCCTCGAGCTCGAGAAAGACCTGCAGACGGCCGTCATCGGCCAGGATCGCGCCTGCGAAGTCGTCGCCCGCGCCCTGCGTCGCTCCCGCGCCGACCTCAAGGACCCGCGCCGCCCGATCGGCTCCTTCCTCTTCCTCGGCCCCACCGGCGTCGGCAAGACGCTCCTGGCTCGCTCCCTGGCCGAACGCATGTTCGGCGAGAAGGAAGCGGTCATCCAGATCGACATGTCCGAGTATATGGAGAAGTTCACGGTCTCCCGCCTCATCGGCTCGCCTCCCGGCTACGTCGGCCACGACGAAGGCGGTCAGCTCACCGAAGCAGTCCGTCGCAAGCCCTACTCCGTCGTGCTCTTCGACGAGATTGAGAAGGCCCACCCGGACGTCATCCAACTCCTCCTGCAGGCCCTCGAAGATGGCCGCCTGACCGACTCGCTCGGCCGCGTCGTCGACTTCCGCAACACGATCATCATCCTGACTTCCAACGTCGGGGCTGACGTGCTGCAGCGTAATAACTCGGTCGGCTTTGACGTCGGCGTGGATTCCACCCGCGACTACGAGAAGCTCAAGGACCGCATCATGGACGAGACCAAGCGCGCCTTTAAGCCTGAGTTCCTCAACCGTCTCACCGATATCGTCATCTTCCAGCAGCTCGCGAAGACGCACATGACCAAGATCGTCGACATCGAAGTCGACAAGGTCGCCAAGCGCCTCCTCGACCTCGGCGTGAAGCTCGTGGTCAACGAGGCCGCTCGCGGCTACCTGGTCGATAACGGCTGGGACGAGAAATACGGCGCCCGCCCGCTCCGTCGCGCGGTCGAACGTCTGCTCGAAGACCCGCTGGCCGAATCCATCCTGCGCGACGACTATAACAAGGAAGAGCCGGTCATCGTGTCCGTCGGCGAGAAAGGTCTCGTCTTCACGCAGAAGAAGAGCGGCGCCGACACCGGCGCGTAAGCGATGAATCGTCTGGTCACCGCAGGGCTGCTTGGCGCGATGGCGATCGCGACGAGGAACCGTCTGTTCACCGCTGGTCTCCTCGGTGCGATTGCCATCGCGCTGGGAGCCTTCGGTGCGCACGGGCTGAAGGAACGCTTCGCACTCCTCCCCGAAGCCGTGGGCTGGTGGGAGACTGCGACCTTCTATCTGCTGACGCACGCCGTCGCCATCGGCGCCATCGCCGGGCGCTCTGCTTTGCCGTCGCTCCTTTGGGCTATGGGGTCCGTGACCTTCGCCGGGACGCTTTACGCGATGGCCTTGGGCGCGCCTCGTTGGTTCGGCGCCATCACGCCGATCGGAGGGTTGTGGCTGATCGCGGGCTGGGTGGTCCTGGCTTGGACGTCGCGCAAAGAATCCTGACTTGCTCAGCTCGGCCGCGCGTCCGACATTGAGGCATGGCGGATCCTTTCACTTACCACGACGACGGCGGCGACGATCTCGAGCCGGCCGAGCGGGAAGTGGTCTGCCGATATTATCTCGAGGCGGGTCCGCAGCACACGGAGTTCGTGACGCAATTCCTCGGGCCGAGCGAGTGCGGCAAGTTCGACGTCCTGTGGGAGGAATCCGACCTGACCGAGGAAGTGACCGTCGCCGTGGCCTGGTTGCCGCGCGGACAGCTGGAAGGCTTCGAGCTCTGGCAGGCCTTGGCCTTGGCTTTCTGGAACATGAAGAAGGAAGGCGAGTATTGGGAGGACGCCGACTGCGTCGAAGTGATCGATCGTCCGGATACCTTGGTCGAGACGGCCGCCTTTCGGGCGGTGCTCGCCGCGGTCTGGCCCGCTGCCGATGCGGAAGGTTGAGGCGAATGTGACAGGCGGGTGCGAGCGCGGTGACGTTTCCTTGCCGGGTAACTACCTGCACCATCATGCGTTGACAGGCATACTATAGAATTTACTCAATGTTATCCATGAACCTTCGCCGCGATCTACCTGCCTCTCTGGTCGTCTTCCTGGTGGCGGTGCCGCTTTCGCTGGGTATCGCCCTGGCTTCCGGAGCCCCGGTGATCGCCGGCCTGATCGGCGCCGTCGTCGGCGGAATCGTCACCGGGCTTTTGGCCGGCTCGCCACTGCAGGTTTCCGGTCCGGCTGCTGGCCTGACGGTCGTCGTCTTCGGGTTAGTGAATCAGCTGGGCTGGGAGACCGTCTGTCTCGCGACCGCCTGTGCGGGCCTGGTGCAGCTCCTGCTCGGTTACCTCAAGGTAGCCCGCGGCACCCTTGTCATCGCCCCTTCGGTGGTCCACGGCATGCTGGCTGGTATCGGCATCTCCATCGCCCTTGCCCAGTTGCACGTGCTACTCGGCGGCTCGCCCGCCAGCTCGCCGATCGCGAATCTGATCGCGTTGCCGGGACGCCTCGGTGCCTTCAGTCCCGCGGCCGCGACTCTCGGCATCGTGACCATCTTCGTGCTGGTGCTTTGGAAGAAACTGCCTTGGGCCGGCCTCCGGGCCATCCCTGCGCCCCTGGTGGCCGTCGTCACCGGCACCGTCGTCTCCCTCGTGGCGAAGATGGACGTCGCCCGCATCGACCTGCCGGAGACGCTCGCCTTCACTCAGTTGAAGCTCCCGGCCGAGTGGGGTGGCTTCATCATCGCCGTGCTCACCTTGGCGATCATCGCCAGCGTGGAGTCTCTCCTGTGCGCCGTGGCCACCGACAAACTGCATAGCGGTGAGCGGTCGAACCTCGACAAGGAACTCACCGCCCAGGGCGCCGGCAACCTTGTCTCCGGCCTGCTTGGCGGTCTGCCCATCACCGGCGTCATCGTCCGTTCCTCGGCCAATATCAACGCCGGGGGCGCCTCGCGCTGGTCGGCCGTCTTCCATGGCGTCTGGGTCCTGCTCTGCGTGCTCTTCCTTGGTTCGATGATCGAGAGCATCCCCCTGGCGGTGCTGGCCGGCCTGCTCGTCCACGTCGGCATCAATCTCGTCAACCTTCACCACATCCACGAGCTGACCGTCCATAACGAAGTGCGTATCTACTGGGCCACGGTGATCGGGGTCACGTGCGTGAATCTGCTCGCCGGCGTGGGCATCGGCGTCGCCGTCTCGGTCTTCTTCGCCATCCGGCGTCTTTCGCTGGTCAAGGTCGAGAAGCGGCAGGAGGGCGGCACTTGGAAGGTCGCCATCCGGGGCACGCTCACCTTCGCCTGCGTCCCCAAGCTCAATTACGAACTCTCGTCGCTCCCGGCCGGCTCCGCGGTGGATATCGACCTCAATGTCGACTTCATCGATCACGCGGCCTTCGAGTCACTGCATAGCTGGCGGCTGAACCACGAGAAGACCGGCGGCAAGGTCTGCGTCGAGGAGAATCAGGAGGAATGGTATAAGCCCGCCGCCGAAGGCCGTCCGCGCTGCACGCGCGAAGCCTGAGCAGGCTCGTCGATTCCCCTTTGAAATGAAAAGGCGGAGTCCGGTCGATACCGGCTCCGCCTTTTTGGTCGGCTACTTCCGACTCAGCCGCCGAGGCTGGCGAGGGCTGCGGCGAGCAGGCTTTCGGCCGAGGTCGAGCCGGTGTCGGTCGCGCTTACTTCCAGGAGTGCGCCGCGATCATCGACCCGGTGGTCATAGGCCACGCCGTTCTTGCCGCCGGTATGCCGACGTTCCACCCGGGTCCGTATTTCGCTCGGGCGGCTTTCCGCTACGGTGAGAGTCAGGCGTCGTTCGTTGATGGTGCGGTCATAAGCGACGCCGTTCTTGCCGCCGGTGTGCTGACGTCCGGTCGACGTCTGCAGATCGCTGGACAGCGTCACGATCAGTTTGGCGGTCTCGGCCGAAGCGGGGCTCAGGCCGGCCTTCTGCAGGCGGTCGCGGAGTCCGCGGACTTCGTTCTCACCGAGCCCGGAACGACGGGCGTCCAGGTGATAGGTCGTCCCTTGCTTGGCGACCTCTTGCAGGGTCCCGCGGCTCTGCACGACGGGTTGCGTGGCGCAGCCGACGCTGAGCGCGGCGACGAGGAGGGCGAGGGGGAGGATTGCGTGTTTCATAGCATCCTTGATGATATTTCCGCACGACCGCTTTCAACTTGAATTGGCTTCTCGGCACGCTTGCAGCCCCTGGTTTTGCTCTTAAGTATAGGGCTATGAACTACATAGCATCGTTCTTGCTCCTGTTCGCCTCGTTCGCCTCGGCGGAAGACGCCCCCGGATTACTCGGCGTGCCGGTCAAGGATATCGATGGCAAGGCGACCACGCTCGGCGCGGTCAAGGGCGGCAAGGCGTGGCTCGTCGTCAACGTCGCCAGCCAGTGCGGCTACACGCGGCAGTATGCGGGCCTGCAGTCTTTGTATGAGCGCTACAAGGCCAAGGGTCTCGTCGTCGCGGGTTTCCCTTGCAACGACTTCGGCGGACAGGAGCCGGCGACCGAGAAGGCCATCAAGAAATTCTGTCAGGCGAACTTCCAGGTGACGTTCCCGCTGTATGGGAAGGTCGCGATCAAGGGTAATGAAGCGCACCCGCTGTTCGAAAAACTCACCGGCAAGAGCTCCGGCCATCCCGGACCCGTCGGCTGGAACTTCCACAAGTTCCTCATTGGCGCCGACGGCAAGCTGATCGCCCGCTTTGGTTCCGACGTCGAGCCCGACTCCGTTGAGCTCGAAAAGGCTATCGAGCAGGCGCTGAAGTAATCGCTCAGGCCGAAGTCGGGCCGACGATGCGGAGGTCCGCGACGATCTTACCGCCGACGAGGTGCTCGGTGATGATCCGCTCGAGGTTCTCGGGCGTGCAGTGGCCATACCAGACGCCTTCAGGGTAGACGACGGCGACCGGTCCGGCCACGCACACGCGCAAGCAGTCGGCCTTCGTGCGCTGGATGCCGCCGTGTTCGGAGAGTCCGAGTTGTTTGAGCCGCGACTTCAGGTGCTCCCATGATTTCGCCGCGAGCTCGCCACCGCAGCAGGCTTGCTCCGACGACTTCACGCAGAGGAAGATATGCCGGCGCGTGGCGTCGAGCCCCAGCGCGGCGGCGGCGCGGGCGGCTTCCGGGTTCATTCGAACTTGGGGATCAGTCCGTCCTGCTCGAGCTTCAGGAACAGCTCACGACTGAACCAAGCGTCATTGGCGGCGTATTGGATCTGACGTTCGTCGAGCGGCTTGGCCCAGTTCGAGGTCTGGACCTTCTTCGATTTCTTCATCTGCAGACCCAGGAAATGGGCGGCGAGGGCCTGCAGGCCGGTGTTCACCAGGCCGGTCTTCTTCGTGTGGTCGGCGATGTCGATGAACGCCCGGTCTTCGAAAGGGGCGCGGGCGCGGAGATTCTTGACGTCGTCGCGTACGGCGACGCCGACCTTGGCCTGCCGGTCGTTGCAGAGCACCGGGAAGGCGAGGGGGATGCCGCCGCAGTGATCGAGGCGGAAGACGAAGATGTGGTGCTGGCCGGCTAGCTGCAGGATCGAAGGCAGGTTATATTCTCCGCGCGTGTGGGAGGGCTTGGTCTCGGTGTCGAAGCCCAGGACGCGGTCACGGGCGAGCGAGGCGATGGCCTTTTCGGCGTCCTTCTCGGATTCGATCAGCTCGATCGGACCGTTCCATTCGCCGACCGGGAGGGATTCGATGAAATCCTTCTCGATGCGGATGCCCCCTTGGCCGCGGCCGCCCTGGCTGTTCGAACGGGCTTCGGTGCCTGGTTCGACTGATTCTGGCTGGTTTTCGGACGCTTCCACGAAGGAAAGGCAAAGCACCCCAAGCCCATTGGCAACCAGAGACTCGGCGGGGTGGGAAAAAAGCGTTGACCCTCCGCACGGGCTCATCTTTGTTCCCCTTCCCATTTAACGGGGCCTTAGCTCAGTTGGTAGAGCGCTTGCATGGCATGCAAGAGGTCGTCGGTTCAAGCCCGATAGGCTCCACCATTCAAACCGGCCGTCTTCCTCAGGGAAGGCGGCCGGACTCTTTAGGGACCGGCCGGCTCAGCGCAGGGCCAAGGTCAGCACCGTGCGGCAATCCGTCTGCAGGCGGGCCTCGACGGCGTTGTATTCACGCGTCACGCGGCTCAGCGAATCGGCACAGTTCTCGAGGGCCTTCTTCAGTACGAGCAGGTCAGCCTTGCTGGCTTTGCCTTCCGGCTTCTCGGCGAGCACTTCGGCTTGGGCGGCGTATTGCGTCAGCATGGCCTTCATCGCTTCCCGGTCGGCGGTCGAGCGGCGGAGCATCATCCAGATCGGTTTTCCTTTGGTGCCGCCTTCCGCGAGCATCCGCAAGTAACCGAGGGCGTTGTAGGGCCGGGCTTCCTCCGCGAAATCCTTTCGGGCGGCGGTCTCAGCCGCCGTGCTTTCGGCGGTGCGCACCTTCGCCTTGGTCGCCGTCTTTCCCTTGGTCTTGGTCTTGGAGGCGATGCTTTCGTCCGCTGAGACTTCCGCTCGGGTCGAGCTCTCGACTTTACCGGTCAGCTGGCTGGCACGCTTTAGGTCGTCGAAGCCGAGCCAGAACTGGTTCTCGTCCAACTGGAATTCGTTGCAGACCACGTCAGCGCGGTTGGCGGTGAGGGACATTCCTTTGAGTCCGTCCTGTAAGGAGACGAGGAGGTTCTTGATGAGGGACTTGCCGTCGGTGGCCACGGCCTGCTGGGCGAAGGGGTCTTCGTTCTCCTTGGTCGCCATCTTCTTCTCAGGCTTGTCCAGATCGAGCATCAGCTCGCGTTCGGCCCAGAGCTTCGGGTTGTTCCGCTTGATCCAATCGGCGTCGAGGTCTTCCCAGCGGTAGGTCAGGACGACGTCGGCGTCGAGCCGCTTGACCATGATGGTGGTCTCGTCCTGGGTGATGTATTCGAAGGCGATCACGGTCGCGTTGCCGGTGCGACGGAGCTGCACGGTCTCGGCGAGCGCCGGCAGGACGATGCTCAGGGAGAGCGCGGCGAAGAGGAAGCGGCGGACAGGGTGCACGGTGGGAATCCTAGGGAGAGAGCGGAGGGTCGGCAAATCAAGAAAGCCGGCGGAGCGGAGGAGGTCGGCCTTGGCCAAACAAAAGACCGCCGGAAGGGCGGTCTCAGGGGGGGCGGAAGCTGGGGGCCTTACTTACCCTTGGCTTCGAACTTCGGCTGGAGGTACTCGGCGCAGGAGTCGAGGGACGCCAGCTGGACGTAATCGGCCTCGGGGACTTCGATGCCGTGCTTCTTGCGCAGCTCCATGACGATATCCAGGAAGTCCATCGAATCGAGGGACAGCTGGTCGCGGAGGCGGACCTCCGGTTTGACGGCGGTCAGATCCTCGTCCGGCGCGATGTCGGCGATGATATCGAGAACCACCTGCTTGATGTCGTCCTTGGTCATGTTTTCAGGGTTGTTTCAAACGTCCAAACCCCGTCAGGCAACCCCATATTTCTTGACGATGAGCGCCGAATTGATGCCCAGCATGCCGAAGGAGTTGTTCAGGATGGCGTCGACCCGGTCGACTTTGACCGGTTGGTTGATGACGAGCCCCGGAAGCGCGCATTCGGGGTCTAATTCGTCGATATTGATGGTCGGATGGACCCAATGGTCGTCGAAAGAGGGCAGGTTGCCCGCCAGTTCCAGGGCCCCGGCGGCGCCCATGCAGTGCCCGATGAAGCTCTTGGTGTTGTTGATGCGGGTTTCTGGGCAGTCGGTGAAGACGGCCCTCAGGGCAGTGCATTCCTGGATGTCTCCCAAGGCCGTCGCGGTGGCATGGGTGGAGACGATATGGATGTCCTGCGGTTTCATGCCGGCGCGCTGGAGGGCCATGCGTACGCATTCGGTCTGCCGTTCGGGGTTGGGGAGGACGGCGTCGGTGGCGTCGGAGTTGATGCACCAGCCGGCGATCTCGGCGATGATGCGGGCGCCGCGGGCCAGGGCGTCGTCGAGGCGCTCGAGGACGTAGATGGCGCCGCCCTCGGAGATGACGATGCCGTTGCGGTTCTTATCGAAGGGGCGGGAGGCTTTCGTGGGGTCTTCGTGGGCGCCCAGGGCTCCTTGGTTCTTGAAGCCGGCGAAGATGCCGAAGGTATGGATGGACTCGGAGACGCCGCCGGCGAAGGCCAGGTCGACCTCCCCGAGCTGGAGCATCTGCGCAGCCTGGATCAGGCCGGCGTTGCCCGCGGCGCAGGCGGCGCCGATGGTGTAGTGCGGGCCGGTGATGCCCATGTTCATCGTGACCTCGCCGGCCGGGTTGTTCGCCACCGTCCGGGGGTTGTGATGGTGCGTCCAGTACTTGGTGTCGTTGCCGAACTGGGAGATGTTATGGATCTCATTCTCGGTCTCGACGTTGCCGTGCTCGGTGATGCCGAGGTAGACGCCGACGCGGGACTTATCGACTTTGTCCCAGTCGAGGCCGGAGTCGCCCAGGGCTTCGCGGGCGCAGAAGATGGAGATGGAGCCGACGCGGGTTCCGTTGCGGATTTCCTTCCGCTTCTGCCACTTGGTGGCGTCGAAATCACAGACTCCCGCCGGGTGACGGCCCATGTGCCGGACGTCGATCACGGCGATACGGGCCTTGCCGGCGAGCAGGTTGGCCCGGAATTCGCCCAGCGAGTTCCCGTTGGGGGCGGTGAGGCCGAGGCCGGTGATGACGATGCGGGGCTTGGAGGACATCTGACGTCCTTCCCATCAAGCCTCCGACGCCCCCGAAGTCAAACTCCGCTCCCCGCTTGCCCTTGCCAATTGGCCGCAGCCGCATTGTCTGAAGGCCGATGTCCAAGCCGACCCAGTGTTCGCTGTGCGAGGAGGCCGCCACGGTCCACCTCTCCCAGGTCGTCCACGGGAAGGTCACCAAGGTCCATCTTTGCGAAGCCTGCGCCCAGAAGGGTGGGGCCACCGATCCGGCCGTCTTCCAGCTCGCCGACGCGCTCGCCGCCACGACCCCGGCCCCGACGCTGACCTGTCCGCAGTGCGGCTTCACCGACCTCGATTTCCGCAAGCGCGGCCGGCTTGGCTGTCCGGCCTGCTGGGAGACTTTCGGGGAGGCCTTGGACGGACTGCTCCTCAAGGTCCAGCATGAGCCCGCCCACGTCGGCCGGGCTCCTGCCGGCGTGGTGCCCGTCGCCCAACTGCGTCGTCGCCTCGACGCGGCCCGTCTCGAGATGACCGCCGCCGTGACCGGCGAGGACTTCGAAGCCGCCGCGCGCCTGCGCGATGAGATCGCCGCCCTCGAGCGCCAGCTCGCCTCCTGACCATGTCCGTCGAAGACATCCTCGCCGCCGAAAGCGAACTCACCCACCTCCTCGGCGGCCAGCAGGCCGTCGTGCTGAGCACGCGTATCCGCCTCGCGCGTAATCTCGAAGGACTGCCGTTCCCCGGCTGGGCCAAGCTGCCTCAGCGGAAGGAGACCTCCGACCGCTGCGTCACTGCGCTCGAGGGCCTGCCGAAGTTCCGCCGCGGGCACGTCGTGCGCATGGGCGAACTCGGCGACCGTGACCGCTCGGTGCTCGTGGAGCGCCATCTGGTCTCCAAGGAGCTCGCCGCGGGCAAGAGCGGCGCCGCCGTCATCAGCCGCGACCAGACCGTTTCCGTGATGGTCAACGAAGAGGACCACCTGCGCATCCAGGTCGTCAAGGCCGGCTGGCATCTGCGAGGCACCTGGCACATCGCCGAACAGCTCGACGACGCCCTCGGTGGCGTGCTCAAGCTGGCCTTCTCGGACCGCCTCGGCTACCTCACGGCCTGCCCCACCAACGTCGGCACGGGCCTGCGCGCCTCCGCAATGGTGCACCTGCCCGGGCTCTGCCTCGCGGGCCATATGGACAAGGTCACGCGCGCGCTCAATCAGGACGGACTCGCGGTCCGCGGCTGGCTGGGCGAAGGCACCGAAGCCGCCGGCAATGTCTTCCAGATCTCCAACCAGCAGACGCTCGGACTCTCCGAGGACGCGATCCTCAAGCACCTCGGCGGCTGGATCAAACACGTCGTCGAGCAGGAATGGAATGCCCGCCGCAAACTTGCGCAGGAAGAAGGCGAGAAGTTCGTGGACCGCCTCGCCCGTTCGCTCGGCGTGCTCCGTTCCGCCCGCCTGCTCACGAGTTCGGAGGCGATGAACATGCTTTCGCACCTGCGGATCGCCTGCGACATGGGCTGCCTGCCGGAAGAACGCCGACATCTCGTCGATCGTCTGATGATCGAAGGTCAGCCCGCCCACGTGCAGGCGCGCGCCGGTCAGGAACTCGATAGCGACGGTCGTGACCGTCGCCGCGCCGCGGTGGTCCGCGAAGCGTTGAAGGACTTCCCTGAGGTCGGTCCCCCGACGGCTTAGTCGGCCTTGGGCGGATTGGCCGCGCGGTCCTTGCGGGCCATGTCATCCAGCAGGGCCTGCACGCGCGCCACGCCGCCGGTGATGTCATCCTCGGTGAAGAGGATGTCCGGCGTGTGCTTCATCTGCAGGAGGCCGCCGACGGTGGAACGCAGTTCCGTACGTACTCGCTTCAGGAAGGCGCGGGCCTTCTTGCGCTCGGCGTCGTCGCCCGAGACGGCGTAGCCGACGCGGCACTGGCGGAGGTCGGGGGAGACGCTCGCGACGGTGATCGTGATCAGCGCGGCTTCGGTCGGCCAGGACTGACGCAACGCGGAAGAGACCTCGCGCTGGATGAGTTCGGCGACCCGGAGCTGGCGTTGGGACATGAGGCTTAGAGGCTCGGACGCGTCTGCACCATCTCGACGGCTTCGATGATGTCGCCGGGCTGGTACTCGTCGTAGCCGCCGAGCTTGATGCCGCACTCGAAGCCGGCTTTGACCTCGGAGGCGTCGTCCTTGAAGCGGCGCAGCGTCTCGACCGGGCCGTTGTGGATGATCTTGCCGCCGCGGACCACGCGCGCCTTGGCGGCGCGGCGGATGAGGCCTTCGGTGACCATGCAACCCGCGACCTTGTGCTCCTTGCCGAGAGGGAAGACGGCGCGCACTTCGGCGGCGCCGAGCTTGTTCTCGCGGACCTCGGGGTCCAGGAGTTCGGTCATGGCGTCCTTCACGAGCGTGATCAGCTCGTAGATGATGTCATGGGTGATGAGGCGGACACCGGTGCGCTTGAGCTGCGGCTGGACGCCGTTCTCGAGCTTGGTGTCGAAGGCGACGATGAGGGCCTTGGAGGCTTCGGCGAGGGCGACGTCGCCCTGGGTCACGGGGCCGACGGAGCCGCCGACGACTTCGAGGCGGACCTTGGTCGACTTGATGTCGCGGAGACAGCCTTCGAGGGCTTCGAGCGTGCCATTGACGTCGGCCTTGAGCAGGACGCGGAGGATCTTCTCCTTGTCCTGGGCGAGGGCGGCCATGAGGCGCTCGAGGTCCGACATGCCCGGGCGGGCGCCGGTGTTCGGCGCCTGCTGCACGGCTTCGGCGGCCTTGCGGGCGGCGAGGGCGGCTTCTTCGGCGATCTCGCGGGCTTCGCGGTCGTTCTTGACGGTCTTGAACTTGGTGCCGGGGGCCGGGACGGCATCCCAACCGAGCACGAGCGCCGGAGCGCCGGGAGCGGCGGAGGGCATGCGGTTGCCACGCTCATCCATGAGCGCGCGCACCTTGCACCAGGTCTCGCCGCAGACGAACGAGTCGCCGGGCTTGAGGGTGCCTTTCTGCACGATGACGGTGGCGGTCGGGCCGCGGCCGGTCTCCATCTGCGATTCGATGACGACGCCTTGGGCGGGGCACTTCGCGTTGGCCTTGAGGTCGAGGACTTCGGCCTGGAGGAGGATGGACTCGAGCAGTTCGGTCATGCCGGTGCCCTTGAGCGCCGACACGGGGCTGGTGATGGTCTCGCCACCCCAGTCTTCCGGGGTGATGTTGCGCTGCTGCATCTGCTGCTTCACGCGGTCGAGGTTCGCGCCCTTGGCGTCGACCTTGTTGATCGCGGCCACGATGGCGCTGGCGTGCTTCTGCGCGAACTTGAGGGCTTCCTCGGTCTGCGGCATGAAGCCGTCGTCCGCCGCCACGACGAGCACGGCGACGTCGGTCACCGAAGCGCCGCGTTCGCGCATCTTGGCGAAGGCCGCGTGGCCGGGAGTGTCGAGGAAGGTGACGGTCTTACCCTTATACTCGGGCTTCTCGCCCTGGTAGGCGACGGAGTAGGCGCCGATGTGCTGGGTGATCCCGCCGGCTTCGCCCGAGACGACGTTGGTCTTGCGGAAAAAGTCTAGGAGGGTGGTCTTGCCGTGGTCGACGTGACCGAGCACGCAGACGACAGGCGGACGCGGGGTCATGAGCGCCGGATCGTCTTCGGAAGGCTTCTCGACCTTCTTGACGGGCTGCACGCCTTCGCCGCGGTGGCGGATCTCCAACGTGTAGCCGTGGCGTTCGGCGACCTTGCGGGCGTCGGCTTCCTCGATGACGGAGGAGACGCTGACGACCTTGTTGAGTTCCATCAGGTTGCCGATGACCTGGAAGGGCTTGAGGTTGAGCGCGATCGCGAAGTCACGCACGACGATCGGCGGGCGGACGGTGATGGCACCCTTGCTACCCGGGGCGGCCTGGCTGCTGGTCGCGGCCGGGCGATTAACGATGGGGGCTGCCGGCGGGCGCACGATGGGCGGTACGTTGGCCGGACGGGCGGGGGCGGGCGGCGGCGTGTTGCTGATGACGACGGGCGGCAGGTCGGCCTTGGCCGGCGTGGGCGCGATGGCCGGACGCGGGATGACCGGCGTGACCGGCGGGCGCGCGGCAGGCGGCGGCGTGGCCGAGATGGTCGGGCGCGGCGGCAGGCTCACCGGGGGAGGCGTGCCGGGCTTGGCGACCGGTGCGGCCGGAGCGGGCTTGGTCGGCTCCGGAGCCTTGGGGGCTTCGGCGGCGGGCTGGACAGGTTCCGGAGCGGGCTCGGCCTTCTTCGGGACCTTGTCGGCGGCGAACGCCATGAACTCCTCGCGGTAGATCTTGCCGAAGTTGCTCGAGGCCGCGGGCTTCTTGCCGTCGGTGAAGACGTAGTCCTTGAAGTCGGGACGGGCGACCACGAACTGATCGACCAGGGCGAGCAGCGCCTTGACCTCGATGCCGAGCTCCTTGGCCACGTCGCTGAAGCGCTGCGTGGTCGCGGGCTTCTTGGCTTCGGATTTCTTCTTCTCGGTCATGTGCGCGGGCGGAGGGTGTCGGGAGGGTGGACGGCGGCAGGATTACGCCCGGCGGCCCTTGGCGTAGGCGGCGAGGACGGCTTCGACCTCTTCGGTCGGGATGCCGCTTTCCTTGAAGTCTTCCACGGTCGCGCCTTCGAGGGCTTCGACGCTGGAGATGCCGAGCCCGACGAACTTCGCGATGAGTTCGGCCGGGAGGCCGAGCTGGTCCGCGATGCGCACGGCGGCGTCGCCGGCCTTGGCTTCGAAGCTTTCGGCGGCGTGCGTGGCCTTCTGGATGTTGAGGCCCCAGCCCATGAGCTTGGAGGTCAGGCGGGCGTTGCGGCCCTTGCTGCCGATGGCGATGCGCATGTCATCCTCGTCCACTTCGAAGAAGATGGAGCGGGTGCGTTCGTCGATGCGTACGTTGCGCGGCTTGGCCGGACGGATGGCTTCTTCGAGCAGCTTGAGCGGCTCGGCGTGGTAGCGGATGATGTCGATCTTCTCGCCGCCGAGTTCCTTGACGATGTTACGGACGCGGGCGCCGCGGGCGCCGACGCAGGCGCCGACGGGGTCGACCTTAGGGTCGCGGGAGTCCACGGCGATCTTGGTGCGGTAGCCCGGGTCGCGGGCCATGGCGGCGATGGTGACGGTCTTGTCGGCGATCTCGGCGACCTCGAGCTCGAGGAGGCGGCGGACGAACGCCGGGTTGGCGCGCGAGAGCACGAATTCACGGCCGCGCTGGGGGTCTTCGCGGATCTCGAGGAGGAGGCAGCGGATGCGGTCGCCGGTGCGGAATTCGTCGCCATGGCAGCGCTCCTTGTGGGTGAGGACGGCTTCGGCGGTGCCGAGTTCGATCACGACGTTGCCGCGCTCGGTGCGACGGACGGTGCCGGTGACGATGTCGCCGACCTTGTCCTTATATTCCTGGAAGACCTGGTCCTTCTCGATCTTACGGAAGCGCTGGTTGAGCAGCTGCTGGGTGGTCTTGGCGGCGATGCGGCCGAGGTCGGCCACGTTGATGGGCTTGCGGACTTCCTGGCCGACCTTGACGTCGGCTTCGATGAGGGAGGCGGCGACCGGGTTGATCTCCTGGAGCGGGTCCGACACGGAGTCGGTCACGCGGAGGACGACGAAAGCGTCGAGCTTGCCGGAATTGGGGTCGGCATTGATCTCCACGTTCTGGCCGGCCATGACGGACTTCTCGACGGAGGACTTGATCGCCTCGACGATGAGGGCGCAGGCCTCTTCTTTTTTGATGTTCTTCTCCTTTTCGAGATATTGGAGGAAGGGTTTGATATCGACGCTCATGGTGATGGGTGCGGGTTTTCGGTGAAATGATTTGGGGACAAAAAAAGCGGGTCCGGCAGGACCCACCTCGGTGAAGGTGAACTGAGGCCTACCTTGGCCACCCCCGGGGGGATGTCAAGTGCGCTCGGCCCCCTGGCCCGGAGGGTTCCGCTTGCCCCCGGGGGGGCTTCTCCGAACCTATCCGCATGGCCGACGAAAAAGTAATCTTCACGATGACGGGGGTCACGAAGTACTTCGAAAAGAAACCCGTTTTCCGCGATATTTCCCTGTCCTACTACTATGGGGCCAAGATCGGCGTCCTCGGCCTCAACGGTTCGGGCAAGTCGACGCTACTTAAGATCATGGCCGGTGAGGACAAGGAATTCGACGGCGCCATCAGCCAGGTGCCGGGCTACACGTTGGGCTACCTCGCCCAGGAGCCACGCCTCGACGAGCATCTCACGGTGCAGGAGTGCGTGATGCAGGCCGCTGGTCCGATGAAGGCCTTGCTCGAGGAATATGACGAGACGTTCGTGAAGGTCTCGGAGACCGACGACGCGAAGGAGCAGGAGAAGATCCTGGCCCGCCAAGGCGAGATCCAGACGATCCTCGACACGCGCGGCGGCTGGGACCTCGACGCCCGCATCGAGATGGCGATGGAAGCCTTGCGCTGTCCGCCCGGCGACGCGGTGGTCTCCGCGCTCTCGGGCGGCGAGAAGCGCCGCGTGGCGCTCTGCCGCCTGTTGCTCATGGAGCCGGACATCCTCCTGCTCGACGAGCCGACCAACCACCTCGACGCCGACACGGTCGCCTGGCTTGAACGCCACCTCCAGACTTACAAAGGGACTGTCATCGCGATCACGCACGACCGCTACTTCCTCGACAACGTCGCGGGCTGGATCCTCGAGCTCGATCGCGGCCGCGGCATCCCGTGGAAAGGCAACTACTCTTCCTGGCTCCAGCAGAAGCAGCAGCGCCTCGAGATGGAGGAGAAGCAGTCCGCCGCGCGCTCCCGCTCGATGGAGCGAGAGCGCGAGTGGGCCGCGGCTTCGCCCAAGGCCCGCGTGGCCAAGAACAAGGCCCGTCTCCGCGCCTACGAGCAGATGCTCACGCAGGACCAGAACCAGCAGGAGAAGGCGGCCGAGATCTGGATTCCGCCCGGCCCGCGCCTCGGCGGCGCGGTCATCGAGGCCCGCGGGCTCTCGAAGGGCTACGGCGACCGTATCCTGATGGATGACGTCAATTTCACCCTGCCCGCCGGCGGTATCGTCGGCGTGGTCGGCCCCAACGGCGCCGGCAAGACGACGCTCTTCCGTATGATCACGGGTCAGGAGAAGCCGGACAAGGGCACGCTCACGGTCGGCGAGTCGGTGAAGATCGCCTACGTCGACCAGTCCCGCGATTCGCTCCCGGCGGACGCGCCGCTCTGGTCCGCGATCTCCGACGGCCAGGACATGGTCCACCTCGGTAAGATCATGGTCCCGGCCCGCGCCTATGCGGCTCGCTTCGGTTTCACGGGCGACGTCCAGCAGCGTAAGGTCGGCGTGATGTCCGGCGGTGAACGCAATCGCATTCATCTCGCCCGCCTCATCAAGGCCGGCGCTAACGTGCTCCTGCTCGACGAGCCGACCAACGACCTCGACGTGAACACGATCCGCGCGCTCGAGGACGCCTTGGAAGGCTTCGCGGGCTGCGCGGTCATCGTGACCCACGACCGCTGGTTCCTCGACCGCGTGGCGACGCACATCCTCGCGTTCGAGGACGACAGCACGGTGGTCTGGCATGAAGGCAACTACGGCGACTATCTCGAAGACCGACGCAAGCGCCTCGGACTCGAGTCAGACACGCCGCGCCGCCCGAAGTATCGTCGCCTTACGCGCTGAGCCGGCCGGCGGCCTTCAGTCGCTGACGCCACGCCCCGGCCATCGCCGCGAGCGTGGTCAGCTGCAGGTCGCTCATGCGCCAACCCCAGTTGCCTTGCGGGTTGCCCGGGGTGTTGAAGCGGGCTTCGGCGCCCAGCCCGAGCAGGTCCTGGACGGGGATGAAGGCGGCCACGCCGGGCGAGGCCAAGGCCGCTTCGGCCAGGGTGACGTGCGGAGCGGTCATTACGCCGAACACGGCCTCGACGCGCGCTCGCTCGTGAGCGGAAGCCTGCGCGTGCCAGCCGACGACGGTGTCGTTGTCGTGCGTGCCGGTGTAGACGATGCGGTCCGGGGTGATGTTCGTGGGGAAGTG
>Ga0208597_1000265_pt1 | contig 20380 bp, 11 predicted proteins | sample LakMenEpi05May12_FD_150673 | JGI IMG/M metagenome (GOLD analysis project Ga0208597, IMG submission 150673) | Freshwater microbial communities from Lake Mendota, WI - 05MAY2012 deep hole epilimnion (SPAdes) | ecosystem: Environmental > Aquatic > Freshwater > Lake > Epilimnion/Euphotic zone ...
TATCACTGACTTTTAAGTTTGTTATTGTTGCTGTATCATTAACAATCAAATTACCTCGGGCAGTTACATTTCCTGTAGTACTTCCCATTGAAATATTAGCTATTAGACCAAAATTAATATTACCAATTGCTGTAGTAAAAATACCAGCATCACCGCCACTAACAGCTACTGTACCAGTACTTAATGTTAATAACCCGGCAGTTGACGATATATTTCCAGTAATACTAGCATTGCCACTAGCAATAATATCACCCGTCACATCAACATTAGTTCTATTAATAGTTGCTACTATATTAGCTGTACCAGAACCGCCTACTATGAATTTTACTGCGCTAGGAATTTTACTAGTTCCTATAACTAAATTACCACCACGTACATATAGATATCCGTCATCTGGCGTTAGTGCATTACCTAAACTATTTGTTTGAGTACCGTCCCATGCACTACCTGTAATACCCATATTGATATAGTTGTTTACACTATTACCATTATCTGAGGTTAATGCAATGTCAGTACTAGATGTTGCTCCGGTATTGATATTTTGAAAATTTATCTGTGACGCACTATTTAAGTTACTAGTAAATTGTACTATAGTGTTTGGAACAGCAGTAAAACCAGTAACACCTGCCTGCAATGCATTTTTACCATTAATACTGTTGCCAGAAAATATACCATTTGCGGCACTTATATTAGCTGTTGTTAATGTATTTGTTACAGAATTAAACGTAAGATTTGCGGTTGCACCAAACTCATTATCATTATTAAATTGAATTTGTGTATTGCTACCGGCTGGTACACCACCTATGTCCCATGCCGCCCCGTTTGCATATAATAAATGATCGGTTAGTACATTTCCGGCTGATATATTACTTGTTACTGATAAATTACCTAATGTTCCAACACTAGTGATATTGGGTTGACTTGAACTTGTACTATCAAATACGCCATGGAAGAAATTAGCAGTTACAAGATTACCTAAATTAGCATTACCGGATGATATATTACCAGTTAGACTTAATGAAGTACTAGTGCCTGGATAAGCTGTGGTTTGAGTTGTGGTATCCGGAAATACAACATTTCCGGTACTATCAAAATTCCAAACTTTATTACCATTATCAGATACTATATCAACATCTATGTATGAAGTAATCTTAGATGTAAAAACATTACCTGAGGTATCTATAACCTCGGTGAGTTCATCACCCACCGAGAATCCATTTATAGAATTAAACCATCTAATTGTTGCCATATTATGTAATCAGCAATAATTAAATTGTCCTAATCTGTGTAGTCCAAGCAGTACTGTTACTACTAGATGGTGTAGCTTGCAATAATACATTGCCTGAAGCAACATTAACTGCTAGTGTTCCTGTAGTAGTACCAATACGAACTGTTCCGTAAATTACGTAATCTGCATCAGTACCATCAGTAACAGCTAATACAGTTGCTACACTATATTTTGATCCTGCTGAATCATATCCTTTAACTAAGAATTCAACACCTGTCACATTAGAACCAGTTAACTGGAATGTAGCAATTGTTTGATTAGCAGTAATAGATGTAGTACTTACTGTGTTTGCAGTAATTGATGTATTACCAATACCCAATGTAGTAACAGCAAATGAGTTTGCACTTAACGAACCGGTTGAAAGATTTCCAACTGTTACATTACCTATCTTAGAAACACTGAATTTACTTGCACCGCCAACTTGCAAGTCCATCAATAATGAGCCTGCACTAGAGTTAGTGTCAGTTATATTTTCTAGTATACCAGTAAATGTTGCTGAAGCATTATTCCAAGTTTGACTTACATTTATAGCTGATTTACTTGTCGTTATAGTTCCAGTTGATAGTTGTGCTGTATTTCCTACAAAATTATCAGCGTTAACGTTAGCTGTTGCGGTAAATGTATTTGCAGATACTACATTAGCACCAGTAATATTTCCACCAGAACCAGTTGTACTAATGTTACCAAATGTACCATTACCAGTTGCAGTAACTGCGCCGGCTGTACTAATATTTCCACCAGATATATTGCCAGTTGCAATAATTAGACCAGCTGTACCTAAATTACCTACGTTAGCATTACCAGTAACATCTAGTGTTAAGTTAGCCGTTAATACATTAGCAATAACATTTCCTGTTATTGTTACTGATGTACCAGTTGCCGCACCAATATTAGGTGACGTAAATGCTGCGCCAGCCGGAACATAAATGTTACCATTACCGTCAAACGCTGTTGTTGGGTTAGGGTTACCGTCAACCTTAGCATTAAACTGTGTGCCTATTAATACTAAACCAGCACTTGTATTAGCAGTGAATGAGCCAGCACCAGAGAACTGTACAAATACAATATCAGTTGTACCAACAGTAACTGGTGAGTTAGTTGTACATACCCAACCAGTATCAGCATTAGTTGTACCATATTCAACGAATACAAACGCACCTGGTATCTCACCACTTGGTGATGCACTATCAAAGTCAGTTGTTCTAGTAAGTACGTATGCAGCCGCACCTGAACCTGCAGCAGTAACTACATATATACCATTATAAGGTGCATTAGTTGTAGTTTCATTTTTAACCAATACTCGTTCGTTTATGGAAACTGCAGATCCATCAATTGACAATGCGCCAACTGCGTTACCTGTAATTGTTGCTCCTATGCCACTTGCACCGTTATTGTAAGTGTAAGCAGGAAGTCCGGCTGCTGTAGCATATACTACAGATGCTTTTGGATCTAGTCCTTGAGCAACACTATCAACATATGCTTTAGTAGCGGCATCATTATCTAGTGTTGGTGTAGCAAGATTTATAATTTTCTTACTAGAAACACTAACATTACCGGCACCAGTTGGAACTAGTATAACATCATTGTCACCGGGTGCGGCAGTTAATGTTAACGTAGTAGTATTAGAAGTTAATGTAGGTGATACCAATGCAAGTGCATTAACGGTGACACTAGCATTGATACTAGAGGTAGTTATATTTCCAACACTTATGTTACCTGTACCAATAATTTGACCATTACCAAAACCAAGATTACCAACGTTAGCATTGCCAGTCGTTGTAATTGTATTAGATCCGGCAGCGATAGTACCAATAATGTTACCAGCAGTTATATTACTTGTAGCAACAATATTACCTGTAGAAATACTGACGTTAACTGTGCTATTACCAACATTTAATACATTGGCTAAATTAGCAGTATTAGATGTTTTGTCAAAAGTAAATCCAGTACTTGAATTTGCAAAGCTATCATCATTAAATACAATTCCAGTATTTGAACCAGGTATTGTAACATTACCTGTGATATTACCACTGAAGTTACCACTAAAGTTATTAGCAGATATAGTACCAGTAGTAGTAATATTTGCATTAATAGTTAATAGATTTGAAGACAATACCATTAAGTTAGCTATTGGTATATTACCATTAGCAGGGTCAGCAATGTTGAAAGACACATTACCGTTTGGTGTTGTAGTTACAGTTGTATTACCGTTAACAAGTTTATCGGCTGCAATAGCAACAACACCTGTTAATTGACTACCGTTACCTAAGAAGTAACTACCAGTCACGTTACCAGTTGCAGTAACGTTACCTGTAACAGTTAATAAATTAGTACTATTATTGAAAGTGAAATTAGCACTAGCACCTAAGTTTCCGTCACCGTCATTAAATTGAATCTCTGTGTTTGCGCCAGCTGGGGTAATAAAGTCCCATGGTGTTCCATTTGCATATAATAAATTGTTAGTACGTAGGTTACCTACATTTGCTGTATCAGTTACAAATAAATTGCTTGATACATTTACAAAGTTTGCTGTAGCTAGATTACCTAAATTAGCATTGTTAAATTGAGCATTACCAAGAACAGTTAGTAGTTGAGTACTATCATCGTATATTAAATTACTAGAATCAGTTAATACACCACCAGTACCAGCAAATGTTACTCTAGTTGATGTTAATGCGTTAGAACGCAGGCTGTTAGCAATTACATTACCACTAAAGTTTGCTGTGTTACCTGAAAGTTCTAAATTAACTGTAACATTTGGAGCTACTACATTACCAATAAAGTTAGCTGTGTTACCTTGTATATTAAGACCAACGTTTGCATTACCACTTACAAAAACATCAGTTAAGAATGTTGTATTTGAAAGTGCTATACCACTAGCATTTGATGATATATTTTGATCACCAATAAGAATACTACTACCACTTAGAAATAAATCTTTCCAACGATTTGTCGCATTACCCAAATTAAACGTTATGTTGGCTGAAGGAATTAAGTTTCCAGTTGTTGTACCAGAAATTTCTAAGTTACCAATATTAGCTAAACCAAGTGTATTTAAGTTAGCACCTGTAATATTAGCATTTGCAGTAATATTAGCACTAGCATTAATATTACCAGTGACATTTACTACATTGGCTAGATTAGCGATACCATCAACATTTAATGAAATTAGATTACCAACATTAGTGATATTTGCTTGATTAGAACTTGTACTATCAAATACACCATGAAAGAAATTAGCAGTTGCAAGATTACCTAAATTAGCATTAGTAGCACTAATATTACCAGTAATAGTTAATAGGTTAGTACTAGAGTTAAAGGTAAAGTTCGCACTAGCACCAAACTCATTATCATTATTAAATTGAATTTGAGTGTTACTACCAGCTGGAATACCACCAATATCCCAAGGTTGACCGTTTGCGTATAACAAATGGTCTGTGCGTACATTACCAACATTTGCGGTGTCAGATACGTACAAATTGCCTGTTAGGTTAGCATTAGTTGTGGTAATGTCACCGTTTGCTAGTATAATATTGGCGGCATTTTCTCCTACTGAGAAGCCGCCAATCGAGTTAAATGCTTTGATTGCCATGGTAATGTCCTTTTATAAATGTATTTATGCTAGGTATAATAAAGTTACTTTGCATATTGTATAATCATCAGATTATATTTGGTTAAATTAGTAGAATCCGGAGTCACTACCAATTGTATCGTATCAGGCGATCCTGCCTGATAATTCACTGAAAAACTTCCCACACCACCATTGATGTAGAGTCCTGAATACTCATTAAATACCACCTCAGTTCCTAGAACTGCGGCAGCTATTTTTGCTGTTTGTCTGGTGTTACCTGCTACATCTGTGGAAATAATAGTAAAATCTATAGCTGATAAGTTGGCCAATGATGTTGACCACAATAATTGATTAGGTGTCGTAGCGGCTGTAGTAGCAAAATAAACAGTTGATTGATAAAATTCATTATCTCCTACACCCATTCTGAACGTATTTGCTATAACATTATTGGCAATAGACGTATTGCCCAAATTAGCATTAGCTGATGTAATATTACCAGATGCATTAAGCGTTACTGTAGATATTAAATTAGCCCCGGTAATATCACCGCTAGGGCCAGTGGTAGATAAATTACCAAATATGCCATTATTACCGGTAATATTACCTGTAGCATTAAATGTAGTAACATTTGCTGTACCAACTACAGTTAGTAAACTTGTAGTTTTATCAAATGTAAAGTTAGCACTTCCACCAAATTCATTAATGTCGTTGAATTGAATCTGTGTATTGCTACCGCCGGGCGTGCCACCAAAATCCCAAGCTGAACCATTTGCGTATAGTAAATTATTAGTACGTACATTACCCACAGTTGCAGTATTAATTACAGATAAATTGCTTGATACATCTACAAAATTAGCGGTTGCTAAGTTACCTAAATTAGCATTATTAAACTGCGAATTACCTACAACAGTTAATAAATTAGTTGTTTGGTTAAATGTAAAGTTGGCACTAGCACCAAAGTTAGTATTGCCGTCATTAAATTGAATCTGCGTATTAGATCCTGCAGCCTCTTGTAAATCCCAAGGTTGACCATTTGCATATAATATATTGTTAGTACGTAAATTACCTACATTTGCTGTATCAGCTACAAAAAGATTACCTGATATATTTCCAGAATTTGCAGTAACTGTGTTAGATGATACATTAGACGTAATATTAGTAGCAGTTAAATTACCTGTAACAGTTAAATAACCAGATACGTTTGTTCCGGTACCTGTAACAACTAGTGTTGTATTGCCGGTAGCAGTAATATTAACATTACCATTAGCAATTGGAATGTTTACGTTACTATTACCGTTTGCTACCCCTGAACTATTTAAGTTTGCTAAATATCCACCGTCACCAATAAAGAAAGCACCAGTGTTGGCAACAATATTTCCACTAGCTGTTAGTGAGGTTGTTACGTGTATATTTCCAGAACCATTTGGAGTAAGAAATATATTACTGTTAGCAGTAATAGTACTGATAGTAGTATCAGTAAAGTTTAGATTACCAATATTAGTATTACCACTGATATTACCACTGGGTTGATTAGTTACACCAATCAAGCCTACATACTGATAACCTACAACATAAACACTTTTACCTGTAATAGGGCTGGCAATCTGAGTTGGTACATTTGCACCGTTGAAGTTTAATACACCAGATTGATAATCAAAGAACCATGTATCATCTCTTCCAGAACCAGCTTGGAATAATTTAGTACCTGATGTTTGTGGATTAGTTACACCAGTGTTGGCTACATATACTTGTACAAGATAGTTGTCGCCAAATTGAGTTGGTACCCAATTAATTTCGTTTGTCTTCCACGTTTGATTGTCAGGGGCGGTTAAGTCTTCAGTACATTCTACGCTAGGGCTAAAACTCCCTACACCATCTTTATAAACTTTAATAATACTAGTTGTTGTGGCAGGCGGATTTCCTGTAATCTGGTCACTCTCCATCCAAACAAGATCGCCACGATATAGTAATGGGCTAGGGATACTTTCATTGAAAGCTTCTTTAACTGTTGCTTCTGCAGTTTTGGTTACAGCGTAACCAACTTTTTTCCACAGATAGTCAATCTTTTGTGATTCGTTAAACGTTGCGGCCATTACGTTGCTACTCCTATCTGTAAATCAGTTATAGTTTGACCGGCTGCCAACGCAATTCTAATTAAAATATTATTACCAAAACTATTAGCTTGATTCTGTGACCCAAGCGTCATAGTATATCTTACATTTGTTATCTGTGTATTCAATGGTATAACATCTGATCCAGTTAACGCACATCCGTTAGTACCAGCTGGGTTTCCACCTGTAGCACTATTACCCGGTACTCCCGCACCGTTATATTGTTCATATCCAGTTAACCATCCGTTAATAGTACTAGTGGGTCCTGGGAATCCCGGAGTAGGTGATGCGAATCCACCCTTGTCAATTGTTGTGCCAGGTGCCGCTACCCATAAGCCTGATATACCAGTTGACCCTGTAGTTAATATAATATCAAAATTAGCTAAACTAGTTCTTACAAATGCAAAAGTAAAATACTGTAACCCTGATCGTCCTGTAGCTAAGTCAGGTCCAATTGGTAAATACCCAGTAGATAAATCTACAGCATAATGTTTTAACACACCGTATCTAACAACTGCTTCTGGTGTACCTGCAATAGTTTGAGCACCTGACCATACATTGCTAGTATAATAATTTGTATTATTACTAAAGACTGGTGTATTACCTGCTGTACTCATTACTATACGAATAGCAGGTTGTGTATTACTTGCTACATTAGCAGGTATATTTGCTTCATTAAATCCAGAGTTGGCGCCAGCATACATTTGTATTTTAGTAGGCAGTTGAATTGTTGTGCTAGTACCAACAACGTTGAATATATTTGCCGCTAATGTTGATACTCCGTTAACTGCACCGTTAACTAATACGTTGAGATTACCCATTGAATAGTTAGTTGATATACCTATGTTAGCTTTAACATTTGATCCAGTCAACATAGAGTTAGCACTATTATCAATCTGTGCTAATGTTTTAGTTTGTGTAGATATAACTGATCCAGAACCTTCATATGATGTACCAGATGCTACCGTGAATGGGTCAGCACTACGGAATGTTTGTCCTGTAAAGTTTTGTAATTCTAAATTAGCGACTGTAATTGCAGGAGATCCAGTAGCACTATAATATGGAATACCTGAAATGTATCTAAATGTTCCTGAAGTAGCAGTAACCATCGCTGTATTCGTAGTAACTAAGGTTGGTGCAGAATTTAAGTTGTCTTTTACCATTCCAATAGTATTAGTATTACCTGTAGTTGAATGACGTAATTGGAAATCATTGTAACCATTACCTAAACTAGCTAGTGTATTGCTAATCGTAGCAGAGAATACTTTGTAGAATCCTGTAGGAACAGCGGTATTTGCTACATGTAAATCTCTGTCGGCTGATACTACTAATGAACTGTATGTTCCAACAGCATTTCCACTAGTACTGAATGAAGTGTTGCCGGCTTCTGCATTATTTACATAGGCAGTTAATGTACCGGTAAGTGCTGTATTTGCATTTGTTACTTGTGTGCTGGTTGATACTGGTGTAGTTGTAGCTATACGGGTAACTGCTGTACCATTAGCTAATATATTTCCGCCAGTATTATCAGCCGCTCCTGCCGCTAATAATGGGCTAGTACCTTGACTAGCTGTAGCGATAGTAACATTAGTGAAACTACTTAGATTAGAAGGAGCTGTTGGATTAGCTAAAATAGTAATATAATTTGTTTTTGTATTTGTATTACTTTGTAACGTGGTGCCTGGAGTACCGTTTGCTTGTAATGCAACTGTTTTACCACCAATAGTAGGTGATCCATAATCGTTAAGATATGAGTGTGTAATATTAGCACGACTTGTTACACCACTGTTACTTGTAGTGTCACCCCATGACCAATTAAACACATTACCAGTAAAGTTAACGTTAGGTGATGTATCATTACTGAAGTTAAACAAGCTTCTATCACGACCTAAATAGTCAGTAAACAAGTAACCAACTTGAGCATTAGAAGTATATCCTGTAGCGTCAGTTTGAGTATTAGCGGTTCCTGTAAAGTTAGCTCTAACTTCTGGTTCAACTGTAATTGTAATATTACTAGATATGAACGGGCTAGTACTAAATCCTGTATACAATGAAAGATTTGCTACATAACTTACTGTGGTAGCCGCATTCTGTTGTACTGAACTTAACGCAAATGCATGAGTAATATTAGCCGCTCCTGGGTTACCAGCAAGTCCAGTTTGAATATTAATGTTACTATTAGCTGTACCATCTCCCCAACGGAAGTTATATAATTGTTGTGCACCAAAACTAGCAGTATTACCTGGACTGCCAGGAGTATCATTTCTGAAACTAATTACACCACCTGAGGTAGCAAGATAGTTAATAGTTGAAGTAGAATTAGCTGTAAATGCCGGGCTTTGCGGAGAATATACTTTAACATTAGTATTCGCTGTTGTAACACTATACGGAGGCGCATTACCTGCTGTCTGGTTTGTACCAGTTAAATTAATTCCATATATAGAATCAACATTGGCAGAATTAATGTATTGATGAGAATCAGTTGTCCATGAATTACCAGGATTAACAGCAGTATTGCCATCACCATAATTAATTGTAAATGATGTAGCATACAAACTTGTATTAGTTAATGTAACATTACTACCAGTATCTAAACTAGTTGGACTAGCTGTAAATGATGGTATTGGTAATGGTGTGAACAGTGTTATGAAATTAGTATTAATTGAAGTAGCGGTTGAGCCTTTTGCTCCATTGGCTGCATTACCTCCATATGTACCATTTACATTGAATGCTGTAAATGTAACTGTAAATTGTCCACCTAATACATTACTATATGTTTTTGTAGGATTACGTAAAGTGCTAGTTGTGCCGTCACCAAAATTCCAAAGATAATTAGTAGGATTGCCAATATAGTTTCCAGTAAATGCCACTGATAACGGACTAGGCCCTGATGTTACATTAGCACCAATGTATATATTACCTACAAAAGTATTTCCAGCAATATTTAAACTAACCTGATTCAAATCATCTAATCCATCAGTAACATATGTACTAGTAGTCCATCCGTTATACGCAACATTAGTTGTTAAGTCACTATCAGATGGTGTACCTAATGGAATAAGATTACCTGTAACTCCGGCTATGCTACCACCGCTAATCCAAGACAGGTTACCGGTGCCGTCAGTACCTAATACGTATCCAGTAACTCCTCCAGTAATATGTACATTAGTAACATTACCCAATGCTACATTAGCTGTGTTTGCAAAATTTATATTACCAGTAGATGTTAAACCAGTTAGATTGCCCACGCTTGTTAAATTACTAGTAGTAATATTTGAATTTAATGTTGTGCCTGATAAGTTAGCGGCATTAGCAGTAATTGCTACATTACTTGCGGCAGTTAACTGACCTTGTGGATTAACCGTAAATGTAGCAACAGCATCGCCGTCACCATATGAACCAGCCGTTACTGCTGTATTAGATATACTAAATTCAGTACCATTTAATGTTAAACCAGTGCCTGCTGTGTATGAACCTGCACCAGAGAACTGAACAAATATAATTGGTGTTGTGCCCATTGTAACTGGTGAGTTTGTTGTACAGACCCAACCAGTATCAGCTAATGTTGTACCATGCTCAACAAAAGTAAATGCTCCTGGAATTTCACCACTCGGTGAACCGTTGTCAAAATCAGTAGTTCTAGTTAATACAAAAACTGAACTAGCACTTCCTGGATCAGTAACTAGATAGATACCGTTATAAGGATCATTTGCCCCTGTTTCATTTTTAATTAATACACGACTGTTAATACTTGGATAACCACTATCAAGTGTTAATTCTCCATTACTAGTTGCAGTAATAGTTGCCCCGACACCGCTTGCTCCGTTATTATATGTATATGCTGGAAGTGCTGTTGTACTAGCATAGGTTACAGATGCCTTAGGATCTAGGCCTTGTGCAACTAAATCAACATATTGTTTTGTTGCGGCATCTTGATTATTTACAGGTTCAGCAAGACTTGTAATGTTCCTGTTGTTCATGTTTACATTGGCGCCAAAACTACCTGCACCAGTAGCAATTAAATTAGTTGTTCCTAAATTAGCAACATTAGCATTACCAGTAAAGGTAGCTGTATTACCCGTTAAATCAAACGCAAAATTAGCATAGTTTGCTTTTACTAAGTTACCTAAATTAGCATTTGCTGAAGTTAAATTGCCACTAAAATTAGCAATATTACCATTGACTTCATATGCAACGTTTACATAATTAGCTATTGCCAAGTTACCTAGATTAGCATTTAATGAAGTTAAATTACCAATAAAGGTAGCAGTATTGCCTTCAAGGTGATAAGAGACATTTACATAATTTGCTGTTGCTAGATTACCTAAATTAGCGTTACCTGAGGTAAGATTAGCAGTAATATTTGCATTACCGTTTACTAGTATTCCAGTAGATGAAATAACAACTACATTACTAACAGTGTCTGAACTTATATTAATATTTGCATTTGCATCTACTATAATGCTACTACTACCATTTACGATACTAGCTGTATTAGAATTACCTGTACCTATTACAGTAAACGTACCACCTAATGGGTTTGTTAATGTAATTCCGTTTGACCCTGACGTAATAGTAGATCCGTTTAGGTCAATTGTATTACCTGATATATATAAATCATTCCAACGTTGTGTTGGACTACCTAAATTGTATGTTAGATTAGAACTTGGTACTAAATTTCCAGCAACAGTTAAATTAGATTCTGTTACAGTTAATGTTGTGCTACCATTAGCAGTAAGAGTTATATTACCGTTTACTAACGGAATTTCTACATAACTATTACCATTGGCAAATCTACCTATAAAATTACTAGCAGTTACATTGCCAGTTGCAGTAATATTTCCGCCAATTATAACAACATTAGATACTAGATTACCTATAGTTAAATCTGTTAAATTACCTACGCTAGTAATGTTTGATTGATTACTTGCGGTAACATAACCAGAGAAAGATGAATAGTTTGCATTTGCTACATCTCCGGTAACATTAGCACCTTGGATATTACTTAAATTGTTTCCTGATCCAATAAAGAAATTTGCAGTTACTGCATTACCTAAATTAGCATTTAACGAAATTAAATTACCACTGAAGTTAGCTATATTACCATTTAGATCATATACAACATTTACATAATTAGCGGTAGCTAAATTACCTAAATTAGCATTATTAAATTGTGTATTTCCTAATACTGTTAATAAATTAGTAGTATTATTGAATGTTAGATTAGCACTGGCACCAAATTCACTATTATCATTAAATTGAAGTTGTGTGTTATTTCCGGCTGGGTTTCCACCTAAATCCCAAGGACTACCATTTGAATATAATAAATTATCTGTACGTAAATTACCTACGTTTGCTGTATCAGTTACAAACAAATTGCTTGAAACGTTTACAAAGTTTGCTGTTAGTAGATTACCTAAATTAGCATTACCCGAAGTGATATTACCATCAACTGTTAAACTTGTTAAGTTGCCAACACTTGTAATATTAGGTTGAGCATTTGTATATACTGTACCTGCAACTAATGCATTGGCTGCTTGACCGGTAACATTGGCTCCATTAATTGATGATAATCCAGAACCGTTTCCTGTAATATTAGTAACAGATAGTGTATTAGTATTGTAATCAAATGTAAAGTTTGCGCTAGCACTAAATGCGTTATTATTATTAAATTGAACTTGTGTATTACTACCAGCCGCATTAGTTGTGAATACGTAGGGTGTACCATTTGCATATAAAATACTATCTGTTTTAAGAGTACCTGTAGTAGTATTACCCTGAACGGTTATTCCCTCAGTAGTGATAATAGCTACATTAGATGTGCCATTTACACTGGCTGTAATATTACCACCAACTGTTGCAATATCTACATTACTATTACCATTACTAATGGCTGATCCGGTACCAGGAGGTGACCATTGAATTACGCCATTACCGTCTGTAGTTAATAAATATCCAGAACTACCACCTGTAATTGTTATGTTAGATACTGGTCCTAAATTACTTAACCTAGTAACGTTTATGCTTGGAACTGTAAGTAGATTAGTTGCAGCCTCAAATGTTAAATTTGCACTACCGTCAAACTGTCCATTACTATTATATTGTAAGCTATTATTAGGACCAAATGGGTTTCCACCTGCATTAAAAGGTCTTCCATTGGCATAATAATAATTAGCGGCATATACACTATGTACAGCCACGTTACCATTGGCATTTAATACGTTAGTAATTATATTGCCATTGGCATCAATTACTGGTACAGGTGGTATACCTACTGAGTATCCACCGAACGAATTAAAGTTATCTACTGCCATCTAGTATCCTGAATAATAGTTATTATATATTTATCTTTTCCTAGTCAGTAAAAAGCATGAAAAAAGCACCCTGGAGATCTTTTTCTCTAAATACAATATGTTAACAAGACAACCATCAAGACCACTATGTGAAAATTGTAAAGTAACATTGGCAAAGGCTAATGGTATAAGCAAACATGGCTTTAATAAATGGCACAAGTATTGTGTTGAATGTAGTAAAGCCGCATACAATCCAAAGCACGGTTATCTATTACATAAGAAAAATAAATGTGAGAAGTGTGGTTTTATACCAGAAGATAAATGTCAACTTGATATTGTTTATAAAGATAACAATAAAAAGAATAAAGAAAAAAGTAACTTGAAAACACTATGTGCCAATTGTAATAGAGTGTACCAAAAAAAATTAAAAGAAAAACAAAAATCTATATTAGATATTACTGTTGACACTGACTATACGTTATAGATTACCAGTGTCTGTTGATGGGAACGCTCTGCCCTCTCCCCATATAATTCGTACTGCACCCGGGCCGCCTCTTCCAGCATTAGTATTTTGGGCGCCACCTTGTCTGCCCCCGGCGCCACCTCCTCCGTAATAACCACCCATTTGATAAGTGGTCTCTGGGTAATTAGCGGCAGTGTAAGCAGGATTTTGACCTTGTCCATATGGATATCCAGCGCCTCCGCTAGATCCACCGGCGCCTGCAGCACGGCTACCGACTCCCCCTGCTCCATTAGATCCTTGACCATATATACCAACACCACCGCCCGGCCCACCTGACAGGACACTGCCGCTAGCTCCACTAGCTCCTCCACCTCCACCTCCACCTGTACCGGCGGCGCCGTTAACGGCTGCACCACTCAAACCCGTGCCTCCATTACCACCATTACCAGAATATCCACCGGCGCCACCGGCACCTGGAAAATAATTTGTGGTGCCACCACTTCCGCCATTACCGCCTCCGTCGCCAGTATAGCCACCACCACCTCCACCTCCGCCAAAATTTGGAGTTGCTCCTCCTCCACCAGCGCCTAAAACTAAACTAGAATTATTAAACCAACTTGATTCGCCACCACCACCATTATAGTTTCCACCACTAAAGAACCCACCTCTTCCACCATTTCCAACTACAACAGTATAGCTTACACCCGGAGTTACTGCAATATTGTTTTTCCAACCTAGACCGCCACCTCCACCACCCGGCGCCCAATCAACTGTAGTATTTGCTAACGCTCCGCCACCCCCGCCACCTACTGCTACTGCACAAACTGATGTTACATTAGGTGGACATACCCATGAATATGTCCCGACTGCAATAAATTCGGTCTGCGCAGGAGCTGTATATGTAACTGTTAATCCAGCTGGTAAAGTTATACCACTAATTATCATTATAAGTTACCAGTATTAGTTGATACTTCAAATACTATTGGCATAATTGTTATTCCTTAAAAAATTGTTGCTTAACCGTAACTTGCGGCTGCTAGATAACCTCTTGCTGTACCAACACCAGTAACATCAGTACCTACTACACCCGTATTTGTTACTAGGTTAGTTATTGATTGCCGGCCGGCTCCGCCAGTAGTGCCATATCCAAATATAGCCTTATCAGTGCCATAACCTGCAGCAGCTGGATATAATCTAGCAGTACCTACGCCAGTTGTATCATTAGCAACTACACCTGTGTTTGATACTAGATTGGTTATTGCTGTTACACCACTATTGCCTTGTCCATATCCGAATATAGCTTTATCACTACCATATCCTGCAGCCGCTAATTGATTTCTAGCAGTACCAACTCCGGTAACATCTGTTGAAACTACACCGGTGTTTGATACTAAATTTGTCATTGATAGAACACCGGATGCATCACCATAACCAAATATAGCTTTATCACCGCCATAATCTGCGGCTGTTGGACCATTTCTAGCAGTACCAACACCTGCAGTATCATTAGATACTACACCTGTATTTGATACTAAATTGGTTATTGACTGATTGCTAGTACTATAGCCATATCCAAATATAGCTTTATCTGTACCATATCCGGCTGCCGCTAAACTATACCTAGCAGTACCAACACCAGCAGTATCATTTGCTACTACACCGGTATTTGATACTAAATTGGTTACCGATTGATTAGTGTAAGTAGGAGGACCAAGTAGACCGTATCCAAATATAGCTTTATCTCCCCCATACCCGGCGGCTGCAAGAGCCCATCTAGCAGTACCTACGCCAGTTGTATCATTAGCAACTACACCTGTGTTTGATACTAAATTGGTTATTGATGTTGGTCCAGCACTTATATCACCGTAACCAAATATAGCTTTTTTACCCACCGGCGCTACATATGGTTCAATACTAATCCCACCTGATATAGTTGCACCTTCAAATATTATTGGCATAATTGTTATTCCTTAAAAAATTGTTGGTTAACCGTAACTTGCGGCTGCTAATCCATATCTTGCAGTACCAACGCCTGTAGTATCTGTTGCTACTACACCGGTGTTTGATACTAAGTTGGTCATTGATAATCCATCACCACCACCTAAATAAGGATTATAACCATATCCAAAGATAGCTTTATCTGTGCCATAACCTGCGGCTGCAAGCCTTTCCCTAGCAGTACCTACTCCAGTTGTATCACTTGCAACTACTCCGGTATTTGATACTAGGTTGGTCATGGATAATTGAGAGCCAACACCATTGCCTCCATAACCAAAAATAGCTTTATCAGTTCCATATCCGGCAGCGGAAGGATATTGTCTAGCAGTACCAACACCTGCTGTATCAGTTGCAACAACACCTGTATTAGTTACTAGGTTAGTTATCGCTGTATTTGTCCCGGTATATCCATATCCAAATATAGCTTTATCAGTGCCATAACCTGCGGCTGCTAGATAATATCTAGCAGTACCTACGCCTGTTGTATCAGTAGCAACAACTCCGGTGTTTGAAACTAAGTTAGTCATTGATACTGCTACAATAGTATATCCATATCCAAATATAGCTTTATCAGTACCATAACCAGCTCCCGCTAAAAGCCATCTAGAAGTACCAACACCTGCGGTATCTGTAGCTACTACTCCGGTATTTGATACTAGATTAGTTAGTGATACAGTAGTGCTACCATTATTTCCATATCCAAATATAGCTTTATCTGTGCCATAACCTGCGCCTGCAAGATATCGTCTAGCAGTACCAACACCTGTTGTATCAGTTGCAACAACACCTGTATTACTTACTAGGTTGGTCATTGATACAACAACAGTTGTCAATCCATATCCAAATATAGCCTTACTACCCGCCGGTGGTATATACGGTTCAATGCTAATCCCACCCGATATAGTTGCACCTTCAAATACTATTGGCATAATTGTTATTCCTTAAAAAATTTATGAGCCGTAACTTGCGGCTCCCACATAACCTCTTGCGGTACCAACTCCAGTAGTATCAGTAGCAACAACACCTGTATTTGACACTAGGTTGGTCATTGATTTATTAGTGTCTCCATATCCAAATATAGCTTGACCAGAACTACCAAAATTAGTGGCTGCAAGATAACCTCTAGCAGTACCAACTCCAGTAGTATCAGTAGCAACAACACCAGTGTTACTTACTAGGTTAGTCATAGAAACACCAGAAGCACTTGAGTTCAACCCATATCCAAATATAGCTTTGTCTGTGCCGTATCCTGCCGCAGCTAATCCAAATCTAGCAGTACCGACTCCAGTGGTATTATTAGCAACGACACCTGTGTTGCTTACTAAGTTGGTTATTGATACTCCAGTAGGGAATGAGGTAGTTCCGTATCCAAAAATAGCTTTGTCTGTGCCGTATCTTGCGGCTGCTAGTTCACTTCTAGCAGTACCGACTCCAGTAGTATCAGTAGCAACAACACCAGTGTTACTTACTAAATTTGTTACTGACGTACCAAATCCATATCCAAATATAGCTTTATCTGTTCCATAACCAGCGGCCGCTGGATAAGCTCTAGCAGTACCAACTCCAGTAGTATCAGTAGCAACTATCCCTGCATTACTTACTTTGTTGGTCATTGATACTTGAACACCTGTATTTCCATATCCAAAAATAGCTTTATCACCTCCGTAACCAGCGGCTCCCACTCCATATCTAGCAGTACCAACTCCAGTTGTATCTGCGGCTACTACACCTGTGTTTGATACTAAGTTAGTCATTGACAGATTAGAACCATTATACCCATATCCAAATATAGCTCGTATTCCAGCCGGTGGTATGTATGGCTCAATACTAATCCCACCCGATATAGTTGCACCTTCAAATATTATTGGCATATTATGTTATCCTTTATGTTATTTAGCAAAAAAACATAGTATACTAATAAGCTATTACTATATGTGTAAGACATTTTTAGCCAACAAAAAAGCACTACGAATAGTGCTTTATTGTAACTTCCCATCCCAAGGGTTGATTTTAATCTCTATCGTCACTCATACCTACATAGTATAATAACGTTAAACCATATATGATACACATTAATGGCAATCCATAATTAATAAGCATTGCAGGTAAACGCTCATCAGCTAACATACTATTAACCATGGTAGGATCATTCACAGGTGTTGCCATGATGTGTGCCATAGTATCATATATTTTATTCAATACTAAGTAAGCACTACCACCTAACACACCTAAACCACCGGCAATTGTTTTACCCATATTGTTTCCAAATCCTTCAGAAATTCCTGAACCAGCATCAGCTTTGGCTAGTGCTTCAGTTTTCTTTTTAGCTTCTTCAGCACTTTTACTAGTTTTCAAAATGTTAATTAATTCATTTTTTCTACTCTGTGCTTGTTTATATGCTTGTTGCGCTTTAGGAGATGAGGCTAAAAACTTATCTAATAAACCTGATACTTTTGATTGTAACCATTCTCCAATACCCTCATCAAGTTGTTGTTGTTCACTTGCTTCATTGATGAGGTCTATGTAATTTCTAAATAAGTCCGTACTCATAATAATTCCTTTAATATATTTATGCTATCTTACGCTTTTTGCCACCAAGTTGCCAACCATCATCTAAGTAACTTTGTAGTACATCCTTCTTTACTTTCTTCTCTGTATTGTCTTTGTTGATACTTATATTACCAAGTACAGCGTTGGCTACATTAGCTCCGTGTGTCTTTACTTTTGCTACACCTTTTTGTGTTATAGAACGCTTTAGTTTTTCTTCTTCACTCATAGGACCTTTAGATTTACCTTTAAGTGCTAAACTTTGTTTTTGTTTTGTTTCTTCACTTGCTATATAACCTGCTCTACTTTCTTTCCACTTAGCAATAGTTTCTTCTGATTTTGGTGCTCTTTGTAATGCGGCATTTCTTAAATTTTTTCTATGTTCATCTGTTATTTCTACTCCACCTTTATTCCATGGTACAAGATTTTTAGATTTCATAATCTTTGAATGATTCTCAGCGTGTTCTATTCTATATTTTTCATAAACTCTGGAAGTAATTGCTGATGAGTATCGTTGATGTGTATCTCCTATTGCCCTCATACCCATCAACGCATATATCATTTTACTTCGTGCTTCTCCATCAGTCATTTTAACTAATAGCCAATGACAAATGAAATGCTCACGGGCTGATAGATATGTTAGATTAGATTTATCATTAGACCCGCCTAAAGATTGAGGCATAATATGATGCCGTTCTCGTCCGGGTGCTTTGCTCCAATTACGAGAAACTGAACGGTCTATAAATTTATGATATAGTTTGGTATATTTATTTTCTTTGTACATAATAGTATTTATGCCAATACTTGACATTCTACTATTATATCATAAAAAAGAGTGCCGAAGCACCCTTTTGATTGCAGATTGTCCCGAAAGACAATCTGATGTACCCAATTTCACTGAAAAGTTAAATTTTGTACTGCTATTTCGCCAACATAGTCGGCAGCATTACCAAATGAGCTGGCCGTATTCGTTAATTCGATGTAACCATATCTGGTCATAAAACTAACTACTGGTTCGAATGTTGATGGATCCAATACAACTCCACTGCTCATCAATGGAATGTATGGGCAATAGAATGCGGCTGCATCAGTTTCGCTAGAACCTTTATAACCAACTAGTACTGGAATAGTATCAGCGGCATAACTGTCAACGAACACACGCATAGCGCCGTTCAATGTACCAACAAACTTAGTGTTAGTTGGAGCTTCGAATGTACCTTCTGTTGTACGAGCAAAAGCACTAGTAGTTGCAGATTGCAATACTGTTAATGCGGCGCTAGAAACAACAGCCCAGTTACCTGCGCCACGACGTGTACGTTGGGCGATCAAGTTAGCAACACGGTTGATAAGAACAGCTAAGGCAGCGTGTTCGTCACCAACGTAAGTAGCTGTACCTGATACAGTAGCTTGGTTGAATGTAAACTCAGTAGATGCTAATGTACGCAATGACAATAGAATCTCTTGGTCAATCTCAGCAGTAATCTCTTGTGCAAGAGCTGCCATGATTTCTGCTTCTACGTCGATACCATGTTGAGACTGAGCATCTTGTGCTGCCTCAAATGTCCAACGTGCTTGCAATTTACGTGACTTAGCTTCAACAGCTTGACGTAGAATCTGAACACTGATTTGCTTACCACCGTTGCCTTCTAGGGCAGCAGTATCGTTAGCAGTGTAATATTCAGATGTTCCACCAGCTTGCGGTGTGCGTGAATATGCTTGAGCAATCAAGAATGGACTTAGTGCTTCTTGACCAGCTGTTACGCTAGTTGCGGCAGTACTATTGTCTGTTAATGATTGAGCATAACGTACACGTAGAGTGTGAATCTGACCAACTGGTCCTGTCATTGGCTGAACGCCTACCAATTCGTTAGCGATAACGGTTGGCATGACACGACGAATAACTGGAAGAATCACACGGTTTAGTGTAGCGATATTACCAGCTGTAGTTGTACCGGCTGAAGATTCAGCTAGTAACTGTTTTTTGGTGTTTTCTAAAATAACACCCATTGTTGAACGGCGAGTTCCTTTTAAGCCTTCTAACAGAGCTTCTTTGGTCTCGTCCCAACGGCTTTCTAAGAGTACTTTTGACATTTTATATTTCTCCTAAAT
>Ga0208597_1000266_pt1 | contig 20287 bp, 15 predicted proteins | sample LakMenEpi05May12_FD_150673 | JGI IMG/M metagenome (GOLD analysis project Ga0208597, IMG submission 150673) | Freshwater microbial communities from Lake Mendota, WI - 05MAY2012 deep hole epilimnion (SPAdes) | ecosystem: Environmental > Aquatic > Freshwater > Lake > Epilimnion/Euphotic zone ...
CACTCGCTGTGCTTCTCACACCACTATCGCCTCTTTCCAATTCTTGCATCATCAATCCATAACTAATATAGTCTAATCCACCACCTCCATACTCAGTTGGTACAGTAGGTCCAAAACAACCAAGGTCTCCTAATTGCTTCACAATTTGATTTGGAAATTCTGACTTCTGAGCATACTCCTCTATGATTGGTGAAATTTCTGTTTTAACGTAGGTTCTTACTGCATCTCTCACCATTAATTGCTCTTCAGTCAACAATTCGTCTAATTGGTAATAATCTGGGGATTCAAACAAATCTGCTCTTACTGCCATGGTTTGTAATTTTATAATAATGATTGATACACAAAGGTAGTAGAAAGCGCTTAAAAAACTATAATTACAAGGGTATTAATTAGCTTAATAAAGCTTTCATTTCATCTGCATAGCCTTTGGCTGCGATTGCTGCATCTTCAGCAAAATTGGCACCACTACTTGCAAAAATAACGGCCCTACTTGCATTGATGAGTAAACCTACTTCATTGTTCTTTCCATAGGCAGTGACTTCTGATAAACTGCCGCCCTGCGCACCAACACCTGGCACCAATAAAAAGTGTGCAGGAATAATTTTCCGAATAGATTTCAAGTCATTGGCTTTGGTAGCACCCACCACAAACATCAATTGTTCAGGACTACCCCAGCCTGCTACTTGTTCCAAAACGGATTCGTATAAAAATTGTCCATTCGCCAATTTTTGTTGTTCAAAATTTTGACTTCCCGGATTGGATGTTAATCCCAACACAATCGTCCACTTATTTTGATAGGCCAAAAATGGATCAATACTATCCTTCCCCATATAAGGTGCTACTGTAATAGCATCAAATGGAAGGGTTTCAAAAAATGTTTTTGCATATTGTGCAGAGGTATTGCCAATGTCTCCGCGTTTTGCATCTGCAATCGTAAAATGAGAAGAAGGAATATGCGCCAATGTCGCTTCCATCGCTTCCCATCCTTCAATACCTTGTGATTCGTAAAATGCCGTATTGATTTTATAGCTTACACAATGCGCTGACGTAGCATCAATGATGGCTTTATTGAAAGCAATGACTCCTGCTTTATTTTTAGGCAAGCCAGCTGGTAGTTTTTCAATGTCTGTATCCAATCCAACACATAAGTAAGATTGTTTTGTTTTGATTTGGTCTACTAGAAATTGTTTTGTCATTTGTTATTTTTTTAAACCAGTATTTTGATTGCGATTGTACTCAATATTATTTTACTGCATTTTTCTTTACAAAGACTTGGTACCCCCAAGCTGGCATTTGCAAAGATTGAATACCTGTCAGTTTTTGCTTGGTGAATACCTCTTCGAATGCACTTGCATCTACCCCATCAACGACTGCCTGCTGTGGTTGATTGGATAAATTCAATACCACCACCACTCTATCCTGGCCATTACTTCTTTCATATGCCATGATCTTTTCAGGAAGATTCACATTCAATCTTTTAAAATTCGCCTGATCTGCAAAAGCACTATTTGATTTTCTTAATGTTAATAGCGTCGTATAAAAATTAGCACGTTCATATTTTTTAAATTCAATACTATCTTTTTCAAAAAATGCCAGCGGTCTTAATACAGGTTCTTCTTGGCCACTATAAATTAAAGGCATTGTCCTATTATATGTTTGCGTAAACACGGCGAAAGGTGCATGAATGGCGCCTGGCATTGTTGCATAGTCTGCTTTGTTCCAAGAGTTCTCGTCATGATTACTTGTAAAATACAATCTTTGCGCTCCTTTCATAAATTCAGTTTCAATATTTTGCAACACGGTATCCAAAGAGCGAATATTTTTTTTGCCTGCTGCTATATCATTCAATACATGAAATTCTTTCCAAGTATAAGTAGCATCAAAACCTGACTCATGTAACTTAGCATCATCGGCTTCGGCTAATAAATAAATGTTTCTGATTTTTTTTAATGCTGGTATACATTTATCCCAAAAGCTATAAGGTACCCCCCATGCAACGTCTACCCTGAACCCATCAATCTTAGTGGCGTTTAACCAATACTTCATGGTATTGATCATGCTGTCCTGCATCACTAAATTATTAAAATTCAATTCTCTTGTATCAGACCAGTCTGCAGTGTAAGTGGGCTTCCCTGTTGAATCTTTTTCATAAAAATCTGGATGCGTAGTCAGCCAAGGATGATCTGCCCCAGAATGATTAGGCACATAATCAATTAACACTTTCATGCCAAGTGCATGTGCTTGATTGACTAATGCATTGAAATCTGCAAGGCTACCAAATTCAGGATTAATATCGGTATAACTTGCTACCGCATAATAAGAACCTAAACTGCCTTTTCTACCAAATTTTGAAATGGGTTGGATAGGCATAAACCATACTGTTTGCACCCCCATTTTCTTTAATCTTGGTAAATGTTTTGCAAATGCTTTGAAAGTACCTTCCTTGGTATATTGGCGGATATTCACTTCATAAATATTCCCCTGTTGCATAAATTCAGGATGTTTTTGTTGTCCAAAAGTCGATGCTCCTGTCAATAATCCAACCAGTAACAATAAATTTTTCATGATGTCGCTTTATACTTCAAAATTACTACCTAATAACGTAACTTTGGCTATGCATCTACAAAAATTAAAATACCTCTTTTTGGCGCTTTTTCTCTGGCAATGCAGCCCATCCGACCAATACGAAATGGCAGACAATCCCTTAGATGGCGGGCGTTATTTTATTGAGAACTGCATGCAAGGCAATTTTAAGAAAGCCAAGTACTATGTCATTGAAGATGCGGAGAACCTTGCATTATTTGAGAAATTGGCCAACAACTACTATGGGCTAGACAAAGAAGGAAGGCAACAAATAAGGCTGGCGTCCATTCAAATCAATGAAATTAGTGCAGTGGATAGTACTATGACCATCATGAATTACCAGAATTCATTTGACAATAAGGTGCATAAGCTTAAAATCATGTCTACCCCCAAGGGATGGAAAGTAGATTTAAAATATACCTATGGGCCAAATTTATAGGTCCAAATAAGATTTATTGTATATTTGCAACTGAATTTAATTAACACAAACAAAGCACACAAATGGAAGTACAAACTAACACAAAAAAATACTGGGCATTATTCTTTTTATGGTTCGCTATTTTAATCGTTTTATTATTCGTTTACAGAGAATTTTTCTGGTTAGCGCTTCCTGGCACATTGACTTATTTTGCTAAAGCAATGAAACTATTTTAAGAAAAAATTATATAAAAAAAGCCGCTCGATTTTTCGAGCGGCTTTTTTTATTTTAACACCGAAAGTGCTGCATCTAAATAAGAATAAATTTCGGGTTGATGGTGGTGAATTGGTTTGACCGGCTTGGACTCCCCTAGTCTAACAACGACTGCATTTTTCTCTTTAATTGAAAAAACATATTGTCCAAATAAGCCATTTTGAAATGGAATTTCCATCCCCTTGTGTTGTATAATCCAATATTGATAGCCATAGTAATCAACCGGACGATCTGATTCTGTTCGGTCCTTTAAATAAGTTGCTGGCGAAGTTGCTTTCAATACATAATTGGAATCTACAATTTGCTTTCCACCCCATGCCCCTTTATTTAAGATTAGCTGACCGAATCTAGCATAGTCTCTTGCCACTCCGTTAAAGCAACAAAATGCTTTTTCATGTTTTTGATCTCCATCTAATAACCATAAGGCATCTACTTCTGCACCCATTGGTTGCAAGAAACGCTGAGAGACTAAATTTGAAATATTATCTCCAAATGCTTTTTCAACAACCAATCCCAACACTTGTGTATCCCCACTTCTGTAATCCCAATAAACTCCTGAAGGCTCTTTAAAGGCCATTTTTTTTACCATGTATTCTTCGTTATCTCCATAATAGCCATAAGCATTCATGCTAAAATAACTTTTATCAAATTCCATGTAATTTGTACCAGAGCTCATAGTCAATAAATCCACAATTCTTATTTTATCTAAATTGGCTTCTTTAAAATGAGGCACATAATTGCCAACAGGCTCTTCCAAAGATTTTATTTTCCCTTCTTGTAATGCGATTCCAATTAATAATGAGATAATACTTTTGGCGGCAGAAAATGACCCACTCAAAGTTTTTGAATTATACCCATCAAAATATTTTTCATATACAATCTTCCCATTTTGTATGACTAAAAAAGCATGCGTGTCATTTGAATCCAATGCAAGTACTAATGAATCTGGCATAATCGCTTTATTATAAGCACTATCTAATGGCCAATATTGAGGAACGCTCGCAGCTTTAACAAGTCTTGTTGGATGTGTTTTATAATCATGAATAGAATGCTTCCCCCATTGGGCAAAATTTCTTAAATGCGCAAATATGGGTGTATATGCCAGACCAATCGTCAAGACAAGGAACACTATGAATCCGTACAATATTTTCTTTATCATAAATTGATTATTTTGAATTGTAATTAAACAACTATGCTTAATTTTATTGCTTAGTCGTAAATTTTACTCAAATTAAAAAATTATATGTCTTTATCGCAAGCATTTGAAGAAATTGTTGAAAAAAGAAGGTCCAACAGAAAGTTTGATCCTAATGTTGAAGTCCCAGACGAAGTGATTAAAAGAAGTTTAGAACGCAGCATCCTGGCTCCTAATAGCAGTAATATGCAGTTATGGGAATTTTACTGGATCAAAGACCCTGCCTTGCAAAAGGATTTTCACGAATATTGTTTAAATCAAAATGCCGCAAGATCAGCAAAACAAATGGTGGTATTTGTAACCCGTCAAGATCATTGGAAGAAAAGAGTGCAATGGCATTTAGACAATATTAAAAAAGGGATCACAGGCGAAACCACCCCCAATCAAGATAAATTAATGACCTACTATGGTAAATTAATGCCACTTGCATATAGTACAGATCGGTTTGGTTTTTTTACTGCGCTAAGAAGCACTTTAAGTAATGTAATAGGCGCTTTTAGACCAATGACTAGAATGAGAGGCAGAGCAGATCAAAGAATCACAGTGCACAAATCATGTGCCTTAGCAGCTCAAACATTTATGTTGTCCATCGCTGCCGAAGGTTTTGAATCTTGTCCCATGGAGGGCTTCGATGCTGTTAGGGTAAAGAAGGCCTTAGACCTTCCAGCAATGGCGGAAGTCAATATGATTATCAGTGTTGGAAAAGGGACTGAAGCTGGTATCTGGGGGAAAAGAGAAAGAGTCCCTTATGAAGAAGTAGTGATTATTAAATAATACATTACTCAATAATACTTTTTGATTGATACAAAAAAGCCGCAATGAATTATTGCGGCTTTTTTTATTTAGCTAATATTTTAAAATAGTAAACTCAATTAATTTTTAGCTGGTGTAATAATGATATTTCTATATTCAATTGGACCGTGATCCCCTTGTAACATAATTGGACCTGGCGCAGCTTCATCACTATTGATAGCACCTCCGGTGATACCTGGAATTTCTTGTTTGAAAATAATAGTTTGACCATTTGCAACTACAGTAACCATCCTGCCAATTAAAGTCACATCATAAGATTGCCATTCTCCTGGGGCTTTTGCTGCATTCACCCATGGATCAATAAAACCATATACTCCACCCAAATATACATTTTGTGGTTCTTTGCCTTGGTTGTCTTCGATCTGAATTTCGTAACGGCCTCTTAAATAGACACCACTATTACTTCCTTTTGGATACCTGAATTCAATATGCAATTTGAAATCATCAAAAGTGGCCTTTGTTCTAATATTTTCACCAGATTTTGGACTAGTCAATACACCGTTGACATTCATCCATTGATTATTCTTGCCCATCGCTTCCCATCCAGTTAAATCTGTACTATTTAATAATTGAATGGGTGTGCCCCAAGTAACTTCTTTTAAACTATTTAATCTTGGTGCGCGAACTCCGGTCCATGTATATTTTTGACCATAAGGCGCAACCATGGTTCCTTTCAATTGATCTCCTACCAATTCACCTTCTACTACTAAATTATTTTCTGTACGATCCCATTGTGGTGGAATGGTAAAACTCATTTTGCCGTCTTTAAAAAATACTTGTGCAACAGGTCTTGCACTTCCACCCTCTGCAACAAATCTGCCAATGAGATTTTTTACGCCAGAGTGACGAACTTCTAACCAAGACGGCGCCAATCTGCCACCACCCATATCAACCGTTAAATCCCATCTGCCTTCTAATGGACTTTCTTGTGCACTTATTTTTGTATGCACAAACAAAATAGAAAAGACTAAAACAAGATATTGAACCTTTTTAAATAATTGTTTCATTGGTATATGATTATTTGAACCATTAAGCTAAATCAAATCGATCTAATTCCATCACTTTATTCCAAGCAGCCACAAAATCATGTACAAATTTTGCTTTAGCATCATCACATGCATACACTTCTGCCAGTGCACGTAATTCAGAATTTGATCCAAAAATTAAGTCGACTCTTGTACCAGTGAATTTCACTGCTCCAGTTTTTCTATCCACACCCTGAAAAGCATTTTGTGTATGATCCATAGCGCTCCATGCATTGTTGTAATCAATTAAGTTTACAAAATAATCATTGGTCAATACACCAGGATTTTTTGTAAATACACCATGTTGAGACTGATCGAAATTGGTATTCAATGTTCGCATACCACCAAATAACACCGTCATTTCTGGGGCAGTCAAGGTTAATAATTGCGCCTTGTCAATCAACATTTCTTCGGCAGAAACTAAAGTACGTGGTTTGATATAATTACGGAATCCATCAGCAATTGGTTCTAATACTGCAAATGATGCTACATCCGTTTCGTCTTGACTTGCATCTGCACGACCAGCAGTGAATGGCACTTTAATAGTTACGCCACCATCTTTTGCTGCTTTTTCAATCGCAGCTGCACCAGCAAGTACAATTAAATCTGCTATAGAAACTTGTTTTCCTCCTGTTGCAGATGAATTGAATGCCTTTTGGATGACTTCTAATGTATCCAACACTTTAGACAATTGTGCTGGATTGTTTACAGCCCAATATTTTTGTGGTGCTAAACGGATTCTTGCACCGTTGGCTCCACCTCTCTTATCTGATCCACGGAAAGTAGAAGCAGATGCCCAAGCAGCTGCCACTAATTCAGAAACAGATAAACCAGAAGCAAGGACCTTTGCTTTTAATGCTTCAATATCTGTTGCATCAATTAATTTATAATTCACTGCTGGAATTGGATCTTGCCAAATCAACACTTCTGAAGGTACTTCTGGTCCAACATAACGTGCACGTGGTCCCATATCACGGTGTGTTAATTTAAACCAAGCTCTTGCAAATGCATCTGCCAACTGATCTGGATTTTCATAAAATCTTTTTGATATTGGCGCATACGCAGGATCTAATATCAATGCTAAATCTGTTGTCAACATAGTTGGTGCATGTGTGATAGAAGGATCATGCGCATCTGGCACAGTGCCAGCACCCGCTCCTGCTTTTGGCTTCCATTGATGTGCTCCCGCAGGACTCTTCACTAATTCCCACTCATATTTATATAAGTTTTCAAAATAGTTATTGCTCCATTGTGTTGGTGTGGTTGTCCAAGCACCTTCTAAACCAGACGTGATGGTATATACACCATTACCTGTTCCAAAAGTATTCTTCCAACCTTGTCCTTGCTCTGCAATATCTGCTGCTGCAGGTTCCTTACCTACATACATGTTTGGATCTGCGGCGCCATGTGTTTTACCAAATGTGTGTCCACCTGCAATTAAAGCCACAGTTTCTTCGTCATTCATGGCCATACGTGCAAAAGTTTCGCGAATGTCTTTTGCAGATGCAATTGGATCAGGATTTCCATTAGGTCCTTCTGGATTCACATAAATCAATCCCATTTGAACAGCCGCTAAAGGATTCTCTAATTCACGGTCTCCACTATATCTTTTATCACCTAACCACTCTCTTTCATTGCCCCAGTATACATCTTCTTGAGGCTCCCAAACATCTTCTCGTCCGCCAGCAAAACCAAAAGTCTTAAAGCCCATTGATTCTAATGCACAGTTACCTGCTAAAATCATTAAATCAGCCCAAGATAATTTTTGACCATACTTCTTTTTGATTGGCCATAATAATAATCTTGCTTTATCTAAATTGGTATTATCAGGCCAGCTATTCAATGGTGCAAAACGTTGCATGCCTGCACCTCCACCACCACGACCATCTGTGGTACGATAAGTTCCCGCAGCATGCCATGCCATACGAATAAAGAAAGGACCATAATGTCCATAATCTGCAGGCCACCACTCTTGAGAATTCGTCATCAAGTCAACGATATCTTGCTTCACTGCTTTTAAATCTAAAGACTTAAACTCAGAAACATAATTAAAAGTCTGCTCCATTGGATTCGACTTTGTAGAATGTTGTCTTAAGATGTTTAATTTTAATTGGTTCGGCCACCAATCTCTATTCACTGGACCAGTTCCTGCACTTCCTAGTTTTGATGAAAGTGTTGTTGCGCCTGTAAAAGGGCATTTAGCTGATCCGTCTGTAGTTTGATTATCCATATTGAAAATTGATTATATTTAAAGAGCAAATTTACACTATTAATGATGAAAAATTGCGAAATAAATCACAAGATTTTACATAAATCAGCTGTTTTGTTTATCAATTTTACTGATAACCAAGCTCTAATTTAAAATCTTAAAACATACTGTTTCAATTAAAAAAATTAATATACGAAATCACGATTTTTGATAAACCTTTCTACAAGAAAAGTTAAACAAAATATGGATAGAATTATTCAACAAAACTTCATAATTCGTAAAATTATCAAGCCAATATTCCATTTTATTTCAAGAATTTCATTTAAATTTATATTTCATGAACGCGATAGAAAATCTATTTCAGCACAATGCCATTTTCTTTTTGCATTATTCAATCAAAAAAAAACAACAATGAGAAAAATCACAATGATCCTTGGCCTTGTTTTGATTTCTTGCTCTAGCTTGTTCGCACAGGCTAATAAGAAATCCATTACAGGAAAAGTGACCACCGAAACCGGTGAAGCCCTTTCAGGAGTTACTGTATCTGAAGTTGCTGGTGTTGCTAAAACCCTCACAGATGAAAAAGGGGTATACACTATTCAGGTAAACTCCAAAACAACAACTTTAAGATTCAGTTATGTGGGTTACAAAGAATCTGATGCAAACATTTCCAATAAATCAGTTGCTAATATTGCATTGTCACTAGAAGCTGGTGCACTTGCTGAGGTAGTTGTTGTTGGATATGGTGTGCAACAAAAGAAAGCATTTACTGGATCAGCATCTAAAATTGATGCAAAAGAATTTTCACAATTGGTAACACCATCCGTGGACAGACAGTTAGCTGGTCGTGCTGCGGGTGTGCAGGTAGTTGCTGGTGGTGGTGATGTGGGTGCTCCTGCAAGAATCAGAATTCGTGGTGTGAACTCAGTATCTCAAAACCAATCTCCATTAATCGTGGTAGATGGAGTTCCATTTATTTCTGGAAACTTGGCTGCCGCAACAAATTCAAATGCATTGGGAGATATTAACCCTAATGATATTGAAAATATTGAAGTTTTAAAAGATGGTTCTGCAACTGCGATATTTGGATCTAGAGCTGCAAATGGTGTGATCATGATCACTACTAAAAAAGGCACCAAGGGTGGTGCAATGAAAGTAAATTACGATGCGACATTTGGTTTCACCTCCCCTTTCAAAACATATGAATTATTAAACAATGCGCAGTTCGTAGAAATCTCTAACGAAAAAAGAACCAACACAGGTGTTGCTGGTTGGGCGGCTGCAGGAGATGGTAAAACGTATGATTGGCAAAGACTAGTAATGAGAGACAATACACCAACTTCTCAACATAATTTGAGTTTTTCTGGTGGTACTAACAAGAGTACTTATTTCTTCTCCTTAAACTATAGTGACCAAAAAGGTATTTTATTATCAAATACCAATAAATCTTATCGTATCAGATTCAACTTCGAGAATGAAGTGAACAAATATGTGAAAATTGGAAACAACTTGACTTTGTCTAAGCAAGTAGATAATGACCAAAATAATGGAAGTAACGCACTAAGTGGTGGTATCGCTTCTGCATTAAGAATGCTACCGAACGTGAATCCATTTGATCCAAGTAATGGAACAGGCTACAATATTCGTTTCCCGGCATTAAACCAAGTGGGTCTAGGTCCAAACAGCAATCCTGTTGACGACAACTACACTAACCCTTTATTTACATTAAATGAAAATGTATACGAATCAGATAAGTTACGTGTGAACAATAACTTTTTCATTGAACTTAGTCCAATGAAAGGATTGAAAATCAGATCTGCATTTAACTATGATTTCTTAAATGATTATTCTACTGTTTCATTAAGTCCAGTGCATGGAGACGGATTTAGTTCTATTGGTAATATCCAAAATACAGGTCAACAAATCCAAAGAATGGTTTGGCAAAATTATATGAACTACAATACTAGTTTTTTAACAAACCATAATGTATACATCACTGCTGGACACGAGGTACAAGAAGATATGAGCAGATTTGTATCCGGATCACTTACACAATTATCTGATCCATTCTTCCAACAAAAGAACTTAATTTCTGGTTCTGGTGCTTTACAATTTGCAAGTGGTGGTTACGGCATGAGCGGTTTTCATAGTTTGTTCGGACGTTTAAACTACGACTTCAAAAATAAATATTTTATCCAAGGATCTGTAAGACGTGATGGACAAAGCTCATTAGCACCTGAGAATCGTTATGGAGTGTTCCCTGGTGGATCTGTGGGCTATAGAATTTCAGAGGAAGGCTTTTGGAAAAATAATGCTTTCTTGAGCGAAACATTTAGCGATGTTAAATTAAAAGGATCTTATGCTGTTGTTGGTAACCAATTAGGAGGTTTCCCTTACTTAAGTACTTTTAGTTCAGCAGCTTATGGAAATATTCCAGGTCTTGCACCAAACTTAATTGGTAACCCAGCATTAAATTGGGAAAGAAGTAAAAAACTAGATGTGGGTATTGAAGTAGGTTTATTAAACAACCGATTCAACTTTGTAGCAGATTGGTTCTTAAACGACATCGATCAATTAGTTTTTGCAGTACCAACACCAAACTCTGCTGGTATTCCTGGTAATTCGATTAGCCAGAACGTAGGTACGGCTAGAAACAATGGTTTAGAATTTTCACTTAGTGGTGATATCGTAAGAGCAAAAAATTTTACTTGGGGATTCAATGCCAACTATACTAAATTAGCAAACGAAATCACTTCTTTATATAGTGTAGGTGGTGTTCCAGTAACTTCAATTCCAGGTACTTATAATAGAATTGAAGTAGGTCAACAATTGAACTACATCTGGGGTTGGAATTATGTTGGTGTGAATACGCAAACTGGTAATCCAATGTACAAAAAAGCAAATGGAACCCTTGTTCAAAGAAACACAACCAACGGTGGTTACTTTACTGCAACTAGCATGAATGATGGTGTTATGACTACATCTAACCCATTGACTGATGCTGATAGAATGAACTTAGGAAATAGCTTGCCAACTTATTTTGGTGCAATTACTAATAACTTTCGTTATAAAAACTTTTCATTTGAGTTTATGATTCGTTTCCAAGGTGGCAACAAAATCATGAATGTTACACGTCAAGAAGCATTGTTAAGTCAGAATTTCCATAACAACGGCATAGAAATTATGGACAGATGGAAAGCACCAGGTGATTTTACAAATGTTCCAAGATTAAGGTATGCACAAAGTGCTACTGTTAATCAAACTGGAGCAGCAATTTCCAGATTCGTTGAGAATGGTGATTTTATTAGATTGCAGAATGTAGTTTTAAACTATAATTTCAGCAGCAAAACATTGTCAAAAATCGCGAATGGTTATGTTAAAAGTGCTAGACTCTTTGCTCAAGGACAAAATTTGTTCATGTTAACAGACTATACAGGACTTGATCCTGACAATGCAAGCCAAAGTGGTATAGACAATGCGGTGTCTCCATCTTTACGTATTTTATCATTTGGACTTAATGTTGGATTTTAACATAAACTGAACCAATAATAATTTAATAAATAAAATTTTTAATAATGATACTTTTAAATAAAATAACTCGAAACACAATCCTTTTGGGGATGATGTTGGTTACTGTGGGTTGTGAAAAGGTGCTAGAAAAGCAACCCTACAATGCCTTTACAGACGAAAGTGTATTTACTACTGTGGCAAGAGCAAATTTGGCACTAAATGGGGTGTATGATGCTGCACAAACAGGTGGTCCAACCTTGGGTGGTCGTGGCTATCCTTTCGGTGCTGCTACTGTTGAACAAGGAGATAATCGAGGTGAAGACATGGTTAATTTGCAAGCCTTTTATCAAATTACCTATCAAGGTACTTATACCCCATTCTCTGCAAACAATGTAGCGATGTGGGATAATAACTATGCTTTAATTAACAAAGCGAATATCGCAATTGAAGGCTTTAAGAGCGCGGTTGCATCAGGCGTTTTACCTGCTGCTACTGCAACACAGTTTGAAGCTGAATGTAGATTTTTACGCGCTTTGGCACACCACGAATTGTTAATCCATTTTGCACGTCCTTATCTTGAAGGTAATGGTGCCGCATTGGGTGTACCTTATCGTGATTATGCGGTTAAAGGTGGCGAAAGTTTAGAGCGTGTTCAAAAAGAAGCACGTCCAAAAGTGGCAGATGCTTATGCTAAACTGCTTGTAGACATAAACTTCGCAGAAGCAAATTTACCTGCAATCAATGCTTCAGGGGCAATTATTAGAGCACAAAAGAGTGCTGCAATCGCATTGAAGCAAAGAGTGTACTTACACATGGGTCAATTTAGCAATGCTGTTACTGCTGGTAACGCTTTAATACCAAGTGCTTTAACGCCTGCTTCACCAAATTCAACAAAAAGCTTGATTGGTAACCATGCCCTAACTGCTACACCAAATGGTTCATTTGGCTTTACAGGTGGCGGAAATAGTATTAGTTCTGAAAATATCTTCACCATCAAAAATGACCCACTAGACAATGGTTCTGTAAATGGAGCCCTTGCAGCGATGTATGGTTCTACTGACTTATTAGGCCGTGGTCTTGTTTGCGTATCTCCTATTATTTGGAACAACGCAGGTTGGTTAGCAGAGGATCTTAGAAGAACGACACTTTATCGTAATGGTGGAACTGCAATTGGAAGAGCGATGTTAACAACAAAGTACAATGATTATAGTGGTCGCGGAGACAATACCCCTATTATTCGTTGGGCAGAAGTATTGTTGAACCAAGCAGAAGCTGAAGCAAGAGTCGCTACAGCTGTTTCACAAAGAGCAGTAGACCTTTTGAATTTAGTAAGAAACAGGTCAGTAATCTCAACTGCATCTCAATACACTGCTGCTAGTTTCGCTTCAAGAATAGATTTATTAAAAGCGATTTTACTAGAAAGAAGAATTGAATTCTTAGCAGAAGGAAGAAGATGGCCTGATATCCACAGAACTGCGCAAGATCCTATAGTGGAATTAAGAGCAAGTGGTATCCCTGCAAAAGTATCAAATGGTGGTGTAACTGGAACTACTTTAGCACAATATGGTATTGGACTAGCGGTGACTTTAGGTCAACCAGCAATCCCATACAGTGACTTTAGATTTATCTGGCCTATACCAGGTGTTGAGGTAACAACCAACCCTGTTATTGTTCAAAACCCAGGCTACTAAACATATAAGATGATTCATCTTTTAAAAGGGGCTGCTGTAAAAAGCAGCCCCTTTTTTATTATAAAAAAAGTACCAGCTAAATTTGATTACGCCTTTTTATATAATATATTTGATAATTGATTCATACCTATCACCTTTATTCAGTTTTAATAAATTAAATGCTGCTCCATATGAAAAAATCAATTTTTACGCTATTAAGTACTTTCGTATTGTTTTTATTAACTAGTTCATTTTCTAACTTAGCAGACAACCCTGACGCAATTGTTGGTGTGTGGAAAACAGGAGAAGGAAACGCCATGGTGCGTATCTATAAAAATGGTGAGAAATACCAGGGAAAAGTAGTTTGGTTAAAAGAACCAAATGATCCTGAAACTGGAAAGCCAAAGCAAGATAAAAACCATCCTGAAGAAGCAACTAGAACAAGACCAGTACTTGGAATGATTAATATTTGGGGCTTCTCTTACAAAGAAACGAATCTTTGGGATGATGGTAATATTTACGATCCTAAAAATGGCAGCACCTACTCTTGCACCATAAAAATGATCAACCCTAATACACTAGAGGTTAGAGGATATATTGGGGTTTCGATTATTGGAAGAACAGATACCTGGACAAGGCAACAAGCGAAATAGCACTAAGGAGATACAAAATTTAGGCTAATATTAAAAAACAATGGATTGCCTAAGTTACTAGAAAAGAAGCGTTGACTATCTTCTCTAGCATCATACCTGTTGACTACATCGAAACGGTAATTGTATCTTAATCCTGCTTGTGCGTTTATCCAAAGAAATCCAGCAAGCTTTTTATCCCACATGATTCTTGGCTTCACTTCTCCACGTTGGATATATGCATTTCTACCCATCGTACTTGGTAGTTGCATTAAAAATTGATTTCCTTCTAATTCAAAACCAGCCTGCAACATACTCGTTGTAGAGAAATTATATCGAACAAATCCACGAGCAGGAAGTAGAAGTTCCATACCCCACTTATCATTGAACGTTTTATTCCAAAACAAAACTGGTAAATGCATTAGTTGACCTGCACGATAAGTTCTAGCTAAACCCGTACCTATCATATTTTTTTCGGATGTCTTCCATCCATAAATAACTGTTCCACTTAAGGTGATGGCTTTATTTTGAATCGCTTTTGCATTTTCAAACAAACCGTTTACGTCTGCACTAGCTTGAAAAATTAAAAAATTCTTTTCATTTAAAGGCTTGAAAACAGTGGTATTGATGCCTGCAGTTAATAAAGCAGTTTTATCTAAAGCAGTTGCAAAATCGTTTACTGTAGGATTGGTTACATTGAATTTACTATTCCAATAATTTACCCCCATTTGCCAAATGATTTTATTGGTTGAAATAACAGGCACATTTACTTGCGCTCTTATTGCATTTACATCGGCTATATTAATTTGTGTAGGGAATTGCTTGGAATTAAAACTTATACCAGGCATCGAAAATCCACCATAATATTCACGTCCTAAACTCAAAATTCTCTGAGGCGTTTGATTTAAAACTTTTTGAGAACAATAACGTTTAACGCCGTCGGCATCCCCAAAATTACTGTAGTCAAAATTTTCGGTTGTATCAGTTTGTGCAAAAACAAATGAAGCACTAAATAGACATAAAATAGTAAATGTTAGACGCATAAAATATCGTATTTATTTAAATACAAATATAATAGTAAACCGTTTACAATGGCTTAAAAAGCATGAGCCGAAGTGATATTAATTTGCTTCGGCTTACCGAGCGCTTTTGGGCAAAGAAAAAGCGCCCTGAGCAAATGCAAAGGGCGCCTAATCTTAAATTCTACTGTGGAGTCGAGGGGAGTCGAACCCCTGTCCAAACAAAGTTACCATTGGTCTTCTACATGTTTATTGTTTTATTATTTGTCGGCAATCAGCAGGAAAAACACAAACCAATTGATTACTTAGCTGTATGGTACTTAAATAAGCGGCACAGCCTATGCTTATCGCATCCCTTTTTGTTTTGATTAAGCTAAGCAGCGGGTAAAGGGCCTACCTGCTAGCTCGGCCATAATGGAAGTTAATTCACTGAATTAAGCAGCCATGGCGTAGTTTGTTTCGCCTTTTGATTGTTTGGTATTCAGATTAAAGTGCTAATTACCCAACGCACTACATGCTTACCCCAACCGCTACGCTTGCTGTCAAAACCATACGACCCCAGTTACTGCGATTAAAGCAAGTACAAAATTACAACTAATAAATGGATTTTAATTACCGTCTACTTAAATAAACGCCAGAAGTCCAGTCCCAATGCATATAACATAAGGCCAAACATCAAAATCATGCCTGCAATCTGTGCATACTCCATGAACTTATCACTTGGCTTGCGCCCTGTAATCATTTCAAATAGAATGAATAAAGCATGTCCCCCATCCAATGCAGGAATAGGTAATACGTTCATGAAGCCTAACACGATCGAAAATACGGCTGTCAATGTCCAGAATCGCTCCCAATCCCACTGAGATGGAAAAGTATTGCCAATGCTAATTAAACTTCCAAGTGAATCATTGGGATTCACTTTACCCGTAAAAATTTGCTTGATGCCCGTCACATAATTATCGAGTGTGGTGAAACATCTTTGGATACCTGTTGGAATGGCTTCGGCAAAACTATACTCCTGATGGACTGTTTTAAAAAGTTGCATCGGTAATTTTACAAATAGACCAAGCTGTGCTTTATTGTTGATCAAGGTTCTAATCTTGACTGTATCCATGCCTCTTTTTGCAAGAATGGTGACCAATGAATCACTATATTTTTTCTTTACTTCAATAAACTCATGTTGGTATTTCACTGATTGTCCATTGATACTTAATAAAGTGTCATTTTTTTGAAAGCTACCTTCTACCACGACTGCCGTTTTCCCAATGGAGTCCACAATCACTGGGAACATTGGCACAACAAATGCGGTTGAATTATTTGCATTTGCTAATTCAGCAGCTATTGTTGTTGGAATAGATAAACTCAAAACACTATCTCCTCTTTTAACTTGAATTGTTTTTGGGTCTTCTAAAACTATTTTAGATTCTAATTCAAAGAAATCTTTTAATTCTTTTTGATCCAATGCAACAATAATGTCTCCATCTTGCAATCCCATTTTTTTAGAAATCTCTGTAGGATGTATACCATAACTCAGATTTTTTGCTGGTAAAAAATCGTCTCCCCAAAACCAGGCAATCCCAATGAAAATTACAATGGCTAAAATCACATTCACAATGACACCACCTAACATCACAATCAATCTTTGATAAGCAGGCTTTGATCTTAATTCAAAAGACTCCGGGGCTTTATTCATCTGCTCCTTGTCCATGCTTTCATCAATCATTCCTGAAATTTTCACATAGCCTCCAAAAGGAATCCAACCTAATCCATATTCTGTATCTCCTATCTTCTTTTTCCACAAACTAAATCCAGGATTAAAAAATAAATAAAATTTTTCTACTCTTGCTCCAAATAATCTTGCAGGAATAAAATGTCCTAGCTCGTGCAAAACAACGATGATAGAAAAAGATAAAATAAATTGTGCAGTTTTTGTTGCAAGTACGGTTAAATCGATAGCAGCTAGATACATGTTTTTATAGTTGTATTAAAGAAGCAGCAAAATCTCTTGCAGCTCCGTCGGTTTCATAATAATCATCCAAACTCGGATGAGCGATAAATTCAATCTTCTCCAATGTTCTTTCAATTAGATCTGTCATATCTAAAAATCCAATTCTATTCTTTAAAAATGCATACACTGCAATTTCATTTGCAGCATTCAATACACATGGAACGTTACCTCCAATGCGCAATGCTTCCGTCGCCAAGGTTAAATTTCTAAACGTCTTTACATCAGGCTCGTCAAAGGTCAATGTATTGGGTTTGTCAAAATGGTATCTTGGAAAATCATTCACCAATCTTTTTGGGAAAGCCATGGCATATTGAATGGGTAATTTCATATCAGGCAAACCCATCTGCGCTTTAATACTACCATCTTGAAACTGCACCATGCTATGAATGATACTTTGAGCATGCACCACTACTTTGATTTGATCTGGTCTTAAATCAAATAACCATTTCGCTTCAATCATTTCTAATCCCTTATTCATTAAGGTGGCAGAATCTATAGATATTTTTGCACCCATGCTCCAATTTGGATGTTGCAAAGCATGGTCTCTTTTTACATTCACTAAAAAATTAGGTTTCTTTCCTAAAAAAGGACCACCACTCGCTGTGAGAATAATTTTTTCAATTTGGTTATTACCTTCTCCAACAAGACATTGGAAGATGGCGGAGTGCTCGCTATCTACTGGAATGATGGCTGACCCTTTTTCTCTTGCAGTGCGCATCACAATATCGCCTGCTACAACTAATGTTTCTTTATTTGCAAGGCCCACTGCTTTGCCATTTTCAACTGCAGTGAGTGTTGGTTTCAAACCAGCAAAACCTACAATGCCAGCCATCATAAAATCATAGCAATCCATGGCGGCAACTTGTTCTAAAGCTTCTTCTCCAGCAAAGACTTTAATTGGTTTACCTTCTAATGCTTTTTTTACAATCGCGTATTTGCCAATATCCCCAATCACTACAATATTGGGTTCAAATAATAATGCTTGCTCAATTAATAAGGATTCGTTTGCATGCGCTGTCAAAATCTCAGCGACAAATAAGTCTGGGTTCGCCGCGATCACCTCTAGGGTTTGTTTCCCAATGGAACCTGTAGATCCGAAAATGGCAATTCTTTTTTGACTCATCCAGTTATTTACTTGAGGTTAAAAATACGCTTTTTATTCTATTCTGGCTATTTGCCTAATTGATTGCGCAGTGCATCTGCAATTTTTCGGTCGTTACTTAATCTTGGTACTTTATTTTGACCACCCAATTTTCCTTCGGATTTCATGTAGTCAATAAATGCATTTTTAGGAACCACTGTCAGCACGAGTGGTGCTAAAATATTTCCAGCAATCAGGTCTTGATAGTATACATTTTTTGCACACATGGCTTGATCTAATTTAGATTTAAATAGCGCCATATCTGATGGTGGTCTTTCAAATTCAACGAGCCATTCATGGTAACTTTTTCCTTCATCTTGAGCGATATAAGGTGCCACCGTAAACTCTACAATAGATGCGTTCATTTCATCAGCCACTTGCAACATCGCTGCTTCTACCTCCTCTCCAATCACATGTTCTCCAAATGCCGAAATAAAATGTTTGACCCTTCCTGTGACAATAAGTCTGTAAGGATCAATACTCACAAACTTCACGGTATCACCAATATGATAACCCCATAAACCTGCATTGCTATTAATCACGAGTGCATATTGTACCCCTAACGCGACTTGAGATAAATTAAGTCTAATAGGATTGGCTTCATGGATATTTGCTAAAGGAATGAATTCATAATAAATGCCGCTATTGGTATTTAATAATAGGCCTTGTTGGTCTCTTGTATCTTGAAAAGCAAAAAATCCTTCGCTCGCTGGGAATAATTCAATCGTATCGATGGACTTACCGATGGTATCAAACAATTTAGATTTATAAGGTTCGAAATTAACACCCCCTTGTACCAAGACTTGTAAATTTGGAAATACTTCTTTAACTGATTTTCCAGATTTTGCTACAATACGGTCAAAATACATTTGCATCCATGGAGGAATCCCACCCACTAAGGTCAAATCTTTTAAGATGGTCTCTTCTACAATGCGGTCTAATTTCTCCTCCCACTCTTCTATACAATTGGTTTCATAGCTTGGCAATTGATTGCTTCTTAAATAAGCAGGGATATGATGGTTTACAATGCCGCTTAATCTTCCGGTAGGAATGCCTGCTACCCTTTCTAAAACAGGCGATCCGCTTAAAAAAATCATTCGCCCATTGACAAACTGGTGCTGTCCGGTGGTCGCCATATAAGTTAACAAGGCATTTCTGGCACCATTAATATGGTTACTAATAGAATCTTTTGTAATTGGGATGTACTTTACGCCACTCGTAGTGCCGCTGGTCTTAGCAAAATAGATCGGCTTTCCTTTCCAAAGCACGTTATGCGTCCCTTTTTTGATTTGTTCTATATAGGTCTTAAAGGCTTCATAGTCTCTTAATGGCACAGCTTGCTGAAATTCAAGGGGACTATTGACCTGATCAAATTTGTGCTCCTTACCAAAAATAGTGGCTTTACCTGTCTTAACTAATTGATTTAGAATATTTTGCTGATCCGCTAAAGCAGAAATACGTTCTTTTTGGATTTGTCGATAGATGACACCAGCAAAGGGTTTTGCCAGTAAAGACTTAATATTCATAGGAATCAGTTAAAGACATTTGAAGTCAGGAGCAAATTTAGGGGGTATTTTACGGAACTTCAACCCTCTTGCCGGTTTATATCCTTAAAAATTAGCTAAATTATATTTTTCAAGAATTCCTTGCATATTGCGATAATTATAATTACCTTTGCCCTCCTAATTTTGGACAATTATGTTAGCAGTAGTTAAAATCGCAGGACAACAATTCAAAGTACAAGCAGGAGATAGCTTGTATGTACCTCACCTGCAAGGTAAAACCGGAGACAAA
>Ga0208597_1000270_pt1 | contig 20189 bp, 19 predicted proteins | sample LakMenEpi05May12_FD_150673 | JGI IMG/M metagenome (GOLD analysis project Ga0208597, IMG submission 150673) | Freshwater microbial communities from Lake Mendota, WI - 05MAY2012 deep hole epilimnion (SPAdes) | ecosystem: Environmental > Aquatic > Freshwater > Lake > Epilimnion/Euphotic zone ...
CCCCATTGGTGTCCTATTTCGTGAGCTACATAATCAATGTCGTATGGATCTCCTACCGGAGCGTCAGAACCAGTTATTCCTCTAGCTTTGCTTCCTGTACAAGGTACATTTTTTTGAGCAAGACCACCACCTCCTGTACTAACGGTGTGACCAATATCGTAATTAGCTGAACCAATAGTTGCGTCAATTACGGTCTGACTTTCATTTATTAGAGAGCCTGGATTTGTATTTGAGAAGCTATCAGAAGTTATAAATATAATATTTTCATTGTTAGGAACCAACACCATAGTAAGTGCCATGTCATTTTCGTAAATTCCATTTAATCTTGTCATTGTTACATTCATTGCTGCTAAAACGGCGGCTTTCTTTTGTGCTAAAGTTCCACTATTTAAACCAGCTGCGCTAACATGAAATCCTGCATATTCTATGGTACAAGCCATAGCTAAACGATATGTTTTGAATAAGCCATTTTCAGCACGTAAAGCAATTTCACTAGTATCAATATCGGCTGGATTTATATCAGTTTCGTTAACAACTCCACATTCAAAAACTCTATTAGTTGTTAAATCAGATTTGCTGTAAACCATGTAATGATTTAAGTCTTTTGAATATGGATCAATGTAAGAAGCGCTTTTATCGGCTGCAAACGTCATTGTGTGTAATCCAAAAAGAGTTGTGCTAAAACGTATAGTTGCTGTTTTATCATCAATTCCTTTTCCAACATAAGCTTGAATTTCAGGATGTCTTGCCGCCAAATCTTGGTGCATTACTGACGCTTCATAAATTCTGAAATTTTGCAATTCTCCTTCAGCATTCGGGAAAGCTACAATAACATTAGAAACTTCTCCAGATAATCTTTTAGGAGCAGAAGCCAACACATTTTTTAATTCATTAAAGTTTAATGAATACAATTGGTATTTAGTTGGGTTAGAATCTCTTGGAAGTTTTTCAAGACCAACAACATCTTTTGAATCCAGTTTTTGCCATAAATTAGATTGACCAAAACTGCTTACAGTTAGTAAAACTGTTAGTAAAAGTAATAATTTTTTCATTTCATTTTTTGTTTAATAGACTGTAAAAATAGTATTTATTTTTTATTTTGATAGTTATCAGTTATATATTTAACAAATATTGAAGATTTTAGTTGTCTTTTTTATATTATTAATCCTTTATAAAATATATTTTTGCCACAAAAATTTAAAGTTTGAAAGTTTTCAATTCTATTTCGAGTTATGTTAGTCAAAAACAGTCAATTGTTACCATTGGAACATTTGACGGAGTTCATATTGGGCACCAAGAAATTATTGAAAAAATTATTGAAGATGCCCAAAATTCGGATTATGAAAGTTTAATTTTAACTTTTTTTCCACATCCAAGAATGGTTTTGGCTCATGAATTGGGTGTAAAACTATTGAACACCATAAACGAAAAAATCGAATTACTTGAAAAAATTGGACTCTCTAATTTAATTATTCATCCCTTTGACGAAATATTTTCACAATTATCAGCCGAAGAATTTGTTGCCAAAATTTTAGTTAAAAAATTAAAAATCAAAAAGATAATTCTTGGTCACGACCATCGATTTGGTAAAGATAGAAGCGCCTCGATTGATGATTTAATAATTTTTGGAAAAAAATACAATTTTGAAGTGGAGCAAATTTCTGCTCAAAAAATTGACCAAGTTGCCATAAGTTCTACCAAAATAAGAACGGCTTTATTAGAAGGAAATATAGTTCTTGCTAATCAATATCTTGGTTATCAATATTCTTTTTCAGGAAAAGTTGTAAAAGGAAAACAATTAGGAAGAACAATAGGTTTTCCAACTGCTAATATTCAAATAGATGAAGCATACAAACTTATTCCAAAAAACGGTGTTTATATTGTGAAATCGTCTATTGATGAAAAAATCCATTTTGGAATGATGAATATTGGAAATCGACCAACTGTTGATGGAAAAAATCAAACTATTGAGGTTTATTTCTTTGATTTTGATAAAGATATTTATGACACTTCTATATCGGTAACAATTTTAGATAGAATTCGTGACGAAAAAAAGTTTGATTCTTTAGAGGATTTGAAGAAACAAATCGAAAAGGATAAACAATCAGTAATTACTTATATTAAACAACCTTAGTTTCAAATAACATTAATCTTTGTTTCTTATTATTGAAATAACTACTTTTGAAACATTGTTAAAATAAATAAAATGACTCCAACAAGACATAACTGGACAAAAGAAGAAATCATAGCTGTTTACAACAAACCTTTAATGGATTTAATGTACGAAGCAGCAACGATTCATAGAGAAAATCACGACCCAAATGTGGTTCAAGTTTCTACTTTATTATCTATAAAAACTGGTGGTTGCCCAGAAGATTGTGGCTATTGTCCACAAGCAGCAAGATACCATACAGATATTGAAGGTAATGATTTAATGAGTGTTCATCAGGTAAAAGCACAAGCATTACGTGCTAAATCAAGCGGTTCTTCTCGTGTATGTATGGGAGCAGCCTGGAGAAATGTAAAAGACGGACCAGAATTTGATCAGGTTCTTGAAATGGTTCGAACTATCAATAAATTGGATATGGAAGTTTGTTGTACGTTGGGGATGCTTACCGAAAATCAAGCACAACGATTAGCCGAAGCCGGACTTTATGCCTATAACCATAATTTAGACACTTCAGAAGAATATTATAAAGAAGTAATTTCGACGCGTGGTTTTGAAGATAGATTGCAAACAATAGATAATGTTAGAAAAACAAATGTAACCGTTTGTAGTGGTGGAATTATAGGAATGGGAGAAAGTATTGAAGATAGAGCAGGAATGTTAGTTGCTTTATCAACATTAAATCCGCAACCAGAATCGGTACCTATAAATGCACTTGTTGCTGTTGAAGGAACTCCAATGGAAAATGAGAAGCCTGTAGAAATTTGGGAAATGATTAGAATGGTAGCAACAACCAGAATTATCATGCCAGATACACAAGTTAGACTTTCTGCTGGAAGAACTGAAATGAGTAGAGAAGGACAAGCAATGTGTTTCTTTGCTGGAGCAAATTCAATTTTTGCAGGAGATAAACTTTTGACAACTCCAAATCCAGATGTAAATGAAGATATGAAAATGTTTGAAACGCTTGGTTTAATGCCACAAAAACCATTCATCAAATTAATGCAACCTAAAACAGTTGAAGCCGAAGATTCTCAATACCAAGCTTTAGGAGAAAAACCAAAATGGACAAGACCTGAGCACAAGATTGAACGAAATTTAGAAGCTTCAAATAAAGGTAAATAAATTAAAAAACTCTTGCTATATAGACTGCACCCAAAAGTTTAGACACTATTTGGGGCATGTTCAATAAACAAGAGTTTTTTAATTTTAAGATTATTGAATTATTCAACCGTTCCTATAAAATCTAAATCATTTCCAGTTGTATTGTTTATGTACCAAGTTCCTCCAGTTCCGCCGTATCCAACAATTCTAAAAGTAACAGTAATGTTAGAAATATTTTGAAGATCATAGTAAGAATCTAAAGGGATTTCAGAAACATTATTACCAGCCCCGGCTGTGCTACCTAAAGCAATTGGAGTTCCAATATTGATAAAAGTTGTTCCATCAATTGAATATTGCCATTGAGCACTTGTTGGACCAGTCGTGGATCTTCTAAAGTTATGTGCTGCAATTTTAACAAAAGAATAAACGGCAGTTGATGGCAATGATAAAGTAATAGTTGCGTAATCACCGTTTGTAATTGCATTTGCTAAGGTTAAATAATCAAACCCATTTCCGCCCCAAGCACCAGTAGCACCAGTAGTGGTTGAGTTTAATCCAGAACCGCGAACCAAACTTGCCGAAGTAATTTGATTGATTGTACCAGCAAAAGGAGAAGGGCCAAAATTATTAGTTCCACCAGGTAAGCCACCCACTTCCCAATTAGCATAAGACACTAATGAATTATTTGTGTTACCAAAAATTTGCCACTTTGTACCATCCCAACCCAAAAAGATTTTTTTGTTAGTATCAAAGACTATCAACCCTTCAGAAGCAGTTGCAGACAACGAATTAATTGCCGAAGTAGTTAATCTAGGGACAAGTAATCCTTTAGAAGTTGAGGATATATCTAATTCTGCAGAAACATGTGGAGTTGGTGTATTAATACCAACTTGAGCGTTCAAAGAAGTGACTGCTATTAAAAATAAAAATAATAATTGTTTTTTCATAATTCAAAAGTATTCAAATAACAAATAAAAGCTTATATTTCAGTATAAAATTATTGTTATTTTGCTATTAATTTTAGTGCAAGAGTAACTTAATATAAAGATATAAAAATATTATAGAACATTTTTAAAAATTTAAATAAAATCTATGCAACATGAATTTCGTTCAATTTTTAACATTAATTTTGAGTTTCTAACTTTTTTAAAAAAAAAAATCATTTTGAACCAGTCAATTTCTTATACTTTTGAAGAAGCCAAAAAAAAATTGGAAGCTTATTGTGCTTATCAAGAACGATGCCATAAAGAGGTTGTTTCAAAGCTTTGGGATTTAGGACAAAAACAAAATGAAATTGACGAAATAGTTAGTTATTTAATTAACCAAAATTTTTTGAATGAGGAGCGTTTTGCTTGTTCATTTGCAAGAGGAAAACATCGCATAAAATCTTGGGGAAGAGTTCGAATAGTTAGCGAATTGAAATTTAAAACTATTTCGCAACGCAATATTACAACTGCTTTAAAAGAAATTTCGGAAGAACAATATCAAGAAACATTTGATAAACTAGCCGAAAGAAATTGGGAAAGTTTGCACGAACGAAATTCATTAAAAAAAAGAAAGAAGTTTTGCGACTTTTTACTACGAAAGGGTTTTGAAAGCGAACTTGTTTACGAAAAAGTAAAAGAACTGGAGAAATAATTTTCAGTTGACAACTCGAAACTAAAAATCTTTACTCAATAAAACACTAACCGCATTTCCGCCAAAACCAACAGCGTTTATTAATACTTTTTTTATTTGTTTTTTATGAAATTGCTTTTCAGCGAAAGGGACTTCAATAAATTGATTGTGTTGCATCATTAAAATAGCCATTTCCATATTTAGCATTCCCGATGCTCCGAAAGTGTGACCTACTTTCCATTTGTTGGTAGTAAGTATTGGATGATTTTTCCCGAAGACTTTTTGAATGGCTTTGACTTCAGAAGTGTCACCTTTTAAAGTTCCTGGTGCATGCATAACGATTGCATCTACATCTTCGAGATTGGTGTTTTGTAAAGCCATTTTCATAGATTTTTGAAAACAATTGGCTTCATCAGAAATGGAAATATTGTGTTCAATATCATCTGTCGCGTAGCCAATTCCTTCGATATAGGCCAATGCGTTTTCTTTTTTATCCAATTCTAAACAAGCTACAGCTGCGCCTTCTCCAAGAACCATAGTGTTTTTAGTTTTTGTCAAATCAAAAGCTTTGCACGGAAATTCATCAGATTCTTTTGAATAAATCTTCAAAGCATTCATTTGTGCTATTGTAAAGTCGGTTAATGGCGCTTCACTTCCACCGACAAGAAATTTGGTAGCCATACCAGATTGTAACCAAGCAACGGCATTTAAAACGGCGTGTAAAGCAGTTGAACAGGTTATAGAATGTGAAATTTCGGGGCCATTGTTTTTTAAATCGTGTGCAACCCAAGAGGATATATTTCCAAGAGTTGTAGTTGGCGATGCTAATGTTGACGTTTTTCCAGTTTCGAGAAATTCTTTATGGTGTTTTTCGAATAATTGAGTTGCACCACGAGAAGAACCAATGTTTATTCCGAAAGTATCACCGTTTTTCCAGCCAGCATTTTTAATGGCTTGACGCGAAACTAAAATAGAAAGCAAAACCGTTTCATCTAATGATTTGTATTTGATTTCAGATTGTTTTAAAATTTCAATTTTGTTTCTTATTTCTGCTGGAATTGTGGCTACATGTTGAGGTTGACCATTGAAAATTTTACTTAAAAAAAGTGTTTCGGTTGAAAGATAATTTTTCCAAATAGCCTCAGGATTATTTCCTAATGGAGAAATAGAAGCAAGTGATGTTATGGCGATTTTAGTTTTCAATAGTAAAAATTTAACCACTAAGTACACTAAGCGATCACGATGAACACAAAGCTTAGCGCACTTAGTGCATTCTTTGTGACCTTTGTGGTTAAGTTACAAAATTACACTATTTCTAATGCTTTTTCGATAGTTTGATAGACTTTTTCTAATTGATTTTTGGAAATTACATACGGTGGCAAAATGTAAACAATGTTTCCAACTGGGCGCAAAATAATGCCGTTTTCGATGAAAAAATTATAGAGTTTGTTGCGCATGGTTCCGTAATAACTTTCTTGAGAATCGGTTTTGATTTCTAGGGCAAAAATAACACCGAGAACTCTTGTAGTTTTTATTTTTGGATGTGATTTTATTTTAGATTCAAAAGCCAAATGACTTTGATTTATTTTATTTATATTCTGCTGAATTTCAGGAGTTTGTAATAGAAAAATACTTGCCAAGGCTGCAGCACAACCAGTCGGATTTGCAGTAAATGTATGTCCGTGTAAAAGAGCTTTGTTGGTGTCGTTGTCATAAAACCCATCGAAGATTTCTTGAGTAAAAGTGGTAATTGCCATTGGAATTGCGCCACCTGTTAAGGCTTTTGACAAGCACATCATGTCGGGTTTTTCGACTAAATAGTCGCATGCGAAATTTTTTCCTGTTTTACCAAAACCAGTCATGACTTCGTCGGCAATGGTGAAGACATTATTTTGTTTGCAAACAGTAATTAATTGTTCTAAAATTTTGGGAGAATACATTACCATTCCGGCCGCACCAAGTGCTAATGGTTCAAAAATGAAGGCGGCAAATTCGTTGGTTTTGACTAAATTTTCTAAAGATTTAAGTGTTTTTTCTTCGTTTCCAGCTGTTGGAACAGGAATGCGAACGACTTCTAAAAGTGAACCTTTGAAGGCTTCTGTAAAAAATGAAATTCCGCTTGCAGCCATTGCTCCAAAAGTATCTCCGTGAAAAGCATCTTCAAAAGCGATGATTTTGGTTTTCTTAATATCTTTGTTAAAATTGTATTGAAGTGCAACTTTGATAGCTACTTCTACCGCTGTCGAACCATTGTCTGAATAGAAAATCTTTTGTTGATTGAATGGAAGAATTTCAATTAATTTCTCAGATAATTCTACTGCTTTATTGTGTGTAAATCCTCCAAATAAAACGTGCTCAAGAGTTGTTAACTGCTCATAAATAGCATCAGCAATAACTTGGTTAGAATGGCCAAAAGGATTAACCCACCAAGAAGCTATGGCATCGATGTATTCTTTGCCGTTTTCGTCCCAAAGTAAAGCGCCTTTCCCTTTTACGATTGCAGGAAAATCAGAAGCTGTTTTATGTTGCGTGTACGGATGCCAATTGTGGGCTTTATCTCGTTGTGAAAGTGACATTTTTTTTAGAATATTGAAATAGAGAATAGAATATACTAATCGCTAAATGTTTTTGCAAAGATAAGTAAGTCTATATTTTATTCTCTATTTTCTCTTCTCTTATAATGTTAAAAGTGAGCCTCTAAACTTATCAGCATAATACTGAATTACATTTTGATCGAAATACGGTTCATTATTTATTCTTCCTATAAATTTGGCTTTTGTTTTAGAAAGAATTATTTCTTCAGTAGCTTTATTTTCATCACCAGAAAAAATGATTCCGGAAACTTCAATTTTTCTAGATTTTAGAGCTTCAAAAGTCAACAACGTGTGATTAATGCTCCCTAAGTAATGGCGAGAAACAATGATGACTTTGTAATCTTTTTGAATCAAATCGATGATGCAATCTTCATTGTTTAAAGGAACAAGAACGCCTCCAGCGCCTTCAATTACAAGATTATTTTTTGTTTTTGGTTCAATTATTTTTTTTAAATCAATTGTGATTCCGTCAATTGCAGCAGCTAAATGCGGACTTGCAGGTGTATTGAGTTTATAACTGTTTTCAAAAATTTGAGATTTAGAATTTGAGATTTGAGATTTCACCTTGTGGCTATCAGAATTATCCAAATCACCTGCTTGAACAGGTTTCCAATAATCAGCTTCCAATGCTTGTGTTAGTATGGTTGATGCTACGGTTTTTCCAACATCAGTTCCAATGCCTGTTACGAATAGTTTCATAAAATGATTTTGTTCAAAGGTCGTAAACTATAATTGGATTTTAAAATAATTTCGTTTCAAGTTTAATAAATTTTATATTTACCAAAAAATAAATCATGGTATTAAGTAGATTTTGGTTAGTTATTTTTATTTCATCAATTGTGTTTGTGATTACTAGTTTATTCTCGGGAAAAAGCTACACAATTGATCATGTTTTAAATGGGAAAAAAGATGATCCTATCTTAATTTCTGAAAAATATATATCCGAATTGCCAGCTTTTATTAAAGACAGCATCGCTAAAGCACCCGAAAAAACAATGGTGATTAATCGTGATACGCTTACTATTGATACTACTTATGTTTATAAAAATAAAGTAGTTAAAATTTATAGTGGAGTTCAAAAATCAGATGGTTTATTGCCAACTTGTAAAAGCACTTTACTTGATTTGATTTTGCCTCTAATGGCCTATTTAGCCTTCTTCTGCGGATTGATGGAACTACTAATTATTTCTGGTGCTTCACAAAAATTGGCAAAGATTTTAAGCCCAGTTTTTGTAAAAGTCTTTCCTAGTATTCCGAAAAATCACCCTTCCATTTCTTATATGACTTTAAATTTTGCAGCTAATTTCCTTGGTTTAGATTCTGCTGCTACACCATTTGGGTTAAAAGCCATGGAAAGTTTACAAGAAATAAATCCCGAAAAAGATAAAGCCAGTGATGCGCAAATTATGTTTATGTGTTTGCATGCTTCTGGACTTACCTTAATTGCAACTTCAATCATTGGATATCGTGCTGCTGCAGGCGCTACAAATCCTGCAGATGTTATGTTACCTTGTATAATTACCTCTTTTATTGGAACAATTGCCGCTTTTTTAATAGTAGGAGTTAAACAAAAAATTAACTTTAAAAGTGTCTCTTTGGTTGCAGGATTGATGGGAATTATAGGAGCAATCATTGGATTGTTGATGTATGTAAATCAATTAGATTTGATAGGTAAAAACTATTTTACATCTAATCTTTCGGCTTTGATTTTGGTTGTAATTATTGTCTTTACCTTGATTTTATCATTTATTAAAGAAAAGAAATTTACCGAAGCAAATACCACCGTTTATGAAGCTTTTGTAACTGGAGCAAATAATGGTGTAAAAACAGGAGTTACTATTTTTCCTTATGTTTTAGGAATGTTAGTTGCCATTTCATTATTTAGAAATAGTGGCTTATTTGAAATAATTAGCAACTGGATTGCTTTTGTTTTTTCTAATATGGGTGTTAGCAAAGATATTATAGATGCGATGCCAGTTGCTTTGCTTCGTCCATTTAGTTCTGCTGGTTCGCGAGGATTTTTGATTGATTCTATGAATACATTTGGAGCCGATTCGATGACAGGAAGATTGAGCAGTATTTTTCAATGTAGTGCCGAAAGTACTTTCTATGTAATTGCAGTTTATTTTGGTTCGGTTAATATAAAAAACACTCGATACACATTAGGAACAATGCTTTTAGTAGATTTAATTTGTGTGATTACTGCCATTTTTGTGGCAAGTTGGTTTTTTGTAAAATAGATTTCCAATGAATTTATTTAATAAATTAATAAATCACTTTGTGGGAAATATTACCATTTGGATTGATTATGGTGGCAAAAAAACAATTGAAGAAGTTGCTAAAAACGACAACTCGTTTCTAGGATTTATAACCGTAATTATTTTAGCATTTATTCTCTTTTATTCGTTTAAATAAATCATCAACTTTCCTTAACTTTACAGTTCAAAAAAATTCTAAAATGGACTTTATATACCAAGATCCGTATCCAATTTTAAAAGACGATACGCAATACAAAAAACTTACGTCTGACTACGTAAAAGTTGAGCAATTTGGAGACAGAGAAATTCTAACTATTAACCCAAAAGGATTAGAATTGTTAGCGCAAGAAGCCATGAACGATGTTTCATTTATGTTGAGAACAGCTCATTTACAAAAGCTAAACAATATTTTGAATGATCCAGAAGCGACTGATAATGATCGATTTGTAGCTTATAATTTGTTGCAAAACGCAGCTGTAGCTGTTGAAGGACAGTTGCCATCGTGTCAAGATACAGGAACAGCAATTGTGATGGCAAAAAAAGGCGAAAGTGTTTTTACAGGTGCTGATGATGCCGAATGGTTGTCAAAAGGGATTTTCAATACATTTCAAAATAAAAATCTTCGTTACTCACAAATTGTCCCGATTTCGATGTTTGAAGAGAAGAATTCAGGATCAAATTTACCAGCTCAAATTGATATTTATGCCAAAAAAGGAGCTTCTTACGAGTTTTTGTTTTTAACAAAAGGTGGCGGCTCAGCAAACAAAACATTCTTATATCAAAAAACAAAATCACTATTGAATGAAAAATCAATGGAAGAGTTTGTTCGTGAAAAAATTAAAGATTTAGGAACTTCTGCTTGTCCACCTTACCATTTAGCTTTAGTGATTGGAGGAACTTCTGCCGAGGCAAATTTAGCAGCTGTTAAAAAAGCTTCTGCAGGCTGTTTTGACCATCTTCCAACTACAGGAAACATGTCTGGCCAGGCTTTTCGCGATTTAGAATGGGAACAAAAAGTGCTGCAATATTGTCAAGAAAGTGCTATTGGTGCACAATTTGGAGGAAAATATTTTGCGCATGATGTTCGTGTAATTCGTTTGCCAAGACATGCTGCTTCTTGTCCAGTTGGATTAGGGGTTTCATGTTCAGCCGATAGAAATATCAAAGGAAAAATCACTAAAGACGGAATTTTCTTAGAACAATTGGAAGTAAATCCGCAGCAATTTTTACCAGTAGTCCCACCGCATTTGGAGGCTGCAGTTGAGGTAGATTTGAATCGTCCGATGACTGAAATTTTAGCTGAATTATCTAAATATCCAATCAAAACGCGTTTAAAGTTAAACGGAACTTTAATTGTTGCTAGAGATATTGCTCATGCAAAAATTAAAGAACTTTTAGATGCAGGGAAACCAATGCCTGAGTATTTCAAAAACCATCCGGTATATTACGCTGGACCAGCAAAAACTCCAGACGGAATGCCATCAGGAAGTTTCGGACCAACAACAGCAGGGAGAATGGATGTTTATGTAGAAGAATTCCAAAAAGCGGGCGGAAGCATGGTTATGCTAGCCAAAGGAAACCGAACCAAACAAGTAATGGACGCTTGTAAAACCTACGGCGGATTCTATTTAGGCTCAATAGGTGGTCCAGCAGCAATTTTAGCGCAAGATAATATTTTAAAAGTTGAGGTTGTAGATTTCGAAGAACTCGGAATGGAAGCCGTGAGAAAAATTACAGTTAAAGATTTCCCAGCTTTTATTATCACTGATGATAAAGGAAATGATTTTTTTGAGAATCTATAAGAAGAAAGAGAATAGAAGCAAGAAAAAAGAAACCTGCAAGTTGAAAGACTTGCAGGTTTTTTTGATTGTATAGAAATGGGATTTTCGAAAAATAGATTATTGTAAATACTCCCAAAAATTATCTTTATTAACTACTAAAGTTTCTTTAGGATGGTATTTTTCGGTAAATGATTTAGTGAAATTTACTTTTTTATTGGTATTATATTTAATTTCATAAGCCAAAATTTCTCCTTCATTTATTTCGATAAAATCAATTTCAGCTTGTTGCATATTTCTCCAGTAGTGTGTTTTACCATAAAATCCTTTATAGTTAAGTTGTTTCATTTTTTCGCTGATAAAAAAATTTTCAAACAAAGCCCCTACATCCTGTCTGCTTTGCAACGGATTAAATTGCCCAATAATAGCGTTTCTTATTCCGTTATCATAAAAATAGATCTTTGGTTTTGCTGTAATTTCATTTCTTTGATTCGTTGAAAAAGGATGCAGTCTAAAAATAACATATACTTTTTCAAGCAAATCGATATAATTGATTACGGTCATTCTGTCAACACCTAATATCTTCGCCAATTCATTATAAGAAACTTCGCCCCCTAATTGTAATGCCAAGGCGTTTAATAATTTCATTAATAAATCTGGTTTTTTGATATTTACTAATTCTAAAATATCTTGGTACAAATAACTTCCTGAAAGTTGTAAAAGTCTTTTTTGTTTATTCGCCTCTGTTACAACTTCCGGATACATACCATAGATTAGAAACTCCTCTAAACGAGCATAGGCATTTGCAAACGAGTAATGATTTTTAATTTCACTCCATGACAAGGGAAACAATTGATGTTCCCATTTTCTGCCCGTTAACGGTTCGTTAATTTTATTGCCTAAATCAAGAGACGAAGAACCCGTTAAAATAAATTGTTTATTTAATTTTGCATCGATTAACATTTTTACAACTACACCTACGTTTTCTATTCGCTGAGCTTCGTCAATCACAATGGTATCATAATCCGTGACTAGCTGTAATAGAAATTGGAAATTAGCAGTAGCTAATTGTAATCTAGTTTGTGGATCATCTCCATTTAGGAACAACGTTTTTTTACCTTCTACTATTTTTTGAATCAATGTAGTTTTGCCTACTTGTCTAGGTCCAATAACAACAATAGCTTTTTTATTGTCGCAATCGGCAATTAAATTTTGAGTTATGGTTCTTGTTATCATGTTGCAAATATAATAAATTATGAATGAAATCGCAAAATATTATATTTTTTTATGATTTAAACTCTAATAAATTATATTTATAGAAAAATTAAAGACTTCTTGCGTTTATTATTACGGATGATAAAGGGAATGATTTTTTTATGAATCTTTAGTCTTAGAACAAAGAGAATAGAATATAGAAAATAGACAAACCTGTGAGTTGAAAGACTTGCAGTTTTTTTTACTTTAAAAATTATGGATTTGATATTGTCCTAAAAAATATATTAAAATAATTTTGAAAATTAAAATAATTGTAATTACTTTGTAATAACAAAAAACAGACATGGAACTTTCAGTAATAAACATCGGAAACTCAAAAGGGATTAGGCTTTCTAAAACAATCCTTGAAAAATATAACATTCATGATAAAATAGAAGTCATTCTAGAAAAAGGGTTTATTGTTTTAAAACCTAAAACTGAACCAAGAGTTGGTTGGGAAAAAGCATTCCAAAAAATGCATGAAAACGGAGACGACCAACTATTTATGAATGACGTGTTTGAAGACGAAACTTTTGAAGAATGGAAATAAATCAATATGATATCGTATTGGTTAATCTTGATCCTACGATGGGAAGCGAAATGAAAAATACAAGACCCTGCGTGGTTTTGTCTCCAAATGAAATGAATAAATATTTACAAACCATAGTTGTTGCTCCCATGACAACGAGTTCTAAACCCTACCCCACAAGAATAGAAATAAAACACAATCAAACAAAGGGTTGGATTGCTATTGACCAAATACGAACAATAGACAGAGCTCGAATAGTAAAAGGCTTCGAAACCTTAACAGCTAAAGAAGTTGTGAAAGTTAAAAACGTAATTAAAGAAGCGTTTGTTGACTAAATAAAAACATAACCCTCACAGAGTTCTATACTCCAAGAGGGTTTTTATTTACTCCTGCAAAGTTCTTGAAACCTTGTGGATTTTAACATAAACATTAAATTTTAAAAAATTTCTATTTTGTAACAAAAACCTGAGTCATCAATATATAAACGTAAATCTTTACAATCTCCAGCATCATTTAATTGATAAAAAACTCCTCTTTTACTACAATTATAAATGAAATATTTTTCTCCATAAAAACTTGTTAAATCAGAATCTGGTTTTCCAATCAGTTCAAAAATTTCTGTTTTAGATTTGTTTAATAATAAATTATTAGCTTCTTCAATATTATTGATTTGAATATCTGAACTTTTAAAGTAATTCAATAAAATAAAAAATGCTACACAACTAATGAATGCCTTTAAAGATTCTTTCTCATAGGTCTGTGTTTCTTTATTCCATGATTTAAATAAAAAAAGTAATCCAATAATTACAGATAAAACTTGAAGAATTAAAATAAATGTATTCATAATAAACTAGTTATTTTTTTGATTAATAATTTTTTCCAGTATTTCATTTGGAAATACATCTAAAACAAGTTTAGCAAGATAAGGGCAAGTTCTGTTGTTTGGGCATTCTTCCCATATTTTTTTATTATATAAAGATGTTTGGGTTTTATATTTTGGGTGTTCGTCATCTTTTAATTTTTGGATTCTATCTCTGACTTTTAAAACCCATTCTTCGTTCGCCTCTAAAAAGTTGACCATTCTTCCAAAACGTAATAATAATTTTCCATTTTCTACAGAGTATTCAAATTCAGAACGCCCACCAAGGGTTGCTTGTGTGTAAATTGGAGTCTTGATGTTTTCTCGTTTAATAGCCATGTAAAACATTTTAAACAAAAATACCACACCACCTCAAAAAAAATTGCTTAAAAATTTCTTTGTTTGATTAATTTATTCTAATTTTGAACTATTAATTCTCATAGTATGATACAGCAACCTGAAATTAAGATTAAACAAATTCGTGAATTGAAGAATTTTACGCAAGAATATGTCGCGCAACAATTAGGGCTATCTACTCGTGCGTATAGTAAAATTGAAACTGGAGAAACACAATTAACGATTAATCGATTGAACGAAATTAGTGCTATCCTAGAAGTTCAACCAATGGAAGTTTTAGGGTTTGATGATAAGAAAATTTTTAATATCAGTCATTCAACAGGAAATAATGGTTACAATAACATATTATATCCCGAAAAACTGATTCAACAATACGAAGAAACCATACAGGCGTTAAAAGAGCAAATTGCTGTGATGAAGTTGTTAATGGGAAAATAAGAGATTCTGAAGTTGTGTATAAATTTTGCGTAAATTGAAATATTTTAAAGATAACAGTAACTACTAAAAATTAGTTTACAAACAAATAAACTTTCAAATATTAAATAGTAAACGCTTTCAAGATTATTTTATTATTTATTTTCTTGTAATAGTTTTGTCAAAGAAGGAGAATGTGATTGCGTCTTTCAAAAAAATAAATAGATGTCAAAAATGAATAGAAGGGTGAACAAGCAAGATGGTTTCTATTTTGATTCAATAGGTTGTTCTGTGGTAATTTTGGCTCAAGATAATATCTTAAAGTTGAGGTTGTAGATTTTGAAGAACTAGGAATGGAAGCCGCGAGAAAAATTACAGTTAAAGATTTCCCTGCATTAATTATTAATGATGATAAAGGAAACGATATCTTTGCTAATTTATAATTTAAAGATTACCGCAAATTCGCAAATTTTTAGTCTAAAATAGATTTAGATAATTTGTGAATTTGCGGTTAACTATTTTACAAATACTCTTAATATGCCTTTTAAAGAAACATTTTCAGAATTTTACACCAAAGTTAAATCGAGTTTAGATGATGGAACTTTTGCCAAATTAACTTTAGCAAAAACCATCGGAAATGCCGAATTGATGAATATTTACGTTCGTCCGATAATGGATGACGATGTTTTGAAATTGGAGTTAAAATTTAAGTTTCAGCAGGAAGAAATTATTGAAATTCATACGATAGAAAATGCTTTTTCTAGGTTGTTGGAATTTATAAATAATCCGTTTTTATCTGCAATTTTATTTACTACCGAATTTGATTTGACTTATAAATTAAATAAAAAACGAGCAGTAAGTATGGTGGAACAATTTCCAAGTTTTGCTCATGCATCGCCTGTGATTATAGAGTATTTAGAATCAAAAAATTAAATAAATTTCAAAATTAAAAAAGCCACAGAACTCTATTGAATTTTGTGGCTTTCTTTTCTAAAAAGAATTTCTAGTTTATATTCATCTCAGGAATATCGCCTTCAATAATTAAATCAGCTTCGGTTGAGGCAATAATATGTTCGACAGAAACTCCTGGTGCACGTTCTAATAGTTTAAATCCTTTTGGAGTGATTTCTAAAACGGCTAATTCAGTAACTACTTTTTTCACACAGCCAACACCCGTTAGCGGCAATGAACATTTTTTAAGAATTTTACTTTCGCCAGCCTTGTTCACATGCATCATGGCTACAATTATGTTTTCGGCAGAAGCTACCAAATCCATTGCGCCACCCATACCTTTTACCATTTTTCCCGGAATTTTCCAGTTGGCAATATCGCCGTTTTCTGAAACTTCCATGGCACCAAGAATTGTTAAATCTACATGTTGACCACGAATCATCCCGAAACTAAAAGCAGAATCAAAGAAACTTGCACCAGGCAAAGTCGTGATGGTCTGTTTTCCAGCGTTGATTAAATCGGCATCTTCTTCACCTTCAAACGGGAATGGTCCCATGCCGAGAACACCGTTTTCACTTTGAAATTCAACCGAAATATCAGTACGGACATAGTTAGCAACCAGAGTTGGAATTCCAATTCCTAAGTTTACATAATAACCGTCTTTAACTTCTTTAGCTATTCGTCTTGCAATATCGTTTTTATCTAAAGCCATAATTTATAAATTTGAAATTAGGTAAGGTGATGTCCATGCTGTTCTTGCCCCATTTGAACAAACAGTTCTCATATAAAAATCATAAGTAAAATTTCTGTTTAATGAAACAACAGGCCAACCACTAGTTGAAGCAGCTAAGATTGTTCCAGAAGAAACGGATGCTAAATGTTGCACAACGGTAAATTCAAAATTAGTATTTCCATTGTATGCCCATTGCAAAGCAACTAATGCAGTTGTTGAATTTAATGATTCAATTTGATGTGATAAATTTGATGGTAAATTACACGGCGAATTTCCATTTTGATAATTTATGGGTGCTGACCAAGCGCTCCACATTTGCGAATCATTGCAAAATGTTCTAATATAAAACTCATAATTTGTATTAGGAGTAAATGTAAAACCAGAGTGACTTTCTGTATTTCCTGCATTTATTGTTGTTCCAGTTCCTAATGCAAATCCAGTTGGGCCATATTGAATTTGTGCATTCCTTGGATAATCATCGGTATTATCGGTCCATACTAAATAACCACCACTATAAGAAAGATTGGTTGGACTATTGCAATAACTACTAATTGTTAATGCCTTTGGAGCTGACCAATCACTAGAACTTTCAGAAGAACAAATTGCTCTTATATAAAAAACATAAGTTGCTGACTGAGAAATTGCCAATTCTGTAATTGTTTTGGTCGCCGTTAATCCATTAATAATAAATTTGTTACCATAATTTGCTACTGGTGTGGCACTAGCTTGCTGATAGGAAACTTCATAATATAAAGGATTTGAATCAGATACAATAGTAAAAACTAACGATCCTGATTGCTGAGCTACTGTGAAGGAAGTTATACTTTTACATGGATTTGCAGTGTTAGAAGGTTCATTTGTGCTACTATCTTTGCTGCAGGCATTACTTAGTAAGGAAATTATTAAAATTCCAAAAATAATTTTTTTCATTCTATTTTAAACTTTATACTTTTTGTCTTACTGTTCTTTGCTCAATTCTTTTTTCAAATTTTTCTCCTTGGAAAATTCTTTGAATCAAGATGCCAGGAATATGAACTTGATTTGGATCTAATGTACCAGCTGGAACTAGTTCTTCTACTTCGGCGATGGTTATTTTTCCTGCGCCACACATACATGGGTTGAAGTTTCTTGCGGTTCCTTTGAAAATTAAATTTCCTGCTTCGTCACCTTTCCAAGCTTTTACAATAGAAAAATCCGCTTTGAAAGCGTGTTCCATTACGTGCATTTTTCCGTTGAATTCGCGAACTTCTTTTCCAATAGCAACTTCGGTTCCGTAACCAGCAGGTGTAAAGAAAGCCGGAATTCCTGCTTGAGCAGCACGACAACGTTCCGCAAGAGTTCCTTGTGGAATTAGTTCTACATCGAGTTCGCCTGAAAGCATTTGACGTTCAAACTCGGCATTTTCACCAACGTAAGACGAAATCATTTTTTTGATTTGTTTTTGTTGTAATAATAATCCCAAACCAAAATCGTCAACACCTGCATTGTTGGAAATACAAGTTAGGTTTTTAGTTCCTTTTTTAACCAATTCGGCAATGCTGTTTTCTGGAATTCCGCAAAGTCCGAAACCGCCTAGCATTATGGTCATATTGTCTTCAATACCTTGAAGTGCTTCTTGAACAGAGTTTACTTTTTTGTTAATCATATTTTGAAACTATGTTTTTTATATTTTCACTAACTTTTATTTGTTCCTAAACATTCTGATAGTCTAGCCCTGATGGTCGAATTGCTCTCGCAATTACCTTTATCTTTTTTCTTTAAAAAGATAAAGATATAGCGCACAGCAGGATTAGCTTCTAATTATTCAATTTGAAATTCGTCAATATCTTGTTCGGCTTGAATGGTATCGTTTTCGGCTGGCGTATAGGCTCTTGGTGTATAACAATCGACTTTTATAGATAGATTTTCGGGTTTTTCGAATTCTTCGGTGGAAACGTTTAGCTTTTCGTCTGCATAACATTTTTTCATAAAAATACCCCAAATAGGTAAGGCTGCCGTTGCTCCTTGACCATAGGTAATGCTTTTGAAACGAGCCGAACGGTCTTCGCAGCCAACCCAAACACCTGTTACAAGATTAGGAACCATTCCCATAAACCAACCATCAGATTGATTTTGTGTTGTACCTGTTTTTCCAGCAATAGGATTTTTAAGCACATACGGATAACCTGTTACACGGTTGTAGCCATGACCACCACCATCGGTACGAAGTCTATCTCCTGAACCGCCTTCGGTAACACCTTCAAGCAATTTGATAACAGCAAAAGCAATGTCTTTGTTCAACACATCATGCGATTCGGGAATTGGTTCGTAAATTACAACACCATTTTTATCTTCGATTCTTGAAATAAATTGTGGTTTGATGTAAACACCTTGATTGGCAAATGTGCTATAAGCCGCCACCATATCATGAACGGTAATATCAACAGCACCAAGTGCAATAGATGGTTGAACAGGTATGTCAGATTTAACGCCTAATTTGTGCGTTAGTTCGACTACTGCTTCTGGACCTACTCTGTCGATTAGTTTAGCTGAAACGGTGTTAATAGAATTTGCCAATGCTTTTTTGAGAGAAACCATTCCGCGATAACGTTGATCAGAATTACGAGGTTCCCAATCTTCGGTTACGTGATGACGCCCTTTTCTTATCATAAATGGACCATCGATAATGGTATCGCATGGTGAAGCACCTAATTGTTCGATAGCAGTTGCATAAACAAAAGGCTTAAAAGTTGAACCAACTTGACGTGCGCCTTGCCCTACGTGGTCGTATTGGAAATATTTGTAGTTGATTCCGCCAACCCATGCTTTGATATGACCAGTTTGTGGTTCCATAGCCATCACGCCCGATTGTAGAAAATGTTTGTAATATCTTATCGAATCTGTTGGCGACATTATGGTATCTCTTTCGCCTTTCCATGTGAAAACTTTCATTTTGGTTTTGACTGCAAATGATTTGATAATAACATCCTCGTCTTTTCCTTGTGCTTCCATTTGTCTCCATCTTTCGGAGTTTTTCATGGCTTGCATCATCAATTTTTTAGTTTCAGCATCAGAAATATTTACAAATGGTGCGTTTTTATTGCCTTTTTGTTGGGCGTCAAATTCTTTTTGTAGATTGGTTAAATGGTCAGTAACCGCTTCTTCTGCATAGGTTTGCATGCGCGAATCGATAGTGGTATATATTTTCAAACCATCTTTATAGATATCGTAATCTGAACCATCTGGTTTTTTATTTTCTGCCATCCATTTTTTCATAAAATCACGAAGATATTCTCTAAAATAAGTTGCGATTCCTTCATGATGACTTTCTGGTTTGAAATGTAAAACGATAGGTTTTTTTTCTAATTTTTCTTTATCTGATTCTTTAAGAAATCCGTTTTTTACCATTTGTCCAAACACAACATTTCTTCTATCTTGTACTTTTTCTATTCGGCGAACAGGATTAAATAGTGAAGGATTTTTTAGCATTCCAACAAGCATTGCGCTTTCTTCAATAGATAAATCGCGAGGTTCTTTTCCGAAATAAACCTTTGCTGCCGAACGAATTCCAACAGCAGTATTCACAAAATCGGCT
>Ga0208597_1000271_pt1 | contig 20136 bp, 22 predicted proteins | sample LakMenEpi05May12_FD_150673 | JGI IMG/M metagenome (GOLD analysis project Ga0208597, IMG submission 150673) | Freshwater microbial communities from Lake Mendota, WI - 05MAY2012 deep hole epilimnion (SPAdes) | ecosystem: Environmental > Aquatic > Freshwater > Lake > Epilimnion/Euphotic zone ...
ATTTGGTGATGCACCTGTAGCAACCATTCTATTCGAACCATTTGAAATATTGAATGTATTGCCTAAAGTTGTTACGGAAATTATTTTTATTGTGCTGTTTGTTCTTGCCGCATTTGCTTCATTGGCACTAACTCTATTCACAAAAGTTTTTGTTCCAACAGGATGCACAACATCATTTAAAGCCTTCTTAAACTTAACATAATCATTTTCGGTATTAATAACATATGAAAAATTATGATACTTCTTAGAATCTTGTAGTCTCTTGTCTGCACTTAATTGACCATCTTCATTCAAGTAAATACCAGGATAACGAATCAGACCATTCTCAAAACCAGCCGTGGCTTTAGCTTTTCCATCACCATAATACGATACTGTCACAACATTTGCAGAAACTGTATTGTCGTTTGATATAATTTGTGAAGCAACGTTAAATGAACCACGATAATTATAAATTCTCATGTGGTTATTTGATGAAACGTATCTATCAACAAATGCTGTCCAAGTTGTATTTGTATTAGATGTACCTTGATAAATTTTAGTGTTAGCAACAAAAATTTGACCTTCGGTAACATTTGATACAATTAAGTCAGCATTACGTAGTGAAATTTGTGGTGCAGAAATATAATCATAACCATAACTGATAACACGTAATGAAGAAATTGATCCAATTCTAGTTGTTGACAGTTCAAGTTCTTCACCATCACCAAGAATCTCTCTGGCAATTAATGAAGCTCCTGTTCCACTAGCTGTGTTAATTGTAATTAATGGTAAATGTGCAGCATCATAACCTTCACCACCACGAATATTTTCTGGTGCGTAACTGATTGTTAAGTTTGCTCTGAAGCCTGAACCTGAACCAGTATTTGATGTGAAAGGATTTAATGTTGTCGTTGGACTTGTGATGTATTTACCAGAATTCGAAACGTTAACTGAAGTAACATTACCGCTACCATTAACAGTCAACACAGTTAACACAGCAGAAGTTCCAGTTCCACCAGTTGCAGTAAATGTATTACCGACACCGTATCCTGTTCCTGCAGTAGAAATTGTTACACCACTTAGGGCGCCAATGCTTTTCTCATTGAACTCCACAGTTTTAACACCATTGTTTGCGGCGTGTACTTCAGTGATTTGAGCATTAGCACCAAGACCACGCCCACCAGTAGATGTGAATATCAAATATTCACCTACGTTATAATTCTGGCCACCATTGAGAACCTCAATACGTCCTAGAGAACCTAAAGCATCAAGATTCTTTCTCAATAGTTTGTATACCATCAAGTTGTCAATGTTGTTTTCAAATGGAATATCTAATGTAATAGTTTCACTGGTGACTTCGGTAACTGTTCTAATTTCTTCAAATCGATTCTTTAAAAACAACTTGACTTTTTCACCAACTTCAAATGTATCTGTTAAATCTTGTGAAGAATCTCTTAGTATGCGACTACCTTTAACGGCAGTACAAGATGTGATTACCAATAAATCATCACTATCTTCCAAATACATACTGTAAATATCTACCTCTGGTTTTTGTCGGTATCCACCACCTTGAGATTCAATGTCAACATATGCAATACTGTAAAGACCTAAATCTTGGTAAGTTGTGACTTGGCCAATTGTTTTTGTGTTTGAGGTGTTGTCCCACTGATTAATTGATTGTGAATATACAGTTTCAATTGTAACATCAGAAACATTAACATTTCGTGTATAGTTTTCATCAAGTAGAGAAATGAAAGCTTTGGCTTCTGAGCCTAAAAGTCCTCCAGCAAAACCACCTTTAAAGTCAATGATTGATGAGTTTGGTGCAATTGAATTGTATCTGAAACCAAAACCACCTTCTCTGGTAATAATGTTTTTAACAGAACCTCTTAGAACAGTACCAACTGTTGCCAAGGCACCAACTGGATTGGCAGATTGTGGATTTAAACCACCAACAATCGTAACAGGATCGCCATCATAACCTAATTCTGGATCGTATCCATTATAATACAAACCACGATTTATTGGATCAATTTTAATTTCAGATAGTGAACCAATTAATGTTGCACTAACTTGAATCTGTGTATTACCGGTAACGTGTGTTGTAACTGTTTCACCAGTACTGAACAACTTTGTAATATTTGAAATGTATAATTCAACATATTCAATACCTAACTGTCGGTCAACCGATTTGATTGCTTTTTCAACAATAGCAGTTGCTTTGGATGTTTGGCCAATAATCTTTGTTTGTTCAATTTCTAAAATGTTTGGATCATTATCAGTTACACGCAAGGCCAATGGAAGAACCCATTTACCATCAGATGTTCGCAACACCTGTTCTTTTGGATAACTGATTGTTATTTCTTCATTATACAATACACGGAAAAGAAACTTAACCGATTCTGGTGTGCCTTTTGAACGATAAAATTCACCAACAATCTTTAAGAATTTGGCTTTGTCGAGCAACAACTCTTGTGGAAAGAATGGTGCAATCTCTTTACGAATCTGTTCGATATAAACATTGTCGGCCAAATCAACATCTTTGGCATCATCCAATTTCTTGGATTCCAAAACAATGTTTCCATTCTTCTCTAACCACTCATAATATCGTTTAATAAATTTTGCAAAAAGTTGATGTTCTTCCCTAATAAATTCAGGAAGTTGACTCTCTACTATACTTGATAGAATTACGTCTGACATTATTTTATTGGTACTATGTTAATGACAATTGTAGTAGAATCATTAACATCAAACGTTAATAATTTATTCTTTTCTGAATGAATCACTGATTTAGCTGGACGAATATGTACAGACAATTCATCAAAATCATTTGCTACAGAAATTGGGTTAAAATTATTGATATAAACTTTACCTTGTGTGTAATCAATCTGACCCATCACACCATTGTTGTTTTGGAAATTTAAAATTGCCTTAACACTTTGATTTGACGTTTCATCTGGTTTGAAATAAGCAATACGCACTTGGCCATATCTATTTTCCAATACAGATGAGGCAGCTGCCAATGTACCACCGCCGCCAGTAATTATAATAGCAGCAGTCGTATAACCAACACCTGGATTAGTTACTGTGATATAAGATAAACGACCATTGATGATTGTCGCTACTGCCTTGGCGCCTTGGCCGTCACCTAAAATGGTAATCGTTGGTGTTGATGAGTAATTAATACCTGGATTGGTAACAGTAATTGATTCAACACCGGTAAATGATGATGGAACTTCTTCGATAAAAGCTGATCTAACAATATTATTTTCATCCAATACTGTGAAATTTGGACTTGTATAGAAGTTGTCATTTGTTGTACCACGTTGCAGTTCAACACCAAAATCTAAAATATAATTTGAAGTTGTTAATAGGTCTGGTCTAAACTTTTTGGCAATGAAAACTTCCAACTCGTTTGAGATAACAGAAATGTCACAAGAATCAATTGCTGTTTTTAAAGCGGAAGACCTAAAGTAAGCATTAAAAGAATTCAAATTACTTTCACAAAAATCTAAAATTGATGTTCTAACTTTAGTTTTTAAAGTGTTTAAATCCAATACAGTTTTTGTTGGATCATAATATACCGTTGAAATCATTTTTAAATAATTATAGTCAACGTCAACAATTTGTGGTGTAACGGTTAACACACTAATTGGTTTTAAAACATTCTGCAAGAAGAAATCTTTTTCGGTGTCAGTTATCTCAAAACCATCTTTAGGTTTAGCTGAGATAAAAACTTTACCAAAAACTGGTGGATCATTTTCTTCACCACCCCAAACGTTTACAGCCTCAAACTGAGGATATTTCTGTTGTATTAATTTGATATAGTCGTTTTTGGTGACAGCACGATTTTGTGAAATGTATTGTAGTGGTGCAGCAAAACGAATCTCATCAACATTCTCACGTGTTCGACCACCAGCGGCAACAGTAACGGTACTGATTGTAAAACCAGAGAGTAAATTAATTGATGAAGAACCGGTAAAGTTTGCAGCTTTGTTTCCATCTTCACCATTGCTAATTAGATAACTTATTGTCAAAACACCACCATCAGGAAGTTTCTTTCCAATGATATCGTCACCAAAGTAAATTTGATATTTACCGTTTTGTCCTTCTTGTATGAAGTAAGTTTTCGAATCAGCAGTTAATGAAATTGAATCATCTACAGGATTATAAACCACAGTTTCCGTGTTTGCGGAACTTTGTTGAACTGAAACACGCAAAGTTGTGGTGTCAACTTTAGCGTCAGGTATTTCATAAATTTGTTTAGGATTATTGGCATTCGAATGTGTATAAGAATACGAAAGTAACTTACCTTCAAAAATTTCTATATCATTATATACAAAATTTGATCCAGTTTTCGAAACAGTGTGGTCTTGTAACGTGATGAATGTGTAAACTTTACCATCAACCGGACCACTAATGAATGTATACCCACGTGGTATCGTCAAGTAATCTTCTTGTGACGTAGTACCATTAATACTCACATCAATAACAGCTTTGGATGCTCTATTAGAACGTGGTGTATAACCAAGTTTCTTAGCGTGAGATACAACCGAGTTTCTTAACAATGCGGTATCTAAGAAACCTTCATTTGCAACCATATTCAGGTAGTATGCATTATAGTGCGTATTGTATGCTAAAATATCCAAAAGAACACTTAAGCCAGCACCCTCAAAATCATAATCGGAGAACTCCGTTTGTTGTTTTAGGAATGTTTTTAAATTGGTCTTGATTGAATCGAAATCAAGTTCGGTTACTCTTAAACGATTTGCCATTTATCGTACTCGTTCTAGGAAAAAATTAATTGTTACGGGGTCTGTCATATTCATAATGTAGAATTCCATACGAACACTAAAACCATTATTGTCCATATCAGGTAATATATCTAGAGTTTTAATTTGTGCTCTTGGTTCGTAATTTTGAACAACCTGTCTAATCTCTCTGTCCATCGATATTGCGGTAATTTTATCGAGGTTTTCAAAAAGCAAACGTCTTACGTTAGAACCCAAATCAGGTTGAAACGGTCTTTCGTAATGATTAGTCATCATCAAATTCTTAATTGAATTGATAACTGCCATTTCGTCCTTATGTTTATTGATATCTTTCCGTACTGGATGTATCAAAAAGTTAAGGTCCAAATCTTTATATTGTCTGGATGAAGATGAAATTACTGTGGCCATATCTTATTTATCTATATTACCCAACGTTATTTTTGTATTTGTCTGTACCAACCAGATTGTTTATCAAGTATTTTTGGGTATTACCAATTCGCCCAAGCTGGTTGATTTTGTTATAATCTTCCAAAATATTCAATGAATTCCTGTAAAAGTTCCAATCATGCAATCTTCTGGTAGACAATAATGTATTAGCTGCCACAACATTTGCAGTTATGGTTGTGATAAGATTTGCCGATAAATTAGATACATTTGAAGAGGTTGGAGTTTCACCACCTGTTGTTTCTGTGCGAATGCTGTTTCTTACCAAAACTAGGTTATTAATAATGTTGTTAGCATTGGATGTAATCTCATCAGAAATAAACAGACTAGTAAAATTACCCAACAAAGGAACTGTATTTGCAACATTATCGGTTGAACTAGTCAACAATAAAATTTGTTCACCGGCACTAACTGCCTTGTTGTAGTCTGGAAAATGAGTAATCACATTGGAAGTGTCCGAAATATTAGCTCTTGCTTCCGTGACACCAGAGATATTTGATGTATGACTCAAATAGTTTCTAATTTCAATAATCAAATTTGTTAAATTGGCCTTCATTGCTGTGCCAGAACCATTGTCGAAAGTGTCAATGCTTTGAACAATCTGATTCATCGTATTAACGTTATCACTTAATCTCGCAGTAACGTTAATCATTGGATTTTTAAAATAATCTGTTTTGACAATACTACCATTTGCCAATTCATCTTTTTGCCATGTCTCAAGTCTAACTGGTGCGGCTTTTAGATAACTCTTTGTATTGTCGGAAAGATTAATTGCATCTCCAAACTTACCTGTATCAAAACTAAAATTTAATCTCTCATATATGCTTGCCATAATATTACCTCATTACATTAGTGAAAAGGGTGGGCCGGTCACTGGTTTTGCTGGATGCGTGTGTGTATTATATATTGCTCGCATCATTTCCATTGATCCACGAATGTCCATTACTTGTCCGCCAAAAACTACGGGAGCGGACACTTCGGCTCCAGCAGTAATGTTTGTTGTAGCAGTCACCATTGTTGGTATTGCAACATCTAATCCTGCGGCAACACCACCAAGTAGTGTTACGAATCCTAAAGGCCCAGCTCTCATGCCTGTACCAGCATTAACTTTAGTTTGAGATGTAATCATATCAGCAGTTAATGCACCAGATACAACTAAGTCGCCTTGTAAGTATAGATGATCGCCTGTTGCAAGTTTCATACGACCCGTAACTGGATTACCACAACCAACTGTCATATCACCATTTGATAATATTGAAGATGTTTTACCAACAGTTTGAGTTAATTTACCACCAACTTCTAAGATATAATCTCCAGCAATTTTTTCATATTTGTTACCCATAACATTTACAATTGAATTTCCTTTTATTGTAACATAACACATACCGGAAATAACAACATCATTATCTTTGGCAACAATCTCATAATTATTACCGACAATCTTATGGACTCTTGTTCCATCAGATTGAATTTCAAAGAAAGTACCAATACCATCAGTCTGTGCGCCGCCATGCTGGAGGCGTATCCTCTCACGACCTGGAGTATCATCTAACTCAAAGCTGTGGCCAGATTCAGATATAGTTGCGTGGTTGTATGGGTATTTCGGCAAAGTTTCTTCGTTTGCCTGAGACTCAGGTTCTGTCCACGAAGTATCACCCGATGGTTTTGGTTTTGTTGCCATATCAGTTAGTTGAATATTTAGTTATATCAGTTGTAGTTGATGTTGGGTTCACACTGGATAGGTATGTATTCAACGTTACTCCTGCAGCTTCAATATCAGTTGAACTACCTGGAGTAGTTAATGCTTGAACTATAGCAACGGGAGCTGCAACCACTTTTAATCCAGCAGTATAAATTTCTCCAGCTGCTGTCTTTACATCATTGAAGGCTGCAATAGCTTCTGAAAAATCTGTTGTACCACCCAATGAAAATAAATCCGATAAACCTGAAGTCAGAGATGCTACCAATTCAGACAAACATTGTTTTAACAAATTATACAGTTTTGCGGGCAAACTATTAATATAATCAATCATAGCTCTAACTTTTTTTGCAAAATCAACAATTACGGTTGCAAGGTCTGCCAATTCAGATATAGATTTAGCAATATTGCTCAACTCTCGAGCAAGAATTTTTGCTTGTTCAATCCAGTAAACTGTTTCACCACTAGGTGTAAGTCCTAAAGCTTTCAATAAAGCTTTGATGCCATCACGAATCTTTGTCACAAATTCGGAAAATTGCAATCTCTGCAACGCCGCATTTCGTTCCATTAATCCAATAATATCACAAACGTGTTCTCTATTTTGATTTGCTTTATGTATTGTTGTTTGTTTTATTAACGTTACATCTCCGAGAGCCATAAATGGCATTGCTGGCGCACCAATTTGTTCGTAAACGACACCTTTTGCAGGTTTTGGTGCTGTAACAATTATTTCTGGTATTCGTGGGTCATTAAAACCAAGTTGGTCATTTTGTTCTTCTAATCTAATTCCGTGAATAACTCCAGTAATCACTGGAAAATCAGGATTACCATGCATAAAGTAACCATCAACAGTATCACCTTCCTTTGGCATCATCAGAGATAACATTGAAGAAGGTGGACAAGAAATTGATGCCCAAGGTAAAGCTTCAGTTGGAACTTGTGCTTTACTAATTGGATGTATACCAATAATACGCACCCTACAACGCAACTTTACTGGATCGTTTCTATCTTCAACAATACCAACCCAGTTTTGATAATAATCATTATTCATAATAGTTTGCCGCTTTCTCTTGGTCAACAGTACTTGTAAACACAGTATTGATATTTTTATCTTTATAATTTGAAGAATCTGTTACAGCTTCAATGACAACTTCATGCATATTTGGTCTTATTATATGTCGTGTGGCAACAATTAAATATTTACCATACAATGAAGAATCGAATGGATTTTCACCATCTGCCAAAACACTTCTTTTTGGTACATCTAAATCTATACAAAAACCAGAAGATAAATTAAAATTTCCTGGTAAAACTAATTTAACACGTTTTGAGAATAAATTTTGAAAGATAGCTTCACGTTGAAATATATAATTTTCAGTATCTTCATCCAATGACACCGATGTTGGATAATTTTTTTTAATAAAATCACTATTTCTTCTATTTCCAAAAAATGGATAAGTCACAATTCTGGAATCATACATTTGTGTTTGAAATAGACCGCCTCTATTTTTTATTAGAGAAACGTTTGGATTTTTATTTGCGTGTTCACCAGTATCATACATCTCTTTATATGTATGTTGTTGTTCTTGTATTGTTTTTGTCAAAGGATCAAATGCTATAAGTTTACCAGCATAAACACCAGATTTGGTATTACGAACAAAATCATTTTGTGTGATAACCTCAAAACTTCTGGCACCAGTAAATTCTTCACCTAGATTATCTGAAATGTTTTTTGCACTAAAATTTACCCTAGTTAAGCTCGGAAAAGAAAACAGTGTACTCAAATTTGTAAAATTGAATCCCATTCTATTTTCAAAAAATACAAATCCAGGTGATTGATTTTCATCTACAGCTCTAGTTGCAAGCCACTGTAAAGCAACCAAAGGCTCTAAAGAAGGAACAAGAATATTTCGAACACCAGAAGAAGATGAATATATTCCAATTTTTTTGATGCCCAAATAATCATTCATAATTTTAACAGCAGCTTCAGAATATGTCAAGTTATAATAGTGTTGTACTTTTTGTTGCAATGAAAAAATATACTCATCAGAAACAAAATGTAATACGTAAATTTCACTAGACTGATTTACTGGAACTCGATTAGATTGTTTGTATATTCGAAATGATTTCTTTATCATCAACTCATCTTCATCTTTACCAATCTTAACGATCAAAACTTCAGAACCATCAAATATTAATTGTTCCGACAAACCTATAGCATCACGAATTAAAATATTTCCACTCATTGATTGATTCAACATCGAGTCAAATATATTTAACTCTTCAAATTTGTCTGTGATATCAATGTAACCAATCTTAGTAACCAACATCAATTCAGTAATTCTGTATTGCGTTGTTTCTTGTATATTTAATTCTGACATTATGCAATGGTGTTTCTAAATTCTTGTTCAATTGTTTTTACAAATTCTGGACGAAGAATGTCTATTGTTCTTTTTGTTTCATTTTCTTCTATCTCATATTCATAATAAGATATTGAAGACTTTGTTGTTGTTATTGTAACATTGGAAGAATCATATAACGTATATACAACAGTAGATGTTGTATTTGTATTTGCAAATGTTGCAGCATCAATTATGATGGTTTCGGTCGTGTCACTACCAGATGGCATCACACGTTTTTCAGTTATGTAATATGAATGTGTGTGAGATTTAGACCAAGATAATCCTGTTCCTGTGTTTGCAGTATTTGCATATGTTGCACCACGATATTTTATGTCAATATATTTTGTTAAGTCATTATAACGCAAAGGCCAATCAAATTGTGGATTCTTAATGTTATTTACCGAAAGAATGATCCAATGTTTCTCCGGTGAACCATACAATTTATCTGCAATGATTTCTGGAGTCTCACCATCAGAAATATCATATTTGTAATACATCACCAATTTATCTTTTGATGCTGCATTGAAAGAGAAACGAGACATTAAATTCGTGACAACATCCAAAGATGAGTTATCGTCCGACAAATAATATGCCGTTTGTGGAAAGTAGTTAAAATATTTTGCCATGGTTGTTTAGTTTATTGGTCGAAACATTCGCAATGAAATCATTATCTAGATAACTCAGGTGAATCTCTTTCGGCTTGAGAGAAGAAATTTCTACCGCCGCCTCTATCAGCTTCTTGATCCAAATCAAACTTGGTAATAATTTGAGTTTCTTTAAACACTAATCCAAGCCTAATACCAACTGGCATACCAGTTGAACCTAATTTGGGCTCACCTTTGTCTTCTAGGACTTCATATGCCGCAAAACCACTTGGTGCATAATCCACATCGACTGTTTGTAAAACGCAAGTGGAAATTGATGGTATGTTTGGATTTTCAGTTCCATTATAGAAGAATTTAATATCAAATTCTGAAGGTGGTACCAAGAAATATCCACCCAATCCACCAGCTGAATTGTTACCTAATACTTCTGGTGCTTGGTGAAATCTAATTCTCTGTATAATATTTTGCACCTCTTTTGCTTCAATGCGACTTCTTGGATAAAACATAAAATCAAAACGAAAACTTCTAAATTCAGGAGCAGAATATATAACTTCCATCATTGGGTTAACAGTTGTTCCAGTGAACCCAGCAAATACAGCACGACCAGCCTGTCCTGCCAGGTTAGCCAAAGCATTCAAAACAAATGGTGTTGCATTTTTAAATGCATAGTTTGCTTTTTCAGTATTGCTTGCATCACTATTAACGATGTTTTGTATTCCAGAAAAACCGGCACCTAAGGTTGCTGCCAGTCCACCTCCAAGTTCAAGTCCAGCAAAGCTTTGATTTTGAGAAAACGCCAATGTATCAGGCATGTATAATGCAATTGTATCTGTTGTACGTTTTGTTGTTCTAAGACCGGTTTTAGCATATGTTGCAGCATTATCTGCAAAATATTCTGATACACCTTTCAATCCTGATGCAGAATATACGTCTTGAGTTTTTTGCAATAGTCTTTGTAATTCAGGACTGCCAGCTGACAACTTATATTTCTTTTGTATGTTTTCGGAAATTTGTGCAAGGTTTAGTTGCGATGCAGCAGTTACAGCACCTTGTGTGATTGAAATAAAATCAGATCCTCCGCCGTTGAAACGATTTAAACCGAGTCTATTCTGTACTGCAGTAGTTTCATCATTGGTCGGTAATCCAGGGAACTGAGTGCGTCTTTGCTGGTTTATATGAATCACCATATAGTGACCTTTATCTACTTCACCCAAATCAATAGGATAACGCAAAGTGTTAATCTTATATTTGTCTCCAATTATTTTATTGGATGTTCGATTTTTATCCGAATTAAATCGTATGTCCGTAAGCGTGAATAGTGCCATATATACCCCAAGTTATTACTTATTATTTATACCACATGACCAGACAAACCTATAAGGGTGTATTCAAACCTAAAAACCCACAGAAATATAAAGGTGACCCAACAAACATTATTTATCGTTCAAGTTGGGAAAAGATGGTGATGAAATACCTCGATGACAATCCGGGTGTAATTTGGTGGGGGTCTGAGGAGTTGCCTATTCCTTACAGAAGTCCAATTGACCAAAAAATGCATCGTTACTTTCCAGATTTCATCGTCAAGGTTAGGCGGAAAGACGGCCTGGTGATGACTTACTTGTGGGAGGTTAAGCCTTATTCACAAACGAAGATGCCAGTACAAAAACGTAAGACTCACCGATTTCTTCAAGAAGCGGCAACCTATGCGGTAAATCAAGAAAAGTGGAGAGCTGCTGATATCTTTTGCCGAGAACATGGGTGGCAATTTCAAATCATAACTGAAAAAGAACTAGGCATCTAGTATAAATACGGCATGGCTTATTTAATAGATAGAATTAATGCATCCCTGCAAAAAGAGGGATTAACACCACGCACTCGAAAGTCACGTGATTGGCTTCGTTCGAAAGTTTCGGATTTAAAACCATCGAAACAATCGTTAATGAATGACATGACCAGACTGAGAGAAGGTACCATTATTGGAAAAATGTACTTTTACTTTTATGATCCGAAAACGAAGGATTCGTTGCCATATTACGACAGGTTCCCATTGGTTTTACCAATAGAACGTTACCAAGACGGTTTTCTAGGGCTGAATCTACACTACATTCACCCAAAGCAACGCATCATTCTTTTAGATAAATTAAGTGATTACGCCAATAATAACAAGTATGACGCATCAACAAGGTTACGATTAACGTATCAAACTTTGAAAGCTGCATCTAAATTGTTTGAAGCACAACCTTGCATTAAGAGATATCTGTTTAACCATGTTCAGTCAAGATTCCTGGAAATTTCAGCAGGTGAGTGGGACATTGCTGCATTATTGCCAATGGAAAGTTTTGTTGGAGCTTCTACAAACAAAGTATATTCCGATTCAAGAAAGAAATTCTAATGTCATTCGCTCCAAATTTATTCTTGTCTAATATTAAGGCAAAGGATGGTCTCGCTAGACCAAATCGTTTTCAGGTAATTCTACCAATACCAGAGTACATTGGTAAATTTATTGAAGCTGGTCTACTAGAAAAAATTATCAATCTGCCAAATACAATTGCAACCGATGTGAGTGAGATATTGTCTTCATCATTTGGTGGACAATCACCATCAGGTTATTCAAAGTCTTCTAATCCTTCAATCACACGTTACCTTTCAATGCAATGTGAAGCAGCCGAGTTACCATCAAAAACATTTGGCACAACAGATGTGAAGATTTATGGACCAACATTTAAAGTTCCGTTTCAAACACAATATACAGAAACAACGCTGACATTTATGTGTACGAATGATTTTTATGAAAGAAAGTTATTTGACCGTTGGATGGAAGCTATTATGCCAACAGATACAAACAATTTAAGATTTGCAAAAGACCAAGAGTCTAGATATCTAACAAACATTAAAGTCATTCAATATGATGACTTTATCAAACAAATTTATGCGGTAGAATTAATTGATGCTTTTCCAGTATCAATTGCTGCACAACCACTATCTTGGTCTGACGATAATTTCCACAGACTGAGTGTTCAATTTGCTTATCAAAAATATAGAACAATTTATGAAGGCACATATGATTTGAAAGAGGCAGCTGCATCTATATTTGGTTCATTTGCAGCATCCTCAATTTTTGGAAATAGATTTTAATTTAAAATGGAGATAGAATGTTACCTAAGATTGATACACCGTTATATGAACTAGAACTGCCGCTTCTTAAAAGGAAAGTACAGTTCAGACCATTCTTGGTCAAAGAAGAAAAAATATTGTTGATGGCCATGGAATCAGAAGATGAAAATTCTGTTGTATTAGGCATCAAGCAAATTATGAGGAACTGTTTATTGTCAGATATTGACATTGAAGATTTACCTATCTTGGATTTTGAGTATTTGTTTCTTAACCTTAGAGCTCGATCTGTTGGTGAGATTATTGATTTACAATACAAATGTAACAATGATATTCCAGGTTCTGAAGACGACAAAACTCACAAGTGTGGCAATTTAATTAACTTGAATTTCAATGCGTTGGAAGTTAAACCAAAAATTGAAATGATTGATAGTAAAATCCAATTAACTCCAAAATTAGGCGTAGTATTAAAATACCCAACATTCAAAGCAATTGAAGCGGTTGCAAGTGAAAAGAATATCAGTCCTGCAGATTTTGTATCGGAAACAATCATTTCATCAATTGATTATATCTACGATGAAGAAAATATGTATTATGCAAAAGATGCCACAAAAGAAGAACTATTGGAGTTCATTGATAGTCTAACAAAAGAACAATTTGGTATGATTCAAAAATTCTTTGAGGATATTCCCAAATTGACAAAGAAACTTGATTTTAAATGTAATAAGTGTGGTTATGAAGAAAACATTGAGATTCAAGGAATCCAAAGTTTTTTCGCATGATGTTTCGTTATGATAATTTAGCTAACCATTTCCAAACCAATTTTGCCCTTATGCAACATCACAAATACTCATTAAACGAATTAAATGATATGATGCCATGGGAAAGAAATGTTTATGTTACTATGCTGCTTCAGTTTATTGAGGAAGAAAACGAGAAGCTAAAACAACAACAACTAGCAAGAAAAAGTAGAAAATAAATGGCAACAAAGTTTTCACAATTATACAAACAGGAACTAAAGAGTAAAGGTATACTAAGCTCTTTAGGCTCTGCTGCACTCAAACAATCCAGAGAGAGAATGGATGTGAGGAATACATTCTTTGGTGGCCAAGGCATGTTATCTATTACCGGACAAAAAATATTCGGTAAAGGATATTCACCGATTGGTAAAACATCAAGTATTCTCTCATCTTCTCCCACAAGTGCAAGTGCAACAGCAGATTCTCAAGGTATAACGGACCTATTGTCTTCCAGTGAAAGGCAAGAATCTTTATTGCGTGTCATTAGTAAAAATACTTTTAATATGAACATGATGGCAAGAGATACGAATATCACTCGCCAAAATATAGTTACGTTGACAAAGAAGATGACTGGTCGTAGTTCCAGGTCACAAGATGCTCTGTGGTATGATGTTCGAACCAGAAATACAGCTGTAGATTCGTTATCCAAGAAGACAAATCAAACTTCTCAACCAGGAAATACAACACCATCAAGTTCAACTGGATCATCTTCTTTTATTGGCAGTATGATTGGTGGTTTGATGGGTACAGGAGGTTCATTGGGTGCCGGCATTCTAAGAACGATTGGAACTATCGCAAGTCTGTCACCAATTTTAGGTATTGTTGGTCTGGCCGCATCCGCTTACGCTATCGGTCAAATGGCCACAAACATAGATTTTGGCCAAATCAAAAAACAAATTGCGGCAGCTTTAGGCATCGACACACAATCTGAAACTCCAATTATTAGGCAACTCGCTGAGAATTTTGACAACTTTTTCAACACAAGGTCTTTCACCGACATTTATGATTGGGTGAATAAAACTATTGGACCACAAGTCAACCAAATTGGTGAATCAATATCAAATGCAACTAAAATTACACTCGCATACAGTAAAGCAGCATTTGATACTTTGATTGATAACTTTGGACAACTAGGTAAAATATTTGGTTTTTATTTTGGTGAGTTCATTAACAGATATAAACCAGAATTGTTGGCGACATTAGGTGCTGCTATTGGTGGTGCTGTTGGTTCAATGTTTGGAATTAAAGGTGCCGCACTTGGTGCTCTAATTGGTGCTGGTTCTGGTTACATCTTAGGTAGAGTAACTCAAAGTGATGATCCGCAAAAATTACAGGAAAAGAAAAAAGACATTGAGGACCAAATGTCTAAAATTAAAAATGATACAAGACCAATGATGCAGTTGGAACACAAAAGATTGGGTGAAGAACTTGCTGATGTTGAAGGAAGAATTAAAGCATATGGTGAAAAAGAGAAGGCAGTAACTACTATGCCTGGAGTAAGAAATTGGGATGCAAATCTTGCTTCAGCACAAAAAACCATGAGTGTAAATGATGGTAATTGGGGTAGAGAGTCCCGTCAATTAAGCACAACTCCAATTCAAGTATCTGCCAGAGATATGGCATCTTTAATTTACACAAAATTTAAGGATGCGGGTTTTAATGATGCCCAAGCAAAAGCAGCTATTGCTAATGCTATGGCCGAATCATCTTTAAATCCAAATGCTGAAAATCACGCTACAAATCCAAAAACTGGAAAACAAGAACACAGTTATGGTTTATTTCAAGTAAATAGAAGTGCTCATCCACAATTCAGTGCGGAAGACTTGAAAAATCCTGAGAAAAATATTGATGCTATGATTAGTATAATGAAAAGCAATCAAAAAGATTTCTCCACATTCAAAAGTCTAACAGATGAAAATGCAGCAACAGCTTATTTTATGAAGAAATTTGAAAGACCAGCTGACCAAAGTGATGCAAAAGTTAATGAAAGATTGCAAAATTTAAACAGAATTCCTGGTGATATTTTAAATGCTTCTTCACGTGCATTGGCTGATGCAAGTAGAACAGATACTTCAGCACCGAATGTAACTGTAGTGAATCAACAAGCAGCTGCGCCACCGCCAGCTGCGCCACCACAAAATGCTGCAGCATCAACACACAACTTTGATCCTTGGGTTGAAATTTGGAGTTCAAGCATTTTAAATCCTGCCGGAATGAGATTATAAAAAACCCGCACAAGGCGGGGTCTAAACGTTCAGTAAAGAAAGTTTATTCTTCAGCAAGAGACTTAAAATATTCCAAGTCATCGTCTCCACCAATGTCAACAGGTGCTGAACGTGGTGCAAACTTAGCTGCAGGTGGCGATAGGTCGATAGATTCAGCAGTAGTTGAAGGTGCAATGCCTTCAAAGCCTAGTACTTTATCCAAACGAGTCTTCAATTGGGCGTAAGGTTTGAACAACTTTGGTTCAGTAAATTCCTTGAGGGAATATTCTTTCTTCCAAATTGTTTCCAACTCAGCATCATCTTCAGACAAAGCAGACTTGCTAGCAAATTCTGATTTGTCATAATTACGATAACCTTCAACATTACGAATCTTCAACTTGAAGTTAGCACCTTCCCATAGATCAAATGGGTTGATAGGTGTTTCATCAGCGAATTCGGGATTCATCGCTTCATTAATCTTGTCGAAAATTTTCTTACCGAATTTGAACAAGCGAACCTGTCCTTCGTTTGACGGATTACTTGGATCAGAAACGATCAAAATATTTGTCATGTAAGTTAGTTTACGTTTTTGTTTACGTGCGATATCTTTGTTGGCTTCGATACCAGAATTCCAAAGTGTGTTATTGTGTTCGCACACAGGACACTTATCATTCAAAGTAGTCAAACAGTTATCAATGAACCAACCGCCAGGTCCCTGAAATCCGTGTGTGAATACTCGAACCCATGGTAAAGCATCATCACCATCAATAGCAGGAGATGGCAAGAAACGAATTACTGCCATGCCATTGCCAGCTTTATCAACTTCTGGTTGCCAGAATCGGGTGTCATCTTTAGAACCAGCTTCTGCGGGAGTGCCGGTTGCTTCAATCGCTTTTGACAACTTGTCGAAATTGTCACGATTGCGTTTAAGATTTGCAAATGAACTCATATATATTTCCTTGTATAATTTGTATTGCGTTGTATAGTTTTTTTGTCCACATTATCATAATATAGACTTATATAGGTCACCTGTCCAGAAGTTTATCCAACATCATTAAAGTATTACCTATATCTTTATGATGTACACCGATACCACCAGCAGCAATAAACCCCTGTATAACATCATGTGTATCATCAATCAATATTGATTCTGGTGTGGCATATTCGGCTTTCGCTTTACGTCCAGAAACAATATTTGCTTTGAATGGTATGCCTTTATCGGACAACCATTCAATTTTTTGCTCAGCAACTTCTCGGTGATATTTTTGACCACCAGAAGATGAAAGAATCTCTACCTCGACTGCATTTTCATGTTGATATTGTGTAATGTACGTCAACAAGTCTCGACCACCAGGCCACCAGTCCAATGTTTTAAATTGTTCTGATTGCACAAAATGATCCCAATTCACATTAAAGTCTTTCCGATCCCGCATAGAACCAGGTAACTCATCATATAGTTCAAGGTAACGGCGTTCAAAGTTACACAGAACGCCGTCCATATCGAGGTAGATTTTCTTTATCATATCATCTTCTTTAGAATAAGTTTATATTTTAACACATCCTGTGGCAGAAATGTGGCATACTTGAGCAATCTTAACCGAAATTCTGGCCAACGAATAGTGTCGGCAATTCTAGCATTCCAATTAGGTTCAAAGCCAAGTATTTTATTAAGTATGCACAAAGTTTCAATTTGTGTTACCTTCTGCATGGTCTTGCGTAATATTACAGGATAATCACCGTCATTCACTTTGAACAAATCGTTTGGATTGTCGCAACCATCAAATAACAGGTGGCAATCATTTTCGAAAAAGTACGATAGTGATTGTAACACCTTTTGGTGAGTCTTGTAATTAATATCTGCTTCTTCAGTTAACAAATCACCAGCCCAAGTGTTAGGTTTCTCAACCAAGTTGGACACGAAAAATAATTCCATGTCTTCCTTGTTTGTATACTTCCTCGACAACTTGTGAAAGTGGTATTTGTCACGCCTATTCTCAAATGCATCAACTGAGATGTTACTCTTACCATTATATTTAAAGTAATCGTAAGATTCTCGGTTGAAGTGCAGTTTTAAAGAATTGAATAACGCAAATGTTTCATAACCAGTCATATGGGTAAACGAGATTTCTTCACTTTCAGCATATTCAAATCGGAAGCCAACAACTCAATTTTCGACTTTAGATTCGAATTAATTAATGTTGCGGCAACTTCCGTTTCGAGACCCGTTTCTGCACAATACTCAACTATAGCTTCAAGATGATTAATGTTTCTTTCGGAGACGAACCTATCAATCTCCACAGAAAAATTCTTCATTTCTTCTTTAGTTGGCATTATTTTACAATCGTTTCATACAACTGTTCAAATTGTTCGTGCGTAGCTACTTCTTCATCATAGTTTTGTTTATGATAAACTTTGACCAAACGTTGAACGACTTGTTTAGGTAATTTCAAATCATCTGAAACTTTTTTCACTGCTTCTTTAATGAAGTCTTTTTCTCCGTCCATTCGTGTCATAGAATTTGAACACTCTTGTACAGCATCCAACAATTTCTTGCGGTCTGCTTCATTAGAGATTTGATTAATGCTAAATTGTTTCACTGCCATAATATACTCCTAAATTATTTCTTTGTTGCTGCCATTGTGATGCAAACCGGATTAGCTCCAGTTTCATATGCACACTTAACAGACAATGGATCAACGCCTTTTGTAATAGCGGCTTCGATGTTTTTGGCCATGTTATTACGGTCGTTTAAATTATACATGAATCCTCCAACGATTGTGGTACACAATACGATTGTCATAGAAACACATATAGTGATAAGGTCTTTGTTCATATTAAATAACTCCTTTTGTTCGGTCAATTTTGTCACCTTTGCTTTTGTAGAAAATATGCCTGCCAATTTTAGTCTCCTTTTGTAGTTTTGTCCAATTTGGATTAACATAATCTGCATGATAATATGTCGCACCATTTGTAACATCCTCCATCCGATCAAAATTGATGTACAGGTTAGTTGCTAACTCTCTAATGTCATTATACAACTTTGTACTCTTGATTGTCAACCGTTTTGAGGTAAATAAGGAATCACAATACCAAGAAAATTGGCAAGTGTTACCGGTCTTTTGGGTTACTACATCGCAAATATTACTAGCATAGTTGCCGGTCTGTACACGATTTATAGTGACAAACGCAACAGCCATTTGGCCAGTAACGGGTTCATGTGCCGACTCAAAATATATATTCTCAGCCAGACATGTCACGTGTTTTTGTGCCTCTTTTGATAGAGACTGATAGCTTGCCTTGATTGGCATAATGTTGTGTATATCAACATTGATTGAAGCTAACATTAAAATAATACTTGATAAAAATGCACTTAAAAGTACAATCCTACTTTGCATTTGGTTCCTTTCTGTGTGTGAGATAGGCCGAAGCCTATCTTTCCCTTACGACTTCTTAGTAACCTTGGTAGTAGGTTCAGAAATGTTAGAAACGAAACCATTTAAAGCATGTGCCTTAGTGATGATTTCTTGTTCTGATGGGAATGATGAATATTCTGGCTGATTAGGTAACTGTTGTCCTTGAGTGCGAGCATTCTCGGAAGCTACCTGCCAGTTATTATGTGCAACTTCCCGTTTAGACATATACTCTTGTTCAAGCATGTCTTTAGAAAGTTTTAGAAGTTCGAGACGGATCTCGAATGGTGTCATGTTACTCATGGTATTCTCCTTGTGTGATGAGTGTAATGTAGTTGGTTATTCTGTTACGAGGAAACCAACTGAAACCCTAGTCAGCGTTTAGGCTGCCAATGCGAACTTTTCATCGTTTGCAGTTATTTTTTGTTTTAGTGTTAACGTCAACTCTGACGAGTAGCCAATTTTTGTACTTGTTGCCCTGTCGAAACTGTTCAAGCCCATCATAAGAATTTTGGTTTAGATTATCTGGATGTCCGTGATCCCTTAGTCATCTTCATTATCGCACGGCGCAGACCTAAATTCTTATGGTGGACTTGGGGGGAATCGCACCCCCGTCCAAGACACTTTTCAAAAAATCAGTTTACTACCATTCTTTATGTTGTTGGTAATACAGTTTCTACTATTTCCATAATAGTCATTTCAGGAATAGT
>Ga0208597_1000273_pt1 | contig 20107 bp, 17 predicted proteins | sample LakMenEpi05May12_FD_150673 | JGI IMG/M metagenome (GOLD analysis project Ga0208597, IMG submission 150673) | Freshwater microbial communities from Lake Mendota, WI - 05MAY2012 deep hole epilimnion (SPAdes) | ecosystem: Environmental > Aquatic > Freshwater > Lake > Epilimnion/Euphotic zone ...
TAGGTCATTATTGCTGAGGATTCGGTATCCTTCTTCGTCTCTCAATTCTCTCAACCTTCTTGCCCATTCGCTGGTATTTAAAGCTGCCGCTCTAAGTTGATCTTTGGTCAGTACTTTTCCTACGTTCGAGAGAAGGAATGCTCTTAGCGAATCCCTTGAGCCAATCTTTTTCATTCGAGTGCTTTTGCGATTTGCTTCGCAACTGCTTCAGCAACTGCGGGCGGGAAGGCATTTCCCACCTGTCTATAGCTAGTGGTTTTTTTCCCTGAGAGCGCCCACTTGTCAGGGAAACCTTGAACTCTTGCAGCCATCCTGACGGTGATTTTCGGGGATCCTTTAAAGCCTTTAACGGGAGCCTCATTGGCAACTCCTAGACCATCGACCGCAAGCTCGGCCCATTTTTTCCTGGCTCGTGTTGGGCCAAGGTCGGGACCGCCGTGTTTCTTTGAGCCACCTACAAGGGTTGGAGCGATTTGGTTAGCTTTCGCGGCCCACTCATCTGCGCCCTCCCAACCATTTGTCTTCATCAGATCGACCAAAAGTTTTCCGACTGAAGGCGGGGCCTTCTTCTTAGGTTCGGGCCAAGTAAACTTAGCCATTTTATCCGGTTTCATAGCAACGAGGACAACCCGCGGACGAAGTTGTGAAACCCCGTAGTCTGAAGCGTGAAGTAACTTCCACTGGGATGCGTAACCCAGTTTTTTGAGATCATGTTCGATTGATTGACGATAGCCTTCGAAAGAAGGGTCAAGTAGACCCCTCACATTCTCGAGCATGACGGCTTCGGGTTTAATCTCTTTGATGAGGCGAATGGCTTCTGGGAAAAGATCTCGGTCATCATCCTTTCCCAATTGTTTTCCTGCGACAGAAAATGGCGGACAGGGGACGCCTCCGGCGAATAGGCTGACCTTACCCGCGTATTTTTTCCCTATGAAAGTCCGTACGTCTTGATGGAACACGTCCCACTTCGGCCTGTTAAGTTTAAGTGTGGCGCAGCAGTCGGCGTCAAATTCTACGAGGGCAAGGTGCTCAAAGCCGGCTTTCTCGAGGCCGATTGCTTGTCCTCCGGCTCCGGCACAGATTTCTAAAGATGTAAGCGTTTTAGGCACAATGTTCTAAACTTCAATTGTTAGCTTGTTTCAAACTATTACATCAAAGTGCACATACTTCCTGCCGTTTTATGGGCGGACTTGACTGGCGGGGAAAAGGGCTAAGATGGAAGGGGTATGCACGAATCCAATCCCTTCATCGTCGCTGACGCCCCGGCCGCTGACCGCGCCGCCTTCTTCCGTCGCACCTACGGCCTGGTGGCCGCCGCCTTCGGCGCCTTTGCCGTCACGCTCTACGCCCTGTTCGTCTCCGGTATCGCCGAGACCTTCATGCGTTCCATCTCCGGCATGGGCTCCTGGGGCATGCTCGGGGTGATGGTCCTCTTCTGGGTCGGCACCACTGCCGCCCAGTCCTTGGCCTTCAATCGTGCCTCCCGTGCCTCGCAGTATGCCGGTCTGGGACTCTACGTGCTCCTGCAGGCCCTGATCTTCGTGCCGTTGATCGTCTACACCGCCTACGTGACCAAGGGTAACCCCGGCGAGATCCTCATCCCAGCATGCATGGCCACCGGCGCCCTCGTCATCGCCCTGACGGCCGTGGTCTTCATGACCAACATGGACTTCTCCTTCCTCAAGGTCGCCATCGTCATCGGCAGCATCTGCGCCCTCGGTATCGTCGTCGTCTCGCTCTTCGCCGGCTGGTCGCTCGGTGCCTGGTTCTCCATCGCGATGATCGTCCTGATGGCCACCGTGATCCTCTACCAGACCAACGAGATCAAGAACACCATGGAGACCGACCAGCATGTCGCCGCGGCCTTCGTCCTGTTCTCGTCCTTCGTCACGCTGCTCTTCTACGTCATCCGCCTCTTCGCGGGTCGTCGCGAGTAAGCCTCCCTAGAGGAAACTTCTGAGGGCTTCCCGGTGTTACATCGGGGAGCCCTTTTTCTTTATGCGCCGTTTCTTCCTCGTCCTTCTCGCCGTCTTGTCCGCCGCCTCGCTTTCGGCTCAGGGCAAAATCCGCGAACTCCTCATGGCCAAGGCGCCGGAGGGCTGCGTCGAGCAGTCCTGGGACGTCGACGGAGTGAAGCGCACGGCCCTCGTGCGTGTGCCGAGCGGTGTGACGGGCCCGCTGGCCGTAGTCTTCTGCTGGCATGGCCACGGCGGCCGCTCCACGCACTCCGCCAGAGGCTGGGGTTACACCGAGATCGATAAGACTTCGATCCTGGTCTTCCCGCAGGGGCTTCCGACCGTCTCGCCGCTGGTCGACAAGGAAGGGCGCATGCCGGGCTGGCAGACGTCCGTCACGAGCGAAGGCGGACGTGATATGCGCCTCTTCGACGTGATCCTGGCCGACCTGAAGAAGAAGCATGCGGTCGATGACCGTCGCATCTACTCGATGGGCCATTCCAATGGCGCGGCGTTCAGCTATCTGCTCTGGCAGGCCCGCCCGGAAGTCCTGGCGGCTATCGGCTCGGTCGCCGGCAGCATGCGCGGCGACGGCAAGCCCACGACGCCCCTGCCGGTGATCCACGTCGCCGGGAAGAATGACCCCTTGGTCAAGTTCGCTTGGCAGCAGGCGACCTTCGCCGCCGTCCGTCGGAGCAATGGCTGCTCTGAAGAGGGCCAGGCATGGGCCAAGGAGGGCGTGCTCGATGCGACGATCTACGCCTCCAGCAAGGGTGCCCCGCTGGTGACGGCCCTCCACGAAGGCGGCCACGAATACGCCAAAGGTTCCACCGAGCTCATCGTCCGCTTCTTCAAGGAGAATCCGAAGTCCGCCAAGTGATCAGCGGGCGGATTCGTCGGTCAGAATCTTCAGGTCGTCGAGATAGAACTCGGTCTTCTCGTTGGCGTTGCTGATGAAGCCGACCCAATCGAGCGTCTTCATGTCCGGGTGACGGCAGGGGAGGCCTTTGAATTCCTTGGTCAGTTCGCCTTCCGGCGTGACCTTGAGATTCCAGCGACCCGTGACGGCGTCGCCGATGACGGCTGAGAGTTCGAAGCGGATCCACTTCTGCACGGGCAGGGCGACATCGAGTCCCTTCACGCCGGTGAGGCGGCCGTTCTGGACATGGATGACCGGGCCGGTGCGATAAGGATTACCTTTGGTGCGCCATTCGTGGATGAAGATCGCCTTGGGCTCGAGGTAGAGCGCGAAGCTGACGGTCGAGGTGCCGGTCTGGTGATGCGGGTGGAAGGACAGCATCGGGTAATAATGAGCCGGCAGGCCGGGGGCGTCCTGGAAGAGCAGGGACTGCTTACCTTCGGCCGCCTTGGCCGGGCTCAGTCGCAGCGCGTCGCCGAGGCTCACGCGCGGCTTACCCGGCGCGGAACGCAGGACGGACAGCGCGGGCGACGCGTGCGGGAAAGGACGTTGCTGGTCGATGATGCGTCCTTCGAAGGTCTGGCGGAGGTTGAGGGCCGGGGCTTCCGGGCGAGGCGGGCGCACGGCCGGGGCGCCGCGTTCAAAGGTGTCCGCCAGTTTGCGCCACGCCGGATCGTCGTGGAGCACGCCCATCGCGGAGACGTCGATGGACTTGATGCCCATGGCCAAGGCTGGCGAGCCGGGCTTGAGGCGGAAGTCGCGCTGGGCTGGATCGACGAAAAGCGGATCGGCGATGGCGGAGCCGACGTCCTGGCCTTTCTTCTGCCAGTCGGTCAGGGAGAGTTTCTGGTCGGTGAACGTCACCGGCCGCGCGGAGTAATCCCAATAGAGGTTATCCTTGTTCAGGAAGTTCGCGGTCGTGCCGGTCCAGTTGCTGCCGAGCAAAGCGCCGCGGTCGAAGACGATGATGTTCTTCTCGAACGAGAAGGAGAGGTGCTCCTCGGCCCGGCTACGCTTGACCTGATATTCCTCGGAGAAGGCGAAGACGTTGTTCCGGATGACGTTCTCCTTGCCGTAGTGCTGGTGGAAGCCGCCGTCGGTGGTATCGTAGGTGACGTTGCCTTCCATCGTGATGCCGGTGCTGCCTTCGTCGGTGTAGAGGCCCCAGCCGCCGTAGGTGAAACAGGTCACGTCATGGATGCGGTTGTGGCTGACCGAGGTGCCTTCGGAGGGGCCCAGCGTGTAGACGCCGCCCATGTCGCTGAGCAGGCCTTTGCCGAGGTGATGGAGGTGATTCCATTCGATCCGGTTACGCTTGGCGTTGCTGGGCGCATAGCCCCAGCGCCAGCCGACCGAGACGGCCGAGTAGAAGAAGTCCGAGATCTCGTTGTGCGTGACCTGGTTGTCGGACGAGCTGCCGACCCAGACGCCGACGGCGCACGGGAAGGTCAGGCCGCCGTCGCGGATGATATTATTATGAATCCGGTGATGGCTCGCATGGTTCTCCGGCTTGGCCTCGTCGTTGAGCGTGCCGACCTTCACGCCGCCGGCGCCGACATCGGTGATCAGGCACTTCTCGATGGTCACCTCACGGGTGCCGCGGCCGAGGGAGAAGCCGTAGCTGCCGACATGCGCGAGTTCGCAGCCAGCGAAGACGACCTGCGTCGCATATTCCAGCGTGACCACGCCGTCCACGGTGCGCACCGCGGCCTGATTAGGGACGGCGAGCGCGAGCGAGGGCACGCCTTTGGCGTGGCGGAAGGCGAGGCCGCGGAAGACGAGGTGGCGGACCTTGTCCGTGGGCTTGCCGATGAAGGTCAGCAGCTTTTCCGCGACCGGATAGGTGCCGCGGACGGCGGCGATGGTTTCGCCAGGGCGCGGCTGGTAGGTCAGTCGGCCGGAACGGCTCAGGAACCACTCGCCGGGTTCGTCGAGGAGCGAGAGCAGGTTCTCGATGACGACGCCCGTATGATGGTCGAAGGCGGTATTAGCCTTCTGGGCCGGGCCACGGACTTTCAATACGCCGGCGGAAGGGTCGGCCGACTCGACGCGGCTCCGGGTGGAGTCCCATTTATGATAGAAGGTCGCGACCGCATCCTGCGTCTCCGCGGGGCCGACTTCGGCGAAGGCGCTGAGTTCCTTCGGGTCGATGCGGATAGTCTGTTCGGTGATGCCTTGCGCGGGGTTCGCGCCGGGAAGGGCGGATTCGTTTTCGACGTTGCGGAGGAAGCGGGTGCCGGGATGGCTGGTGCGGGCTCGGGTGGCTCGGCGATCGCCGACCCAGAGCTGTTCGAAGCGCTCGGTGCCGGGCGGCGTCTGGAGCGTCCAGCGGCCGTCGGGTCCGACCTGGAAAGAGGGCAGCTCGGCTCCCCCGGAGATCACGACGTTGGCGCCTGGGGCGGCCTCATAGGAGATGGTCCGGCCGGCTTCACCGGAGTCTTGCTCGTCGAAGGCGACGGCCTGGGTGACCCGGTAGGTCCCGGCGGCGAAGATCACGCGTACCGGCTCGGCCAAGGGGCGGGGCAGTCGGCGTACGGCCTGGCGGGCGCCTTCGAGCGTGGCCAAAGGGGCCTCGGCCCGGCCAGAGGCCTTGTCAGCACCCTCGGGGCTGACGTGCAGGTCCAAGGCCAGGACGGAGCCAGGCAAGAGGCACCCGAGTAGCAAGAGGCGACAGAAAGACATAGTCATCCCGACAACACCGCCGCGGGACAGTTCCCTCAAGCCTTTCTCGCGACGTAGAAGCGGGTCTCGCCGGCGAACTCGCGGACAAGCGGTCCATCGGCCGCGATGTCGGTGCTCAAGGGACACTCGATGACCACGTAGCCTGTTGCCGACAATTCATCGCGGGTTTCCTGTTCGGTGCTGCTGTGGATGAACACCGGCGAAGTGTCGCTCTCGTGCCACCGGTCACCGGGGGTTTCCTCGTCGGAAGGATCTTCCTGGGCCCAGTAGGCGGCGTTGGCCCCTTTCTCCCGATCGGAGGCCGTGAACAGAAAGACGCCACCCGGTTTCAATACGCGGTGGATCGAGCGCAAGGCGGCGAGCCGATGATCGCGGCTAGGCAGGCACATCAGGCCGTTGAAGGCGAAGATCGCGTGGTCGAAGGAAGCGTCAGGGTAGGTGAGGGCCGTGGCATCCTGCTGCTCGACGCAGTGCTCCCAGCTCTCGTCGTGGTCGGCCAGGACCGCGCGGGCGAGGCTGACCATGATCGGTGAGAAGTCCGTGGCGGTCACGCCGTGGTAGCCGGCCTGTCGGAGTCCGAGCACCACGCGTCCGCCGCCGCAGCCGAGTTCGAGCACCCGGGCTGACTTCGGGAGGTGACGTTCGATGAGCACGCGTTCCGAAGCCCAGAGACCGACCCGGACCGCGGCCCGGGCGTAGTGCAGGGCCGTCTCGGTCTCGAGCCAGTGGGCCTGCGGGTCGCGTTCCATCAAGCCAAGCAAGCGAAACTTGCCTCCGAGGCAATCGCAGGAACACTCGCCCGCATGTTCAGGTTGCTCTTCCTTGCCTTGGCCTTCGGGTTCGTCGCCTGCGATAGCCGTCGTCCGGAGGTCGCCCCGGCTCGTGAACTGGGCCTCGAGACCCGCTTCCCGGTCCGCATGGGCGTGGTGCTCACCCAGCTGCAGTTGGCCATCTCCGACCTCGAGAAGGCCCGTGGACTGATGGGCGTCGCTCGACTGGAGGAAGCCCAGGGGATGGCTTTCCTTTATGATGTGGACGGCGAGATGAGCTTCTGGATGAAGAACACCTTGATCGACCTCGACATCGCCTTCGTCGCCCGCGACGGCACGGTCCTGGAGGTCCGCACCATGACCGCGGGTGAGACCGAGACCACCACTTCCGTCACGAAGGAGGCGCGCTTCGCGGTCGAGATGCGCGCCGGCTGGTTCCGCGATTTCGGCGTCAAGCCAGGTGACAAGGTCAACCTGGAGGATCTCCGGTCGGCCGTCCGCGACCGAGGCTTCGACGTGAAGAAGTTCCTGCCCTGAGCTCAGAGCGAGCGCCAGAGGAACAGGAGGCCCGCGGCGCCGGCGAGCAGGAGCAGCACGAAGGCGAGCGCCATTCTTTCGGACGAAGTGGTACGGAAGATTCTCATGCGCGCGGAGCGAGCCGACCGGCGGCTTCGCGGAGGAAGCCCGTGAGACGGAGGAGGAAGAAGGGGGAGGGAGAGCCTGCGATCGGCTCAAGCGCTTGCTCGGCGGCGGCGATCTCGGCGTCCAGGCGGCGGAACGATTCACGCCAAGCGGCCGCAGAGATCAGTTGGCGGGCGTCGCCGCCGGCACGGAGGGGCGTCAGGAAGTCTTTGCCTGAGAGGTCGCGTTCCAGGAGCATCGGCAGCGTCAGCTTACCGCTGGCGGCGTCGGTGCCGAGCGTCTTGCCCGCCTTGGCATCGTCCTGCAGGAGGTCGACCAGGTCGTCGTAGATCTGGTAGGCGATGCCGAGGTGGCGTCCGAAGAGCGCGCAGGCTTCGACGTGTTCCGTCGGGCGGTCGGCGAGGAGCGCGCCGATCCGACAGGCGCCCTCGAACAGTTCGGCCGTCTTCAGGCGGATATGGCGGGTGTAGTCTTCCAGCGAGAGATCGTCCTGGCCGCGGGAGAAGGTCTGGCAGACCTCGCCGGAGCAGACTTCGCGGGAAGCGCGGGCGACGATGCGGCAGAGCTCCGGGGTCGGGTGGTCGGCGGCGAGCACGAGGGCGTGGGCGAAGAGCGCGTCGCCGAAGAGCACCGCCGCGTGGGCGCCGTGCGTACGGTTGGGGGTGGCGCTGCCGTGACGGGTGTCGGCGCCGTCGAGGACGTCGTCGTGGACCAGGGTGGCCAGATGGACCAGTTCGATGATGCCGGCGCCGCGCACCAAAGCGGGAAGCGGCGGGCCGCCCGCGCCGGCGCCGAAGGCGAGGAGTGGGCGGAGGCGCTTGCCCGGATGGGCGAGCACGTCGCGGACCATCGGGCGGACCTCAGGCTCGAACGCGAGTTCCTGCGCCGCGAGGAACTGCTCGAGGGCCGCGAAATGGGCTTCTAGGCCGACGTGCAGCGGGGAGGACACGCCGCAATGTGCCGACGAAAAAGCCCGTGCGCAAGCGCAGGATACGGATTGTCCCGGTCAGGGGACGAACTTCGTCTCGACCGAGATGATCTGCTTGCCGGTGCTGGCGCAGTCGGCGCACGGGATACGCTTGTCGACCAGCTGGCCCTTCTGGGCTTCACGCGTGAAGCCGAGTCCGCCGCACTTCTTGCAAGGGATGGTCTCGTTGGTCGTCGCGCTGAGCTCGGCGCCGGCGTTGATCGCTTCGACGAAGCGCTGCAGGCCGGCCGAAGATTCCTCCAAGGTCACGCACTCCAGGAAGGCCTCGCGACGGAGGGTCAGGCGACGGCCTTTCAACGGCGCGAAGTCAGGGGTGAACAGCACCGCGACGGTGCCGACATGCATGCCCGTGATCTTGCCCGTGTCGCCGACCTTGGCGGGTTTCTCCAGCAGCAGCAGCGCCATCGTGTCGACGCCGGCAGCGAGGGCTTCGTTCGGACCGGCGGCGGGCCAGGCGGCCTTGGCGACGTAGCGGTTATCACCGAGGTCCTGGAGGATCGCGTAGGTGACCGTGGTCACGTAGCCGACGGCCTTGCTGGAGCCGGCGGGCGAGCCGTCGATGATGCTTTGGGTGGCGAACGCGGAATAGAGGCGCTGCAGTTCCTTGGTGGTCTCCGTCGAGCCGAGGCGGTTGAGCTTCGAGAGCTGGAAGGTCCGGGTCGATTTCGCCTCCGGGAGCAGCGTCGGGCGGAAGGGTGAGATCTGCACCGAGTTGTCCACGAACTCGTCCGAGATGCCGCCCGCGGCGGGAGCGGCCGCATTGGTAGGCGTCGCGGCCGGGGTGGCCGCTGGCTCGCCGACCTTGGTGCCGAACGGGCTCGTCTGAGCGCCGAGGGGGAGGGCGAGGAGGGCGAGGAGGAGTCGGAAGTTCATGGGCTTAGTCGAGGGAGCTCAGGTCGCCTTCGGCGGGCGGCGGGGTGGACTTAGGCTTGCTGGGCTCGGAGGAGCCGAGGGCCGGGGTCGAAGGAGTCACCGGCTTGGAGGAGCGGGCCGGCCGGTAGCCGTCGTCGCCGCGATCGTCGTCCTCGTCGTCGTCCGGGAGGTCATCGTCTTCCGGGTTGGGCTTATCTCCGCGGGCGACGCGCTTGCGGCGCACGATGACGGTGCCGACGCCGACGGCGGCGAGGTAGAAGCCAAAGAGCACGCTGGTCATCACGATCAACGAGATCGGTTCGGCGATGGGCGTGATCAGCGCGACCAGCAACATGATGCCGACCAGCATCCCGCGCCAGGACTTCAGGAGGGTCTTCGGGCGGACGAGTTCGAGCCACATCAGGACGATGAGCGCGAGAGGGAACTGGAAGGTCAGGCCCGTGAGCAGGCACATCATCACCACGAAGGCGTAGTAATCCGACGCCTGCCAGGTCACCTCCATCTTCATCCCTTCGGCGAAGTGCTGCCAGATCTGGATGGACATCGGGCTCAGCCAGTAGAAAGCCAGGGCGGCTCCCAAGAGGAAGAGCACGAGGGCGGCTCCGCAGAAGGGGACCAGGCCGCTCTTTTCCCTTTCCGAGAGGGCCGGGCCCACGAAGCGGGCGGTCTCGTAGAGGAAGACGGGAGAGGCGACGGCTACGCCCACGCCGAAAGCCGCATACATGAGCACTTTCCATACGCCCATGAAGGTGAATTCTTTCAGTTCACCCATGTTGACGAGACCCGGGCCGGGCTCGCTGAGCGCGAAGGCCAAGGGAGAAGTCTCGGGGTGCTTCGCCCATTCGAGGGGCAGGCTCAGCAGGACAGGGGTCTCCCGGTAGAAGATCAGGGCGGCGACCATCCCGACAGCGAAGACGGTGACGACGCGGATGAGCGAAATGCGGAGGTCGTCCAGATGCTCCATGAACGACATCTCGCTCCTGGATTTATTGCGGCGAATGAGGGAGGAAAGCATGGTAGGGTCAGTCCTTGCGAAGGAGGTCCTTGATGACGTCAAGGCTCAGGCCGGACGAAGCGGAGTCTGATTCGGTCAGGAGCTTACGCAACATCTCAGACTTGGACTTTTGGAGTTCCATGACGCGTTCTTCGATGGTGCCGGCCGCGATCAGCTTGATGCTGGTCACCGTCCGGGTCTGGCCGATGCGGTGGGCGCGGTCCGTCGCCTGGGCCTCGGCGGCGGGGTTCCACCAGGGGTCGAAATGGATGACCGTGTCGGCCCCGGTGAGGTTCAGGCCGGTGCCGCCCGCCTTCAGGGACATCAGCATGACGGGGATGGTCGGGGTCGAGTTGAAGGTGTCGCAGACGCCTTGGCGGTCCTTCGTGGAGCCGTCGAGGTAGCAATAGGGAATGTCGCGGTCTTCGAGGGCTTCCTTGAGGAGCTGGAGCGCCGTGACGAAGGTCGAGAACACCAGCATGCGGTGGCCGGCGTCCTTGGATTCCTCGACGAGCTCGAGGAAGGCCTGGAGTTTCGCCGAATCGGCTTCGGCCAGCTTCGGGTCGAGGATGCGCGGGTCGGCGCAGATCTGGCGGAGGCGGAGCAGCTGGTTGAACGCCGCCATCTGGATGCGGGCCTGCGTGGCGCCGCCCATCTCCATCTCGAAGATCTCCCGGCGCGTGGACTCGAGGATCTCGTCGTAGATCTTCTTCTGGTTGTCCTCGAAGTCGCAGTAGACGATCTGCTCGATCTTCGCGGGCAGCTCAGGGGCGACGGCGACCTTGGAGCGGCGGAGGATATACGGCGCGGCCATCTGCAGGAGGCGGTCGTCGTGCCACTTGCGTTCCTCGGCCTGGACGCGTTCTTCGGGCTTGGGGAGATAGCCCGGCATCAGGAAGCCGAAGAGCGAGCGGAGGTCTTCGAGGGAGTTCTCGACGGGCGTGCCGGTGAGGATGTAGCGGCCCTTCGCGACGAGCTGCTTGACCGCCTTGGCGGACTGCGCGCGCGGGTTCTTGATGTTCTGACCTTCGTCGCAGATCGCCGCGCCCCACGCCACGGCGGTGAAGGCCGCGATATCGCGGGAAAGGGTGCCGTAGGAGGTGATGACGAGGTCGAACCGCTGCAGGTAATCCGGCGCGGTGAAGCGGTTCTGGCCGTGGTGGGCGAGGACCTTCAGGGAAGGGGTGAAGCGGCGGGCTTCGCGGCGCCAGTTCTCGACGAGCGAGGCCGGGCAGACCACGACGCAAGGCCCGTCTTCCGGGCGGTGCTGGCGCAGGGCCTCCATGAAGGCGAGCGCCTGGACGGTCTTACCGAGGCCCATTTCGTCGGCGAGCAGGCCGCCGAGCGAATGATTATGGATATGCCAGAGCCAGGCCACGCCGACCTGCTGGTAGATGCGGAGCATCTTGCTCAGGTCCTCGCGGATCGGGGCGGGCTGGAGCTTCGAGAGGTTGCGGATCGCGGACGAGCGCTGGCTCCAGGTCTCGGGCGGGGCGAAGGCGGCCTGCAGTTCCTCGGCGATGGCGTCGGCGCTCGCGAGGTCCGCGAAGCCGATCTTCAGGTTGAGGTCCAGGTCCACGTCGCGCTTGGCCTCGCCGGTGATGCGGCGCTGGGCGTTGCGGATCGATTCCATCAGCTCCGGCGTGATGAGGCGCGGGCCGCGGTCGGTGTAGAAGAACATGCGCCCGCTGGAGAGGGCTTCCTGGATGACCTTCGGGGACTTGCCTTCGGGGTCGATGCCGATGGCGAAACGGAAGCCGTCGTTCTCTTCGGACGCGTCGCACTTCGCCTTGGCGAGGTCGACGTTGCGCAGGGAGTGCGAAAGGTTGTGCGTGAAGAACGCGTCGTTGTCCGTCATCAGCAGCTTATGATGGCGGGCGAGGAAGTTGAGCACCTGGATGGTGCCGGCGAGATACCACTCGCGGGTGGTGGTCTCGAGCGTGAAGCCGCTGCGTTGCAGGACATCGCGCAGTTCGGCGACGGGGCCGGAAGACTGCTGGGGCAGGCGGATGCGCAGCCACTTCATCGAGCCGTCGACCCACGGGCGGTCGTCGCGGCCGCGTTCCTGGGAGCGGACTTCCTGCTCCTCAGGGCCGTCGTCCGGCGTCTCGCCGGCGGCGTTGGTCTGTGGCGTGGCGACCGGTTCGTCGAGGTGTTCGTGGACCTTGTCCAGGTGGTCGCCGTCCCACGCGAGCGGGGACTCCGGCGCGTTGGCCATGCGGAAGACCGGCAGGCCTTTGCCGATGGCCAGGAGCTGGCGCAGGTGGCGGCGGGTGAGCGGCAGGATGCCCTGCAGCTTGCCGTGGCAGAGGTTCTCGAGGATCGCCAGGAAGAAGACCGTGTCGGGCTCGATGGTCCAAGCCTTGCTGCGGTCGAGGTTCTCCGGAGCGACCTGCGCGCCGTCGACGCGTAGTTCGAGGCGGCAGATGATCTCGTCGCGCACGGCGGCGGTCGCGATGTTCGGCGGCACGATGAAACGCACTTCGATGGGCGTGCCGCGTTTTTCCGAAAGGGTGAGGGATTTGAGCCGGGGTCCTGCCGGGGTCGTCTCCGCTTGCTTTGATTTTTCCTTCTTCGTGTCCGTCGTCTTCTCCTTGGTCACCGCCGTCGTCGGCGGTTTGCCAGGCGGAGCGGCGGGCTTGGCCGGCGTCACTGGCTCGGCTTTCAAGTAACCTTCCTTGGTCGCTAATACCAGGTAGGCGGCGACGGAGTGGACGCAGAGTTTCCTTCGTCCCACCGAGACGTCACAGCCGCATTCGTTGCGCTGGAAGGTGACCGAGCGGAGGTTCCAGCGGGCTTCGCGGGATTCGGTGCCGTCGTCCACGAGGGCCTCCGCGACCGGAGGGGTCCAGAGGGCCTTCTTCACCTTGCCCTTGGCCACCAGCTCCTTGGCAAGGAGCACGGTCGCACCGCCCGCGAGATCGATGAGATCGTCTTCGGAGATGTTGGGCAACGGCTGACGCGGCGCCATGGTGAGGGTGTGCGGTGAAAAGCGTCGTCCGAAAGGACGCGCCAAAGGAGGGAAAACCTAGCGGGAAGACGTATCGCCTAGACGGCGACGTCTTGGACCGGGACTCCTGGGTGCATCTCGAAGATGCCTACGGGGGTCGTCGGGCCTGTCATCACGATGGAATAATCCTCACCGATGCCAATGATAATCTGACCTCCGGGCATATTAACCGTCAAATCCGCGTCAACCAGGCCCATTTTACGGGCCACGGCGGCGGAAGCCGAGGAGGAGGAGCCGGAAGCCATGGTGTAGCCGGCGCCGCGTTCCCAAATCTCGATGCGGACGTTCTTCCGGTCCATGATCTTCATGAACTGCACGTTGGTGCGGTTCGGGAAATTAGGGTGCGTCTCGAGGTGCGGGCCGTAGGTCTTGGCGAGGTCGGGCGTGAGGTCGTCGACCGGGATCACGCAGTGGGGGTTGCCGACGGTCGCGGCCCAATACCTGAAGGTCTTGCCGAGGACGGTGATTTCTTCGCCGAGGACTTCGCGGTCGGCGCCGACGTGCGGGATGACCGGGGCGCGGAAGGAGACCTTGCCCATCTCGACGCGGATGCGGTTGCCGCCGTCGAAGACCTCGCAGCGGACGATGCCGCCGATGGTGTGCAGCTTGAACTCCTGTCCTTCCTTGATCCGCTTGGTCTCGAGGAGGTGGCGGCAGAAGATGCGGATGCCGTTGCCTGATTTTTCGGCTTCGGAGCCGTCCGGGTTCAGGATGCGTAGGCCGAAGGTGCCGTCCGTGCGTTCGATCGGACCGTAGAGGATGCCGTCGGAACCGAGGCCGAAATGGCGGTGGCAGACCTTGCGGATGGCTTCCGGCGAAAAGAGGGCGGGGCAGTCCTTGGGCTCAAGGACGAGGTAGTCGTTGCCGAGGGCGTGGTATTTGGCGAAACGCATGGTCGTGTTCTGATTGGGCTTTCGGGGCGGGTTTGGCAAGCAAGGGGTGGCTTATCTGTCGGCTTGGTTTCCGCCTCGGCCGGGCTTACAACCCACCTATGCGCCTCCTGCCCCTGGTTGCCCTGTCCTGCGTTCTCACGGTCTTCGCGGCCGAGAAGCGTCCGCCGAACATCGTGCTGCTCTACTCCGATGACATCGGCTGGGGCGACTTGGGCTGCTATGGCGCTAAAGTCATCCCGACACCGAACCTCGACCGTCTGGCCGCGCAGGGCACGCGTTTCACCTCGGGCTACTGCACTTCCGCGACCTGCACGCCGTCGCGCTACTCCTTGCTGACGGGCGAATACGCCTGGCGTCGACAAGGCACCGGCGTGCTGCCGGGTGACGCCCGTCTCATCATCAAGCCAGGTCGTCCGACGATGGCGGCCAGCCTCGCTAAACTCGGCTACGCCACCGGCGTGGTCGGCAAGTGGCATCTCGGCCTGGGCTCCGGCGACGTCGATTGGAACAAGCGGATCGATCCGTCCCCCAACCAGATCGGCTTCACCTATTCGTTCATCATGGCCGCCACCGGCGACCGCGTGCCGACGGTCTTCGTCGAGGACGGCTCCGTCGTCGGTCTCGATCCGAAGGATCCGATCGAGATCAGCTACAAGCAGCCTTACCCGGGCGATCCCGACCTGAAGACCGATGCCGAGCGCGCGAAGCTCAAGATGGATTGGTCGCACGGACATAACATGGCCCTCGTCAACGGCGTCGGCCGCATCGGTTGGATGAAGGGCGGCAGGTCCGCCATCTGGAACGATGAGACGATGGGCGATACCTTCGCGGACAAGGCCTGTGGCTTCATCGCGCAGAATAAGGACAAACCGTTCTTCCTCTATTACGCCTCGCACGAGAACCATGTCCCGCGCGTCCATCATCCGCGCTACGCCGGCAAGACCCCGCTCGGCCCGCGTGGCGACGCGGTGGTCGCGTTCGACGATCAGGTCGGCCGCATCCTCGCCGAACTCGACAAGCAGGGTCTCGCCGAGAACACGTTGGTGATCTACACCTCGGATAACGGTCCGGTGCTCGACGATGGTTACAAGGATCAGGCGGTGGAGCGTAATAAGGCCGCGGCGCATGCCCCGGCGGGTCCGTTCCGCGGCGGCAAATACAGCATCCTCGAGGGTGGCACCCGCGTCGGCTTCATCGCCCGCTGGCCCGGCCATACGCCCGCCGCCAAAGTCTCCGACGCGCTGATCTCGCAGGTGGATCTTCCGGCCGTCTTCACCAAGGTCGCCGGCGGTGATCCGGCGGAATTCCTGAAGCTCGACTCCGTTGACTCGTCCGCGGCGCTCACGGGCGGACAGGGCCGCGAGACGCTGATCTCCAGCACGCAAGGCGCCGTGCTTTCCATCCGTGATGCCCGTTGGAAATTCATCTCCGGCGTCGGCGCGCCCGGCAAAGGCAAGAAGGCTCAGGGCCCGCTCGTCGACCTCTTGGGCGCCGAAGCCGAGCAGGCCAATGACCGCCGTGACCAGGCCGGGCCTCGTCTCTTCGACCTGCAGGCGGATCCCGGCGAACGGAATAACGTCGCCAAGGAACATCCCGAAGTCGTCGCCCGGCTGAAGGCCCTGCTGGAAGCCCAGCGGGCGAAGGGCGTGCTGCAGCCTTTGCCTAACTGATCGGGCGATTAATTTCGGTTCGACGCCTTCTCCCGACTTGAAGCGGGAGAGGGAAGGGTGATGCTCGACGCATGAGCCAGACCCCTCTCCGTGTCCTCTGTGTCGGCGCCGGCCACATGGGCCGTTCGCACGCCCTCGCTTACCATAAGCTCCCGGGTTTCCAGATCGTCGGTCTGGTCACCCGCTCTGCGGAATCCCGTGCCAAGCTGAACGCCGAACTCGGCGGCGGCTACGCGGAGTATGCCGACTTCCATGCCGCGCTCGAGGCGACGAAGCCCGACGCGGTCTCCATCTCGAGCTATCCGGATACGCACGCCGAATACGCCGTCGCCGCGCTTGAAGCCGGTTGCCACGTCTTCGTCGAGAAGCCCCTCGCGGTCACCGTCGCCGAGGCCGAACAGATCGTCGCCAAGGCCAAGGCCGTGAAGCGCAAGGTGGTCATCGGTTATATCCTCCGCCATCACCCGGCCTGGACGCAGTTCATCAAGACCGTGCAGACGCTCGGCAAGCCGCTGGTCATGCGCATGAATCTGAATCAACAGAGCTATGGCGACATGTGGAAGACCCATAAGTCCCTCCTGCAGACCTGCAGTCCCGTCGTCGACTGCGGCGTGCACTACGTCGACGTGATGTGCCTCATGACCGGCAGCCGCCCGGTCCGCGTCTCCGGCATCGGCGCCCGCCTCACCGAGGACATGCCGGCCGGTCAGATCAACTACGGCCACCTGCAGGTCACCTTCGCCGACGGTTCCGTCGGCTGGTATGAAGCCGGCTGGGGTCCGATGATGTCCGAGGAGGCCTTCTTCGTGAAGGACGTGATCGGGCCGAAGGGCTGCGTCTCGATCGTCGCCGGCAAGGCCTCGCAGGCCGGTAATTCCGCCGACGTCGATTCCCACTCCGCCGCGCAGGCGCTCAAGGTGCACTCTTCGCAGCTCGGTCCCGATGGTAAGTTCACCCAGCCCGACGAGATCGTGCCGACCGAGGCCGACCCCGGTCATGACGGCCTCTGCGAACGTGAACAGGTCTATTTCGAAAAGGCTATCCGCGAGGACCTCGATCTCACCGCGCACATGGACGACGCCGTCAACTCGATGCGCATCGTCGCCGCGGCGGATCAGTCCTTCCGCGAAGGCCGCACGATCAATCTCTGAACGCCGGTGGCGCACCCGAACCTCGTCTTCATGGGCGTCTGCGGCTGCGGCAAGAGCACCGTGGCCGAACTCTATGCGCAGCGCACCGGCGCCACGCTGATCGAAGCCGACGTCTTTCATCCGCCGGAGAACGTCGCGAAGATGAGCGCGGGCACGCCGTTGACCGACGAGGATCGTGCGGGCTGGCTGGCGGCGATGGCCGCCCGGCTCGCCGAGGGTAAGGCCCGTGGTGAAGCGATGGTCCTCACCTGTTCTGCCCTCAAGCTGGCCTATCGTGACCGCCTGCGCCAAGGCGACCCGGACCTCTTCTTCGTCTTCCTCGATGGCAGTCGGGAACTCCTGCAGGCGCGGATGGACGCGCGAAAGGGACACTTCATGCCCCCGGGTCTGCTGGGCAGCCAGCTCGCCACGCTAGAGCGTCCGAACCTTGCCTCCGAGAAGTGCTTGCACGTCAGTATCAGCCTTTCACCCGAGCAGATCTGCGCGACCGTGGCGTTGGCGATGCGTCGCTTCGCCTGAAAAGCAGAAGGCCCGCTTGCGCGGGCCTTCGTCGGAGAGCATGGCGGGCTTATTTCTTCCAGACGACCTTGGACGGTTCGATGACGCTCGTCTTGTCGAGGGTCGGGAAGCCTTCCGGCACGGCGAGGGTGACCTTACCGGACGCGGCCCATTCGGTGGAACGGGCGAGGATGGTCTGGAAGCCGACGCAATGCAGGGCGTCGTGGCTGGTGTCGGCGGCCATGATATGTCCCATCGAGGTCGTCACGACGCGTCCCTTGCCGAACGGGGCGAACCAGACCATCGGCTCATGCATGTCGGTGCCGCCGAACTCTGGCTTGGAGAACGAGCTGGAGAGGACGTGCATGTGGTCGGCGGTGCCGCGCATGCGGTGGTAGAGCTCGTCGGTGGCGTGGAGCCATTCAGCGGGCAGACCCTGCATGACGGGGTGGGCGGCGTCGCGGGTCTTGAGCGTGAAGACGTGCTTGGGCCCGTGGCCGGAGCCGAAGCCCTTGCCCTGGATCTTCTCCTCGGCGTCGACCAGCGCGACGGCCTGGCCGGTCTTGTCGTCGACGGCGATACGCTTGGCGAAGGTGGCGCCGCGCCAGCCGCAGCAGATCATCTCGTTGAAGTTGTCCCAGCCGGTGAAGGCGTTGTTCGCGGCGTGCACGTTGACGAGGCCGCCGCCGTTCATGACGAACTCGGTGAAGGAGTCCTTCATCGCGGTGCCCCATTCCGGGCCGTTGTAATTGTTCACGATGACCTGGTAGTCGGCGAACTTCGGAGCCCACTGCTCCCATTCGGCGGCGTGGGCCTTGACGAAGGCGGCTTCCTCGGCGTTCCACTCCTTCATCGCGGCGTCAAAGGCTTTCTTGGCGGCGGCGTCACCGGCCTTCGGGCGGCCAGGCTTAGCCTTGGCGAAGCCGGCGGGCGCGGTGGCGACGGTCACGGTGAAGCGACCGGTGGCCTCGAGGGTGGCCTTGGTGGCCTCGGTCGTGCGGACCCAGTCGTGGTTGTTGCGTCCGTCGAGGATGAGGACGCGGATCTTATCGGCGGCCTCGAGGGGTAGGGTCAGGAGGGCGAGCAGGCTGAAGAGCCCGAGCTTGAGCAGGGATTTCATGGGGAGGCCCTCATTGGACCCATTTCCCATGGCCGGGCGAGTGTTTTCATTGCCGGTCCAGTGAACGATAGTGGATGGCCTCCAAGAGGTGGGCGGTGGCGATGCGGTCCGCCTCAGCGAGGTCGGCGATCGTCCGGGCGACGCGGAGGATGCGGTCGTAGGCTCGGGCGGAGAGGCCCAGTTTCTCCATCGCCTGCTGGAGCAGGTCGCCCTGAGCCCGTTCGAGCGCGCAGTATTCGCGGAGTTCCCTCCCGCCGAGCAGTGCGTTGCAACCGCCGGTCCGCCCGCCAAACCGTTGTCGTTGTCTGGCCCGCGCGGCTTCGACCCGGACGCGTATCGTCGCCGAGGGCTCGCCCGGCGCGGCGTCGCGGAGCTCGTCGATCGAGAGTGCCGGCGCTTCGACCTGGATGTCGATGCGGTCGAGCAGCGGGCCGGAGATCTTACCTCGGTATTTACGGACCTGCATCGGCGAGCAGGTGCACTCGCGTCGGCGGTCGCCGAGGTGGCCGCAGGGACACGGGTTCATGGCCGCCACGAGCATCAGCCGTGAGGGCAGGGTGACCTTGGCTGCCGCGCGTGAGACGGTGACCTGACCGTCTTCGAGCGGCTGACGGAGCACCTCGAGCGCCGAGCGACGGAATTCGGGGAGCTCGTCGAGGAAGAGCACGCCGAGATGCGCGAGCGAGACCTCCCCGGGTCCGGGAATGCTGCCTCCGCCGATCAGTCCGATATCGCTGATGGTATGATGCGGCGAACGGAACGGCCGCTGCCAGCCGCGTCGGCCGTCGGTGAGTCCCGCGCCGGCGGCGGAATGCACGCCCAGGATCTCGAGGAACTCCTCCGCGTCCGGCCGAGGCAGGATGGTCGGGATACGTTTCGCGATGAGCGATTTGCCCGAGCCCGGCGGTCCGATCATCAGTAGATTATGGCCGCCCGCCGCGGCGACTTCGACCGCCCGGCGGATCGCCAACTGCCCTTTGACTTCTGCGAAATCCGGCTGACCTTCGCTTGTGGCGGACTCGGACGGCGGCGGCGCGAGCGGGGTGACCTGCTTCTCGCCCGTCAGAAAGCGCAGGGCGCCGTCAAGGGTGTCGGCCGGAATCGCTTCGATTCCAACGACGAGCGCGGCCTCTTCCGCCGATGCGCGGGGCAGGATGACTCCGCGGAGGCCAGACTTCCGGGCAAGGATCGCCATCGCCACTCCGCCGCGCACCGGCCGCGTCGCGCCGCTCAGACCTAATTCGCCGGCGATGAGGTAGTGTTGCAAGAACGCCCGGTCGAGCTGGCCGGTCGATGCCGCGATGCCGAGCGCAATCGGCAGGTCGTAGATGGCACCCTCTTTCTTCAGGTCGCCGGGGGCGAGGTTGATGGTGGTGCGTGTCTCCGGCAGCCGGAGTCCGCTGTTCTGCAGGGCGGACTGGACGCGCTCTTCGGATTCCTTGACCGCGGCGTCGGGTAGGCCGACCAGCCACAGGCCGAGTTCGCCCTTCTCGCCGGTGTTCACCTCGATCTCGACCGGCACGGCTTCTACGCCGACCAATGCGGCAGAACGGATGACGGAAAGCATACCGAAGGGCAGGCGGTCGTCGCCCGGGGCACAATCCCCGACGCCTAGGGCTCAAAGCCTAGCAAAACCGCCCATTCCCCGGAGGATTGCCTTGGCAACCCAGCCCACGTTCCGCTGTCTGAATAACTGCTCCGCATGACTTTCCGCGCCGCCATCCTCGGTCTCCTTCTGCTGCCCCTCGGTTCCTCGGGGGCGTTGGCGCCTTTCCTGGAGAAGAACTGCGTCGAGTGCCACGACGCCGAAACGAAGAAAGGTGGGCTGGATATGACCGCCCTGAAGTCGGACCTCCGGGATCCGAAGTCCTTCGCCGCTTGGGTCAAGATCCACGACCGCACTGCCAACGGCGAGATGCCGCCGAAGAAGAAGGCTCGCCCC
>Ga0208597_1000274_pt1 | contig 20098 bp, 15 predicted proteins | sample LakMenEpi05May12_FD_150673 | JGI IMG/M metagenome (GOLD analysis project Ga0208597, IMG submission 150673) | Freshwater microbial communities from Lake Mendota, WI - 05MAY2012 deep hole epilimnion (SPAdes) | ecosystem: Environmental > Aquatic > Freshwater > Lake > Epilimnion/Euphotic zone ...
CGCGGCTTTGAATTGATGGTGCGCAAGGCGGGAGCTCCCGTGGTGCCCGTGTGGATGGATGGCGCATGGGGATCGATTTTCTCCTTTGAACGCGGAAAATTTTTCAAGAAAATGCCGTATCGCTTGCCTTATCCGATGACCTTGGTCTTTGAACCAGCGATGTTGGCAAGCGAGGCGAATGCGGAATCGGTGCGCGCAGCCATGTTGCATGCAAGCTCTGAAGCCTTGCGGGTGCGAGCCGAGGCCACAGGTTTGTTGAAAAAAGCACAACCTGGTCAGTGGGTGAATGGCTTGCAACTCGGTCAAGTCAATGCGTTGCAGCGCGGACAGGAATTTGCGATGTGGTCGGGTGATGCGATGCAAAATGATCTAACCTCAATCGGTAAGTCATTTGCGAACTTGTTTTCTTGCAAAGTATTGCATGAGGAATCGGAACTGATTTCTTCAGCGGTGCGCGTGGGTGGTCGTGCAACGCATGAGCGCCTTTGCTCGGCAGGTGACAAAGCAGTGGCTGGCGTGTTTTATGATTTTTCTAACGAATTGTTAGATGGCTTGCCTGCACAGATTTTGCATTGTCGCTGCTTGGTGCGTGATGGAGTAGTGCTTGCGATGTCGATGCCTGATCCTCCTCGCGGCGCAGCAACCAGCCCTGAACAATTGGGCTCGCGACAAGGGACTGTGGGACGTTTGATTCCCGGATTTTCCTACAAACAGGAAAATAATGGCTTGCGCATTACGGGGCCGGCGATGGCTGGTGATGGTGGGATTTTTCTGCCGCACGCAAGCATGGATGAATTGGGTTTTGTTACAATCGAATCATCATTCTCGTAGATCATGAAAGCAAATACCGCCATTGTGTTAGGTTCGGGGCTAGGTTCACTGGCGGACGAAGTTCGAGTCGAGAAATCCATAGGATTTGCCGAAGCGGGGCTGCCTGTATCTCATGTGGCGGGTCATGCGGGACGATTTTTGTTAGGTGATTTTGCAGGGCAACCCTTGTGGGTGATGCAAGGACGTGTGCATTTGTATGAAGGTCACAGTGCACACGCGGCGACAGCAGGAGTGCGTTGGTTGGCTGAACAAGGTGTGAAGCGGATCATCTTGACCAATGCCGCGGGCACCTTGCACCCAGATCATCCGCCAGGGCATTGGATGATGTTGAATGATCATTTGAATTTGACAGGCACCTCGCCATTGGAAGGTGGTCCGAATTTTTTTGACATGTCGGAAGTCTATTCTAGTGACTGGCGCAAGCAAGTGTGCACTAAGGCAGTCGAATTGGGCATTCCTTTGCATGAAGGGGTGTATGCGGGGCTTCGTGGTCCGCAATATGAAACACCCGCCGAAATTCGGATGCTGCGGCTGATGGGTGCCGACGCTGTAGGCATGAGCACCGTGCTGGAAGCGATTCAAGCCAAAGCGCTAGGCATGGAAGTTTTAGGGTTTTCTTGCCTGACCAATTGGGCCGCGGGTATGTCGAACGATGGTCTTGATCATGCCGAAGTTCTCGAAACAGGAAAATCGGCAGCGGCACAAATGCTGCGTTTGTTGGCGGCGACCTTGGAAGGATAGCGGTTGTATTATTGCTATGGAGAGTCGATTTAGCGATTCCATGGTAAATCGTGAGTGCATTACATGAAATAGTGCGTCAGAATTTCGAGAAATCCGACGTAATTCAATGCCCGTGAAAAAACTCATAAAAATCAAAGGCCTGCGCTGGTGGATTGTCACCCTAGTCTTTCTTGCTGCTGTCCTGAACTACGTCGATCGGCAAACGCTGTCTGCGCTTGCCCCAACGATCCAAGCCGATCTCGGTCTAGATGACCGCGAATACGCGAACCTAATTAGTATTTTTCTCATCGCCTACACCATAGCCTACTTAATTGCCGGCAAACTCGTGGACCGCCTTGGCACGCGAAAGAGTACCCTGCTCTTCGTCGTTTGGTGGTCTATGTCTAACGTCGTCACCGCATGGGCACAGGGAATGAAGTCGATGAGTGGTATGCGTTTTTCGTTAGGTCTCGGTGAAGCCGGCATTTGGCCCGCAGCTTCTAAAATCGTTTCCGAATGGTTTCCCTCCCGCGAAAGAGCTTTAGCCATAGGCTTCTACACCATGGGTGCCACCATTGGTGCCACGCTGGCACCTTACATCGTCATCCCGCTCGCCGAGTATGATTATGCAAGTCACTTGCCGTGGGTGAACTCGCTTTTCGGCCACGGTACCGGATGGCGCATGGCGTTTCTTGTGACGGGGCTTGCAGGATTTGTGTGGGTCATCCCGTGGCTATTGCTTTACCGCAAACCTCAAGACAGCAAGTTCATTTCTGCCCAGGAACTCGCGCACATTGAAGATGGCGGCAAGGACAGTGCCGAGGCTAACGACCCTGCGTGGACATGGGGACAGGTGCTGCGTTTCAAACCACTGTGGCTCCTCCTCATCGGTCGCCTGCTCACCGATCCCGTATGGTATTTCTATCAATTTTGGTTCGCAAAATACCTCAACACCGGTCGCGGTCTGGATCAATCCCAGCTAACCATCACTTGGATCGTCTATGCCGCCGCAGGTGTCGGCTCGCTAGCGGGGGGCTGGTTCTCTGGTCTGCTCATCAAGCGTGGCATGTCACCAGTGAATGCCCGCCTCGTCGTCATGTTTGGTTGTGCTTGCCTCATGCCTCTTTCGCCGCTCATCTCCAGCGTCACTGGTCTCTCGATGGCGATGACCATTACTGCCGTCACGGTGTTTGCCGCGCTCTCATGGCTCATCAACATCAGCGCTCTGATTGTGGATGTTTCACCCAAGCACTCACTCGGCACGATATTTAGCGTCGTCGCAGCGGGCAGCACCATCGGCGGCATTATCATGAACATGATCGTCGCCACCATGGTTTCCGGACCATCCACTAAGCCGCTCGGGTTTCTCGATCAAGGCTTCAAGACCCTCATGGGACCACTCCTGGAAATGGTCAGTGGAAAAGGCTACGGGCCATGGTTTATTGCGATGGCCTTCCTTCACCCCATTTGTCTCGTATTCCTGTGGCTTGGCGGCATCAACCGCAAACAAGCACAACTCTCATAATTTTAGCTTTTCCATTTTTCAGCATTCACCCAATCTATGATCACCGCACCACACGAAGCATCACGCTCACTCCATAAAGAAACACTCCACGCAGACCTTGTCATCGTCGGCGGCGGCCTTGCTGGTACGTGTTGTGCCATCACCGCCGCGCGTCAAGGCCTGTCAACGGTATTGGTGCAGGATCGCCCGGTGCTCGGTGGTAATGCTTCGAGCGAAGTTCGCTTGTGGGTCTTGGGCGCGACATCACACCTGGGAAACAACAATCGTTGGTCGCGCGAGGGCGGCGTGATGAATGAGATCATGGAGGAAAATTTGTATCGAAATCGTCAAGGCAATGCGATGATCTATGATACGATTTTGTTAGAAAAATGTATGGTCGAACCGAACTTGACCTTGCTCTTGAATACCGCAGTGCATGAAGTCGAAAAATCGGATGATGCAACGATCTCTGCGGTTCACGCCTTTTGCTCGCAAAATTCGACGCAGTATGAATTGCGCGCGCCGTATTTCTGTGATGCCTCTGGCGACGGGATCGTCGGATTTCTCTCAGGTGCTGCATTTCGTATGGGCGCTGAGAGCAAAGAGGAGTTCGGCGAACTCTTTGCGCCCGATGCCGCATACGGTCAGATGTTAGGGCACTCGATGTATTTCTACTCGAAAGATGTTGGCGTGCCAGTTAAATACAAGGCTCCGTCGTGGGCGCTCAAGGATATCACAAAAATCCCGCGCTACCGCCAATTTAATACCAACATGCAGGGCTGCAATTTTTGGTGGCTGGAGTATGGCGGCCGTCTCGATACGATCCATCAGACGGAAGAAATCAAATGGGAACTTTGGAAGGTGATCTATGGCGTCTGGGATTACTTCAAGAATTCGGGGAAATTTCCTGAAGCGGAAACGATGCAACTGGAATGGGTAGGCACAATTCCCGGCAAGCGCGAGAGTCGGCGTTTTGAAGGTGATTACATGATTCGTCAACAAGACCTTGTAAGTCAGACACATTTTCCCGACGTCGTTGCGCATGGTGGTTGGGCTGTTGATTTGCACCCCGCCGATGGCTTGTATTCTGAGCTGCCAGGATGCACGCAGTGGCATTCGAAAGGCGTGTATGGCATTCCTTATCGCTGCTATTATAGCAGAAACATCAACAATTTATTCCTTGCGGGCCGGATCATCAGTGCTACTCACGTGGCATTTGGCTCGACGCGGGTGATGGCGACTTGTGGTGCTGGTGGACAAGCTGTAGCCATTGCTGCTGCGCAATGTCGGGAGAAATCACTGATGCCGCGCGATTTGATGGATGAAGCACAAATGAAGGAACTACAGACGCGATTGCAGCGCGCTGGGCAGTATCTGCCTGGATGCGTGATTGACGATCTGCAGGATCTAGTGCCGCAAGCAACTGCCACGGCAAGCTCAGCTCTCGCATTGTCTCAGCTGGCACCCAACGATGAGTGGTTGGAGCTCGATGCATCATGGGCGATGTTGCTGCCGCTCGCTGCTGGTCCGTGTCCGGAATTTTCGTTAGAGATCGATGCCGCGGCATCAGGCTCCTTGGCAGTCGAGTTACGGATCTCGGAGAAACTTGAAAACTTTACTCCTGAGGTGCAGTTGGCGCAGCAAGATGTTGCCGTTAGCGCGGGCCGTTCTACACTGCGCATTCAGTTTGACCAAGCCATCAATGAGGCTTGTTATTACTTCCTGATCTTCAGAGAGACGCCCGGTGTGAAAGTGCGACTGAGCGATCAAAGGATCAGCGGCATTGTCTCTGCATCGACAGCATTTAACAAAGCGGTGGCGAAATCGAGCGTGCAAAGTCCACCCGATGGCATCGGCATTGATCGCTTTGAGTTTTGGCTCCCCAAACGCCGGCCTGCTGGAAAAAATTTGGCTCTCGGCCTTAACCCAGCGCTTTCTGTTTTCGGGCCCGAGCAAGTGCAACAAGACCATGCGCGCCCCACGGCTACCAGTCGTGCTTGGATCGCAGACATTGCTGATGCGCAACCTGCCCTTACCTTGACTTGGTCTTCACCCATTACGATCGGGCGTGTGATCATCGAGGCAGACCCTGATTGGGATCATCCGATGGAATCCGTATTGATGACACATCCCGAAGAAGTAGCTCCATTTATGTTGGAGAAGTGGGATTTGTTAGATGATGGTGGAACAGTAATTGCCTCGCACCAAGATTATCACTCAGCGCACACAGAGATTGTTTTACACGAGCCTCGCATACTTTCATCGCTCACGATCCGTGTGCACTCGACGCATGGTTGCCCCGCAGCAATCTTCCGTGTTCGAGCCTACTCTTGTTAATCCAAAAAGCCTATGAATACCCAATCCCTATTGATGATCGCATTGCTGGCCAGTTGCCTTTCGCTTAATGCGGAAATTGCCCCGGTGCAAGTTCGCTCCGCCACAGCGAATTCTGAAATGAAGCAATACCCTGCATCCTTGGCAATCGATGGAAAAATCTCCGATGCCTCGCGCTGGGTCAGCGAGCGTTCGGCTGAGACGCCTTGGCTAGAACTCAAGCTCGACACAAAGCAAAAGCTCGCAGGCATTCATTTTTATAGCGGCTATGGTAACAAAGATGCTGTCAGTGGTCTCACAGTGCAGTTCATGGTGGGCAAAACATGGGCAACGATTCCCTCCGCCGTGATCACCAACAATCAAAGCACTAGCTTATCGATTCCGTTTGATGCAACTGTCTCGGTGGACACAGATCGTCTGCGCATTTTGATCGATTCGACAAAAGACCAAATGGCTCGCGTTAAGGAAATTGTCGTGTGGCCAGCAGGAAAAGGAAATATCCCAGCAATCAAAGAAACAGCGTCCAATGGCATCGCTAAAAGTGTGCCGAAAGTGCCATTGATCTATCTGAATCAAAGCGGTTTCAACATTGGCAAGCCGAAGCGGTTTTCGGCGCCGACGCTTGCGGACGGCACGCCCTTTCAAGTGCGTGCCGCGAGTGGAGGTGCTGCACTGTTTGAAGGGAAGATCCAGTCGGGAATTGGTGATTTTACGCCATTTGATAATCTAACAGAAATCGAGTATGTGGTCCAGGCGACACAGCACGTATCGGTGCCATTCCGCATTGGTCACTACTGGTTGGAGCGTGTGAGCTATCAAAATGCCGTGAATTTCATGATCGATAGCAGGCATTATGTTGGCAATGATCGCAACAAATGTGGTGGCTCTTTTGGTTGGCGCGATGATCATCACTTTGGTTGGGAGCTTCATACCTTGGTGCCGCAGTATTTGTCCAACCCTAGTGCATACGAACGCATGCCTTCTCAGGTGAAGTATGAAAAACCAAGCGACCCGAAATTGTGGGGAGCGTTGGAGCCCTACAAAGAGGAAGCGCCTGACATTGTGAAGCTGATTCATTGGGGTGCGGATGTCATCGTCACGCAAAAGCTCGGACACGAGTTGCTCAAATCTCAGCTCGCCTACTTTCTTTACGCATGGCCGACGTTAGAAAAATACCTGCCCGCGCAAAATTATGAAGTCGTGAGTAACTATGCGTTTTCTACCTGGGCTGTTGCCAAGAAAGATCGCTCATATCCCTATGATGAAAGCCCGGAGCACAATCTATTTGGGCTCAAGAAAAAAATTGGCAGCACCAAGGGATGTTTACCTCCTGGATTCTCGGTGCAGCCGAATTTGATGATGTATGAGGTCGCAAAGCGTATCAAGCGCGCTGATGCGGAGCAATACTTCAAGGCTGCCTATCAACAGACAGAATGGATGATTCAGCATCTGGACTGGAATGATCCATTAGTCACCAAAGGCCAGCGCATGAGTGAGTTTCTAACAATTACGGGCATGGCACATTTTCTTCAAGAGTATCCCTCGAAGGCGCCTAAAGGCTTGGAGAAAAAAATCAATGAGTGGGCCGATGTCGTGGTGCGGCGATCAAACAATTTTTGGGATTTCCGCAAGCTCGATGACAAAGATGGCTGGACACCGATGGGGGATTCTCCGCAAAAGTGGAACGAACCTGGCAACGTCATTGGCTTGCCGTCATCGATCATCGCCAGTTTGCCATTCATCCAAAGTGAAAGCACGAAATCGCGCTTGCGGCAGTTGATTTGGTCGCACATGGATCAGATGTTTGGTCGCAATCCCTCAGGTTTGCATTTTTCCTACGATGCACCACGCGAGGTGGAAGGCGTAGAGTTTGGCTGGTATCGATTTTATCCGGGTGGCATTGGCCGTTTGGCGAATGCTCGCTTCGTGATCGACGGCAGCTGCAAAAATGCACACTATCCTTACAATCCGCAAGTCGGAGACATCGGTTGGACCGAGGGCTGGATTCAGTTCAACTGCTGCTTTAACATCAGCCTTGCCTACTTGGCTTATGATGACACGCAGCTGCAGCTGGAGCGCGATGGTGAATCCGTGGTGATTCGTTTGCATGCACCATTGAATTTCGATACGAAGACAGCGGAATCAGCTACCGTGTCAGTAAGCGATGGCGCTGGTTTGATCGTGGATATGGTGTTAACCGAGGATGGAGAAAATGCCCGCAGTTTTTCTCGAAAAATCAAAATGCCACCATCGAAAAAAATCGAAGTCCGTTACGGCTTTGGCTATCTCTCACGAAAAGCTTCGCTATGATCCGCTGGCTTCTGCTCTCGCTACTCACTCCGCTGGCGTTTTGTGCCGAGCTTGATCTCGCAGCGCGTGTGCAACCGCTGCCAGAAAAAAATCGATTTGCGTTAGATAAATACCACGTTTGGTGCGGAGCACCTGTCAAAGGCGATGATGGCAAGTATCATTTGTTCTATTCACGATGGCCCAAGTCGGTCGGCTTCGCCCCAGGCTGGGCGATTCACTCGGAGATCGCCTATGCGGTGGCGGAAAAACCTGATGGCCCCTACCAACACGTCAACGTGGCCTTGCCAAAACGTCCAGTCAATCCGCAGACGGGCGAAAAATATTGGGATGGCGATGTGACGCATAACCCAAACGCATTTTTTGCTAATGGGAAATTTTACCTTTATTATATGGGGAATTATGGTGATGGCAAAGATTATCCGACGCATCGCAATCATCAGCGGATTGGTTTGGCCGTCGCCACGAATCCTGCGGGCCCATGGAAAAGACTGGATCAACCAATCGTCGATGTGAGCAAGGAGGCTTCTGCTTTTGATTCTCTGTGCGTGACCAATCCTGCCGCTTGCTTGCGCCCCGATGGGGGAGTGCTTTTGATTTACAAAGCTGTTCAAAAGGAAGCAGGCAAGGTCATGGGTGGCAAAGTTCGCTACGGTGCGGCGATCGCAAACGATCCCGAGGGGACCTATGTCAAACAGCCGGGCAATATTTTCGAGGCGGAAAAAAACAGCAAGCATTGGATGCTGGCCGAAGATCCATTCATTTGGCACAGCACCCGTTATGGAAATCAATATCATGCCATTGCGCGTGATGTGGTTGGTTGCTTCACGGGTAATGCGGGAGGCATTTGTCTCTTCACTTCTGCCGATGGCTTGGACTGGAAACCCGCGGCGCAACCGAAAGTGTTAGAGTCATGCTATCGTCTGGAGCAAGGAGTTTCCGCGACGAATTTGGAGCGCCCAGCCTTGTTGATTGAAGATGGTGAACCGATTTATCTGTTCGGTGCCGTTGACGGCTATGGTAAAAATCGTCAACGGCCGCTGAGCTCGAACATGCAAATCCTACTTCGCAAACCATGAAAAAACATGTAAAGCTTCTCATCTTCAGCGCATTGATTCCATTCTTGTCTGCTCAGGAAAAAGTGTGGCGTGTGATGCCTGTGGGTGACTCGATCACAGAAGGTGGATCCACATTCACGTGTTACCGTGGACCACTCGCGAAGATGGCGCAGGAAGAAAAATTGCCCGTAAAATTTGTGGGCAGCAAGTCAACACCCTCGCCGTTTGGCCCTCTGGCTCATGAAGGCTATGGTGGAAAAAATAGCAATTTTTTAGCATCTGTGGTGCCGAAAAATTTCGCCAAACACCCCGCTGATGTGGTGCTGCTTCACGCATGCCACAATCAGTTTGCCGATCAAAAGCCGATTCCATCGGTGCTTGCGGATCATCGAGCGATGATTGCTGCCTTTCGCAAAATCCAGCCTGTTGTGATTATTTTGTTAGCCAAGCCGATTCACAGTGGCAAGTTGCCGAAGTATGCCTACTTACCTGAACTCGGGAATGCGTTAGAAGATTTGGCAAAAGAACTTCACTCAGAAAAACAGCCCGTCATCTTAGTCGATCATGCCAGTGGCTTTGATTGGAAAACCGATGCCATTGCCGATCATGTGCATCCTAACGAAAAAGGCGGCACCAAAATGGCTGAAGTATGGATGAACGCTCTGCGTCCCATTGTTTCGCCAACGAAAAAATAATGCCGCGCTCACCTGATGCGGCGGCGCGGCTGTGATCGCTTGGTGAATGAACTCCGAGATTTAGCGTGAGCTCGCTGCCTCGTGCTCCGTTTCAGCTGCCTCCAAAGCGGCGCGTTCTTTGGCGATCACACGAACGAATTTCCGCAAGCTGGTATCCCAATTGGCAAGTAAGCTGCGAGCGCGTTCACTTTTCGTTTTCTCGAAGTGTTTTTCGACCAGTTTGCGTAGTTCTTGTTTGTCGCATTCGCGTGTGACGGCGAGAGCTACGACCATCTCATCGTTGAGGCGCGAGTAGAAGCGATCGTCGATGTCGTAAATGTAAGCAACGCCGCCCGACATGCCTGCACCGAAATTTTTGCCCGTCTTGCCAAGGATAGCGACAGTGCCATTGGTCATGTATTCGCAGCCGTGATCACCACATCCTTCGACGATGGTTGTCGCGCCTGAGTTACGCACCGCAAAACGCTCGCCGGCGCGACCGTACGCGCAGAGTAAACCGCCGGTCGCTCCATAGAGGCAGGTGTTGCCGATGATGGTGTTCGTGCTCGGAGTAAACTTGGCTTCTTGTGGTGGAACGACGATGATCTCTCCATCTGCCATGCCTTTGCCCACGTAGTCATTCGCCTCACCGATGACTGTGAGAGAAACGCCGCGCACGAGGAAAGTACCGAGCGATTGTCCTGCTGTACCGTGGAAGGTGAGATGAATGGTTTGTTTGGTAAGACCATGGTCGCCGTAGATTTCGGCGATGCGTCCTGAGAGTCGCGTGCCGATGTTGCGATCGGTGTTGACGATGTTGTAGCTGAGAGAAATCGGTGCACGATCTGGCAGCAAAGCGAGAGCCTCGGCAAGCTTTGTATCGACCCCGGGACCATACTCGACTTCCGCAGGAACAGCTTGTGGATCGACTTCCGTCGCGCGCTTGATGTCGGCGATGATTTGCAAATCAATTGCGGGCTTGGCAATGCCGTCATTGCGTTCCCATGTGCGTTTGCGTGAGAGCTTCTCGATGGCAGTATTGGTTGCTTGCGCCACAGTTGGCAAAACATCGCGCAGTAACGGCCGAAGGTCGAGCGTGTTGGCTTTCGGGTGATCAGGCACGTGACGTTGGCTAAGGAACTCGGGACGTCCGATCAATTCATCCAGCGTGCGGATACCGAGCTGGGCCATGATTTTTCGAGCTTCTTGAGCGACGCCATTGAAGTAGTTGATGACCATTTCCGGGGTGCCTTTGAATTTGGCGCGGAATTTGGGATCGGTAGTGGCGATGCCAACGGGGCAATTGTTGAGGTGGCACTTGCGAACATACACACAGCCCATCGCGATCATCGCGGTGGTGCCGAAGTTGAATTGCTCTGCTCCGAGAATGGCGGCAATGACCACATCGCGACCGTTGCGGATGCCACCATCGGTGCGTAGTGTCACGCGATTGCGCAGATTGTTGAGAAGCAGTGTTTGTTGTGCTTCGGCCAGACCAAGTTCCCACGGGGCTCCTGCATGCTTGGTGGAGGAAAGGGGTGACGCTCCTGTGCCACCATCGTGTCCAGAAATCAGGATGTTATCGGCAGAAGCTTTGGCACAACCGGCGGCTACGGTGCCGACACCTGATTCAGCGACAAGTTTGACGGTGACGCGGCAACGCGGATTGACTTCTTTGAGGTCGTGGATCAACTGAGCCAAGTCTTCGATCGAATAAATGTCGTGGTGCGGCGGTGGTGAAATCAATTGCACTCCGGGTTGCGTGTTGCGCAACCGAGCAATCAAGGCATTGACCTTATGGCCGGGCAACTGGCCTCCTTCACCAGGCTTGGCTCCTTGCGCCATTTTGATTTCCAGTTCATCGGCATTGACGAGATAGAAGGCGGAGACACCGAAGCGGCCCGATGCGATTTGCTTGATGTAAGAGCGTGCGAAATCGCCGTTCGGGTATGGCTTGTAGCGCACAGGATCTTCGCCACCTTCTCCGGAATCGGACTTTCCTCCGATGCGGTTCATGGCAATGGCTAATGTTTCGTGCGCCTCAGGAGAGAGCGCTCCCATCGACATAGCGGCCGTGGTGAAACGTTGACGGATGGACTCAAATGGTTCGACTTCACTGATGTCAATCGGCCCTGACGCCGCAGGCACAAATTCTAACAAATCTTTGATCGCGACTGGTCCCGTCTCTAACGAAACGCGGACGTAGTCATCGTAGTCTTCTTCTTTGCCAGATTTGACAAATGTGTGGAAATTCTTGATGACTTCGGTATTGAGTGCGTGACGCTCGCCCGATTTGCGATAGCGGTTGTAGCCCGGGTCACCGAGGTTGAGTGTTTCTCCCGCAGGCACTTCGGTTAGGAAAGCCGACTGATGGCGAATGAGGCTCTCTTGCGCAATTTCGATAAATCCAATGCCTCCAATTTTGGATGAAACACCACTGAAGGAAAAATCGACGACATCTTTGCCGATGCCAATCGCCTCGAAGGTCTGTGCGCCTTGGTAGGAGTTTAGCACCGAGATGCCCATCTTCGACATAATTTTCAGCACGCCTTTTTCAAGTGCTTTGCGATAGTTGGTCATCGCTTTTTCCATGCTGATCGAGTCGCCTAACTTATTTTTCCCTGCATCTGCGCGCACCAGTTGTCGCACCGTGGCAAAGCCGAGATACGGGCAAACAGCTGTCGCGCCGAAGCCGAAGGCACAAGAAATTTGATGAGTGTCACGAATTTCGCCAGAGTCCAAAACGATCGAGGTCCGCATGCGTTTGCCAACGCGATGGAGATGATGATGCACCGTGCCAAGAACCAAGAGCGAAGGAATGGGGACACGTGAGGCCGAGGTTGCGCGGTCCGAAAGGATAAGGATATTGACCTGCGCGTCTACCGCATTTTCTGCTTCCATGCAGATGGCATCGAGTCGAGCTTTCATGCCTTCCGCACCTTGATCGGCGGGCCATGTGCCGTCGATCACAGCGGCTGGGAACCCGTGTTCACCTAAGGCTTTGATTTTTTCTAACTCATGCTCATAGAGTACAGCGGAATCAAGACTGAGAATACGGCAGTGATCAGGTGTCTCGATCAGCATGTTTCGCTCGGGTCCAAGGCCGCAGGATAGAGACATGACTGCCCATTCGCGGATCGGATCGATGGGTGGATTGGTGACCTGTGCGAAGAGTTGTTTGAAGTAGGTGAAAAGCAAGCGCGGGTAGTGCGATAGGACGGCGAGGGGGATATCGTCACCCATCGAGAATACTGCTTCTTGCGCGCCCTTGATCATGGGTGGAAATACCATGTCGAGTTCTTCTAACGAAATGGCATGCGTCACTTGTTGGCGTGAGAGATCGAGCGGTGCGAAGTCGAGCTCGGGCGAGATTGCCTCGGGCGATACGAATGCACTCAGACCGAGGCGATTTTCATCGATCCATTGACGGTAGGGTTTCTGCTTGGCGAGTGCTTCTTTGATTTCTCGATCGAGCAAGAGTTCACCTGTCGCGGTGTTGGCGGAAAGCATTTGTCCAGGACCGAGTCGTCCTTTGCGAATGACCTTGGCATCGTCAAAGGCTACTGCACCTGCTTCGGAACCAATGTAGAGAATGCCGTCCTCGGTGAGCTTATATCGCGAGGGACGCAGGCCGTTGCGGTCGAGCGAGGCGCAGAGCTTGGTGCCATCGGTATAGACTAATCCCGCAGGACCGTCCCATGGCTCGGAAAAGGAACGATTGTATTGATGAAATGCCCGCAGGTTGTCGGAAATTTCTTCGTCGTGTCGGTAGGCGGGTGGCACGAGCATGCACATCGCGTGTTCTAATGATCGACCCGATAGCACTAGCAATTCGAGGCAGTGGTCGAGCGAAGCCGAGTCCGATTCCCCATGGCGAATGAGTTTTTTCACCAGATCAATTTCATCGCCCCAGATTGGTGAAGCGAAAAACTCCTCGCGTGAAGACATCCAGTTGCGATTGCCCTCTACCGTGTTGATTTCGCCATTGTGGCACATCATGCGAAACGGTTGTCCGAGCGGCCATGCAGGAAACGTGTTAGTAGAAAAGCGTTGGTGGTAGAGTGCGATCGAAGTGGTGAAATCCTGATCTTGCAAATCGAGATAAAAGGCACGCAGTGCTGCGGGCATGGCGAGTGCTTTGTAGGAGATCAAGCGGGAGGAAAACGATGGCATGTAGAAGCCTTGGATCTCGGTGGTGCGATGCTCCATTTCACGGCGCGTCAAATACAATTGGCGTTCATAGTGATCCGAGTTCCATCCTGCGGGTTTGCACAACAACAAGTGCTCAATGTGCGGACAAGTGCTCAGCGCGAGTTTGCCAAGCGCCGCAGGATTTACGGGCGTCTCACGCCAACCGATGACTCCAATGCCACGGCGGGTGAGGATTTCCATCACGAGATCTTTGATTTGCGCGTAGCTTGCGTGCTTGCGAGCAGGAAAGAAAAAAGTCGCTACGGCGAGGTCTTCGTTCGCGATGTTTGAGTATCCAAGTTGCGCCGCTACTTTTCGAAAGAGAGGATAGGGCAGTTGCGAAAGCACACCGGAGCCATCACCCGTTTTCATATCGGCATCCACAGCGCCACGGTGGGTCATGTTGCAGACGGAGTGCAGTGCCAGTTCGATGATCGAGTGCGAGCGTTCTCCACGAATGTGTGCGATGGCACCCATGCCGCAGTTGTCGTGCTCTTGGCAAAAATTGTGCAAGGAGAGCGGATCTGCGGGAGTGCTGGAATGATAGAACGGATTCATCGTAGAAGAGAGTAGCAGGGGGAGAGTCAGGGTATCATAAAAGACATTCGGATACAAGCAACATCCGCGCCATTTCATACGGAAAATTTGGCGATTTATGGCACGCAGCATTCCTCCACGACCGCACCTCTTAGCTTCTCCAAATGGGCGGAGTAATGTTTTCCTGTGCAACGATTCTTCGTAAGCATATCGCGAGGATCAACCGCGGTTTTTCTCTAGCAGAATCAGCATGAGCAGCGATAGAGTCAAGGACACTTCTTCTTGCTCGTTGGCGTCCCCGAATTTCTCAATGATGAATTTCCCTTCAAACAAAGCACTGCGTTTGGTCAATCGGAACACTGGTAGTCCTGTGGACTTACGAGTTACCACGTAGCGAGGATGGAACAAATAACCAGCGAAGATGCCGATGATCGGAATTTCACCCAAGAAACTATCGCCAATCTTGGCCCATGGATTTTCCTCGCGGATCTCGAAGTCGGCATTATTGTCACTCGGTGCAAAAATGTCATACGAGGCACGCCACAACGAGCGCATGCCACGGCGTCCGACCGAACCGAGATCGGTTCCATCAGCAGCGGTGAAAAAATAGCGCGCTGACCAATCGATGATTTTATTGGCGGCAATCGTGCAGAACAATTGACTGCGCGTCTCATCGCGATAGACCTCGATTTTTTCGCGCAACTTGAACATTTTCTGCTTCACGTAGAAGACAGGTTGCTCGGCGGCATCGTTCACATAAATCTGAGGTGTGAGAGCAAGTAGCTTGAAGCGGAGTGAGAGAGGAAAGTTCATCTGCGCGAATCAATAGCGTTTCAGCCCCCCATCGCCAAGCAGAATGGAGCGAAATTTTTGCTATCGACGAAAAATGAGGTCTTGCCAGAACGCGGGCTTTGGTATGGCATTTCCGCCGTGCTGGCAAAACGTATCATTCCCTGTCTCGATGTCACCGGTGGCCGTGTGGTCAAAGGTGTGAACTTTGTCGATTTGATCGATGCCGGAGATCCCGTGGAATGCGCTATGGCCTACAATGCGCAGAAAGCGGATGAATTGGTGTTTCTCGATATCACCGCTTCCTCAGATAACCGTGCCACAATGGCCGATGTGGTGCGTCGCACCGCCGAGCATTGTTTCATTCCTCTCACCGTCGGCGGCGGCATTCGAACTGTCGAAGACATGCGCCTCATGTTGCTTGCTGGAGCAGATAAAGTCGGTATCAATACCGCGGCGGTCAAAGAACCATCCCTCGTCGATGCTGGAGCCAAAGCTTTCGGCAGCCAATGCATTGTGGTTGCCATTGATGCCAAGCGCGAAGGCCCCGGAAAATGGGGCGTTTATACGCACGGCGGTCGCACCCCCGTGGGCCTCGATGCCGTCACCTGGGCCAAGGAAATTTACGAACGTGGAGCTGGCGAAATTTTGCTCACCAGTATGGACGCGGACGGCACGCAAAATGGCTACGACATCGAACTCACCGCTGCCATTTCTCAAGCCGTAGGCATTCCTGTCATCGCCAGTGGTGGAGCAGGAAATCTGGAGCACATGGTAGAGGTGTTAGAAAAAGGCTACGCTGATGCCGTTCTCGCGGCCTCGATTTTCCACTTCGGCAAGCACACTGTATGCGAGGCCAAGCAGCTTTTTGCCGAACGCGGCATTCCCGTGAGGCCGTGAAAAAGACGCAAGACTTTCAGAGATAAGACGGAAGAAAAAGGCTGGGTTATTGGCTAATAGTTTATTGGTTATTAGGAAAAAAACCGCCTAACAAAATTCTTGCCGCGCCGGAGCCTTGGCATAGGCGGGTCAGTTTTACCCCAAAGCCGAAACCAACTGAGCCCATTCGTCCGCAATGCTAAGACTTCTCGGCGGGACTGGCTTTCTCGCCCTTGCATACCAATACGCCGCATTGCCATGGTCACCTTCCTCCCGATGCAAGTGGGCATGGAGCCACGCTCCTACTGGCTCGGCGATCAGTTGACAGGCATCGTGCGCTGCATCCCATTGCCCCGCTTTACTCAGCCATAAGCAGCGCAGCACGGCATTCAGTCCAGCAGGTGCTTGTTCATCAACTTGGGCGGATCGGGCGATTTCGGTAGCAGTCATAATTTCGATGTGATGTCGCCAAAAAGTCTGGCAAATTTCCACGCACATGCTATTGAAATTTCATGTCACTGTCAAAACTTCTCCTCGCCCCCTGCTTGATTGTGTTATCCCTGCCGAGCGTCGCTCAGCTTCCCAGTTTGCCTGACAAACCTTGGCTTGGCTATTTTGTCGGCTACGAACGCCGCGACTTCCGATTCGGAGTCAAAGAAGATGCCGAGATGAGCCTCGAATGCATGAACAGCAGAGGCACTGCCATGGGCTTCAATAAGGCTATCTATTTCGCCGTCGAGGTCGTCGAGTCCTACCCCGATCGCCAAAGCGTCAAACGCATCATCCCCGAGTCTCTTACCTCCGCTGATAAACCTACGGAAGATCCAGAAAAAATCACCTTCAAGGGTAAGGTCACTGGCGATGCGGAGTTCGAGTGCGTGATCGAGTTCGATGGCGACCAAATCAAATTCGGTGGACGCATTCTCAACAACGGAACGCTTAAAAATCCGCTCTCTTTCCGCATTAGCAGCCGCTTCCAAGATGCCTACAAATACACCGCAGATGACAAAGTCGAAGCCGAATCCAAAAAAGATCGCATCGAGTTCATCACGCTCGATAAAAAGCGCGACAAAATTGGCGTCTTCGAGTCCGTGAAGCTATCCGCCGATGAGTTTACCGGCAAAGGCCTCAGCAACCTCCGCATCGAGATGAAACCCTACGAAGGCAAGCGTTTCGAATACGCCATCGAGGGCCCTAGCCGCATCACCATGGTCAATCCGCGCGAGCTACCCTCCTCACCCTACCGCGGTTTTTCCGTCCTCTGGCACGCCGACCCCTCCAAAGATCCCGAGGGCAAAGCAAGATTCGTGCTTGAAGTCAAATAGGCACCAAGCACAATCAACCCGACAACTCCATCCATCAAAGCATGATTCACCAAAAATCCTTCCTCTCCGCCTTACTTCTCGCCCTGTCGCTCAGCGCATCTGCCCAATTGCCCGCACTCTCCGAGAAACCCTGGCTTGGTCACTTTGTCGGACACGAATGCCGAGAGTATCGCTTCGGGATTAAAGAAACTGGTGTCATGGGATTAGAAGTCTTCAGCAGCAAAGGCGCAGCCATGGGCTTTGACAAAACCGTCATCTTTGCCGTGGAGATCGTCGAGAATAATGGCGCAACCAAAACCATCAGAAGACCACTCTCTGAGGCCTTCACCACAGAGAATGCGGCCACGAACAAGCCCGAAAAAGTCACGCTAAAGGGCAAAGTCGGTGGCAATGCCGAGTTCGAACTGGTGATCGAATTCGATGACGAGCTTATGAAATTGGGCGCACGCATCACCAATCCCGGAACCCTCAAAAATCCCACCTTACAAATCAGAAGCCGCTTTCAAAAAGTCTACCATCATACCCCCGAAGACAAGCTGGAAGAACTCACCAAGAAGGATCGCATCGACGTCGTTACGATCGATAAAAAACGTGACAAACTGAGCGCCTTCGACCCCGTTGATCTTGCATCCGAAAAAATCTCCGGCAAAGGCCTCACCAACCTGCGCGTGGAAATGAAAGCCTACGAGGGCAAGCGCTTCGAATACTCCATCGAGGGCCCCGGTCGCATCGTCCTAGGTAACCCTGGCGATGTTGCTACCGCACCCATGCACGGCTTTTCCGTCATCTGGCAGGCCGATGCAGCCAAAGATCCCGAGGGCAAGGCACGCTTCGTCATGGAAGTGAAATAAGCCCAGCCCAGCTTACCAAAAATCTTCGGCCGACTTTTTTCGTAAAAAATGCATTTTTCCTCTTGCCAAACATCTGTCGATCAGATTACTTTCGCCGTCCACCGAAATAAGGGGTAGATGCCCGAGTGGCTAAAGGGGGCAGACTGTAAATCTGCTGGCTCACGCCTACGTTGGTTCGAATCCATCTCTGCCCACCATTTCAGTGTCCTAATCAAGGGAGCCTTCGGGCTCCCTTTTTTTACGCCTATGGACAAGGGATTTGCAATCCCTTCATTTTCATCAACCTAGCGCAAAAGCCGGAGAGATTCATGCTTCTGTGCGTTATACTCCATAGAAACAAACCATGGGGAAAAAATAGCCAGACTCAACCACATTCGGAGCCTGTTTTGGCGTTGCGATCGAGGCGCTTATAGAACAGATATTTCACTGCAACTTACACTGATATCAAGAATGTTGAATTCTTGATAATCCTGTAGAATCTTGGAATCTTGTGACAAAGGCTTTGTACCACGAGTGATTCCACTTTTGGTGATTCTGTTAGATTGAGCAGAACATTCACAGGCGTTGGCTAAGCAATTTTCACTCGAATTCCAATCGCTAGCTGGAATCGAATCATTCTCCGCAAATCTTCCTTGCCAGTGTGGCATCGGTGTTCTACATCCCGCGCGAAATGTTTGCCCAAGATCCCATTGAATGGCCAGATGAAGTTGAAATGTTAGTCGATCAACTCGATAACGAATCCGCCGAGCGCGATCTCAGTCGCGAGGAGCGTGCGGTGATGGATGTGTATGAGACGGTGCCAATTCTGGAAAGCGAGGACTGCTTGCATGAGTTTTGGCAAAGTGCGCTCGATCACCAACGCATCATCAATTCCTTTGACCTCATCGGCGCGACCGCCATCGTCGATCCACTCAACGCCAGTCGTTGGTGCAGCACCCGCAGTCAAGACCGCGGCGACTACAGCGAAACCGAAGCTGATTACCTCGCCACCATCGAAGAAGAACTCCCCGAAGCCCTCGATGAACTCGTCGACCTCGTGCTTGATTTCATCGAAGAAGAATTGGGGTAGGGGACAATAGGAGCGCTGACTTGAGTCCACTTCAAAGCCCAACCTCATATCACATGACGAAAATTTGATTTGTCATATCGGTGAATGGAACGAAGATAGCACTCATGATTAAATCCATCGTCACGATCTTAGCTCTTACGAACGGCATGCTTGTTGCCGATGAAACGATCCACCTTTTCAACGGCAAGAACCTCGACGGCTGGACGGCCGATGTTCCCGCGGCTGACAAGAAAGAGGTCAGCCCCAGCTTTGTCGTGCGCGAGGGGATGTTGGTATCGCTCGGAAATCCTCAGGGGCATCTCCTCACGGAAAAAGAATATGCCGATTACAAGCTCAGGGTGGAATATCGTTTTCCGGCGAAGCCGGGCAATTGCGGCGTGCTGGTTCACGCGTCCAAGCCGCGTGTCCTTTACGACATGTTTCCCCAATCCATCGAGGTGCAGATGATGCACAAAAGCGCGGGGGATTTTTGGTGCATCCATGAAAACGTGGAGGTGCCGGACATGGAAAAACGCCGTCCCCATAAGGAAGGCCAGAAATTTGGTGGGACCAAGGAAGACGCTCGCCAGATTCTCAACCTCACGGATGATTCCGAAAAACCGCTCGGCGAATGGAACACCATGACCATCGAAGCGCGCGGCAACGAGATCATCGTCCACCTCAATGGCGACCTCGTCAACCACGGGAAAAACGCCACCGCCAGCAAAGGCAAAATTGCCCTCCAAGCCGAAGGTGCCGAAGTCGAATTTCGCAAAGTGGAGCTTGCGCTGTTGGGGAAAGAGTGAAGCATTTAGGAATTTGAGAGCCCAATTTTCCGTCGCTTGTTTCTTTCTCGAAGCTCGGCAGCGTGAATGAAGAGAATTTTACGAAAGCATGTGAAGATCTCTTAGATTTCACAATCAGCGCCGACATAGGCGAGTTTTAGGGGATGACCTTATTGACTTTATGGACCTTGTAGGTAATCGCGTGTTCAAATGGGGCGTGTGCCTTTGCAATCGGGATAGGTGGTGCAGCCCCAGAAGTTTCCTT
>Ga0208597_1000276_pt1 | contig 20044 bp, 15 predicted proteins | sample LakMenEpi05May12_FD_150673 | JGI IMG/M metagenome (GOLD analysis project Ga0208597, IMG submission 150673) | Freshwater microbial communities from Lake Mendota, WI - 05MAY2012 deep hole epilimnion (SPAdes) | ecosystem: Environmental > Aquatic > Freshwater > Lake > Epilimnion/Euphotic zone ...
CCAAAACAAATGGGTGAAGATGGAAAAATGGTAGAATTAATGCAACCAGATATTGCAAGAGCAGTTACTTGGCTTGGAGAGGCACCAGGAAATTCTATGTCGGAAATATTAAAGTTTTCACATGGATTTGGTTGGAAAGAAGCAGAATCTGAAATGCAGACTATAACTTCACCGAGTAGAGAGGCTTCGGCTGGTAAATTCGGTAGTATGGTTAATAATAGTAAAATAATGTCGGCCATGGCAAATGGAGCTGCGGGTCGTGGAGCAGTAGAATCAAATGCTCGAGATCAAAACGCCGACTATGACCAATTTTCAAACACATATCCTAATCACGTATTCGGACCTCTTAATGTTATTAAGCAGGTTTTAATTAGGGAACAGGGTCTTAATTTTTCACAAGAATTTTCTATTAAATTTGAATATGAGTTGCGTAGTTTTGAAGGGGCAAATCCTAAACTTATGATGCTTGACCAATTATCAAATCTTTTAGCATTAACATTTAACAATGCTCCTTTCTGGGGAGGATCTGTTCGATATATTGGAGGTGGTGGAGGAGCTGCAAAGCCCCTAGGTAACTTAAATAAATTAAAATCAGGAGATTATCTTGGATTTGCGGGTTCTGTTGTAGAAGATATGGGTAAATTGTTTGGAGGAGCTCTTAAAGGAGGAGGAAACGCGTTTGACTCGCTACTTAAAGGAGATGTTAAAGGAGCGTTAGGTGCATTAAAAGACAATAAGATGATAAACAATTTAATCGGTGGACCTGCAATGGAGATGTTTAACACACCGCAAGGTGCTCAAGCAGCAGCTTCATTATTAACAGGAGATCCTACTGGAAACTGGCACTTAACGATTGGAAATCCATTAGATCCTATTGTTGTTATTGGAAATTTATGTATGACTGATTGCGAAATAACATTTGAAGGGGCTAATGCGGTTCAAGATTTTCCAGAAAGATTAGTTGCTGTAATTAAATTAAAACCAGGTAGACCAAGAGACAAGGCTGAAATTGAATCAATGTTTAACGCAGGTCGAGGTAGATTCTACCTACAGCCTGACGATGTCGCCGATATTAATAAAACTACTGACGTTAGTGCTTATGGAAATAAAGACAGAAAGGTTGCAAAAGGAGATTTTATTAATGTCTTTAGAAAAGTAAGTAATGGATAATAAAAAGAAAAACAATAATGAGATTTAATACTTTAGAAAAGAAGCAAAGCTCTACAGATAATACTAAAATAGTATTCACAAAACCTACTGTAATATTTACGAATAACGTAGATATTATGGCGGTTCATACTGTTACTGAAGATCAGATTGGTCGAATAGATTTAATTTCTTTAAAGTATTATAGAGATGCAGATTATTGTGATTATATATTAAAATGGAATGGAATATCAAATCCCTTTATTATCGATGAAGGCGATATATTAGAAATTCCAGTAAATATTTCAGTTCTTAGCGTAATTAAACCAATAAAACTGGTTGGTCCTGCAAATGAAATTTCAATTAGAGATCAATTCGTTGACACTAAAAGACTTCCTGTTAAAGATGCTAAGAGAATTGAATATCTACAAAGAAAGGCAGCGCAAAAAGCAAACGGATCAAAACAAATTTTACCTCCTAATATTTTAAAAGAAGGAGATTCTAATATTAAAATCGGAAACGGATTTATCACTATCTAATGGCATCAATTGACAATCATATTCTTACAATAACTGAACCTACTATTAAATTAGATGAGGTTAAATTCGCCTCGATCGGAGAAAATGAAGGAAATGAAAAGGCCAATACAAGTAAAGGCTACATTTTAATGGTGTCAATAAACGGATATGTTTTCAGCGATTTCGATATTCTTTCTATGGAATTAGATTGTACCGGAACAGTACCTACAATAGATTTATCAATCATTGATACTGAAGGAGTTTTTGGGGTTGATTCATTTCCAAGAGATGGCGATGTTATTAACTTTAGAATGGGTACTTTAGAAAAAGACCAATATAAAGATATTCGAATTGATTTCGATATCTCAAGCGCAGATGCTCCCCCACAAAGAGGAGAGGGTCGCGGTAATAAATACCATTTTAGCGGTAGAATAAAAGTACCGGGATTATATTCCGAAGATTGCAAATCTTACGGTTCTGGAACTTCTTTAGACCATATTGAATCTATTGCAAACGATTTAAAACTTGGGGTCGCAAGTAACATTGACGTAACTGATGATAAGATGAACCTGGTTATACCATACAATTCTATGTTTGATACATTAGAAGATTTGGTTCGCCACTCCTACATTGATGAGGATAGCTTCCAGGCATATTGTATTGACCCTTATTATTATGTGAATTATGTTAACTTAAATAAGTTAATGGATTCAGAAGAAGACGTAGAAGAGATGATCGCCGCCTTTGAAAAGGAATTATCAGATACTCCGCAAGCGCCAGCAGACGGAGTTAATAAAGTGAAAAGACCGCTTGTCCTAACAAATCATAAAAGAGATATAGGATCTAATTTATTTATAGTAAAACAAGCTCTTAAAAATAAAGCTGGATCCGCTGCTAAAAAGAATGGTTACAAAAGAGTTCTTCAATACTTTGAAAATGATTCTGATGAAGGATTAGTTTCTCACGATATTGAACCTCTAGCAAGCAAAAACATGAAAGATATCGAGGAACCGATGAAAGGTCGCCGAGATGAAGACAGATATAAGAATGAAATTAAATATAAGTATGTTGGTAGAAAGTGTGGAGATCCTGAAACATCAGGTACTCATTTGAATTATGAATATTCAGCTCTTAGTAATTCACAAAACATGGATGAAGTTACAAAAATGTCTTTAGACGTCGAATTACAAACGTTTAATCCAGCACTTCATAGATTTCATAAAATACCCGTTGTTATATACACTGGAGAAAGACAAAGACTTGATGCTGAAAACCAAGTAAAAGAAAAGAAAGAAAAGGATGGGTTCGATAGTAAGCCAACTGATCAAGAAAATGGCGGATTAAACGCCGGAGAAATGGTTGTTGACGAATTCTTAAGTGGATATTATGTTATTGGAGGTTTTAAATACCTTTATAAATCTGGAGCACCTTCAGTTAAACAAGAATTGAACCTATTAAGGAGAGAATGGCCAAGTAGAGTTAATAATATTAACCCTGAAACAGTTGCTCCGGCAACAACACCTCAGCCGGCACCGGCGCCTCCTGTTGCTCCAGCACCTGAACCTGTTCCGCCGCCTGTTCCAGCTCCTGTTCCAGAGCCAACACCACCGCAGCAACCAGCGCCTGAAACTTCTGAATATTCATATGTTATTGTAAGAAGAGGTCCTTTTAGTCAAATAAAAGTATCTAAAACAGGAACATTAATATTCACTGGAAATGAACTTATAGGAGCAGATGAGAATGCTTTAAAACGAACTGCTATTTTAGGATTACAAGATAGTTATCCTGGCGTTGAAAAAATGCAAAAGCAATAAATAAAGATAAATAATATATGTCAGATTTTAAAACGCCAAACGACTTTAGAAAAGGTTCATACAGGAAGTTTCCATACCAGGATCCTACCTATCTTTCGTTTGCCTTATTGTTTGATTGGTTTGATCCAGAAGCTTCTCCATTATTATCTGAACCTGCTGAAAAATTTTTAGCGGAGTTAGGAGAAAAGGATGCATTTTACAAAGATAGGTTAGAAGATTTACAAGCATTTAAAGATGCTTTGTACACTATTAACATGGAATTACCATGGTTCTGGCAGTCCCTTAAAGGATTAGAAAGATTACAGCAATATGACCCATTAAATAATTATTGGGGAGGAGATGACGCAAAAATTGAAATTGAGACTTTAGAATCTTTAAATTTACAAATTGCAGGTTTAATGCATTTATATAGAAGAGCCATATTTGATGAACGCAAATGGTGTTATATAATGCCAGCAAACTTAAGAAAATTTAGAATGTGGGTTTATGTTACTGAAGTTAGAACAATACAGGTTAAAACTGAAACTAAAGTTGGAGGAATTAATAAAGAAACTGCTTTAAAGAATTTTCCTTCTAATATTAAACCAACAATAGACACTAAGAATAAAAATGAAGATATTATGGGTACCAGCGGTAGACCATATTTTATGATTGGATTAGATTATTGTGAATTTGATATGGCAACAGGTACCACTATTTTTGCAGATCTTTCTAAAAATCCAGAAAGTCCTGCGTCTAATACAATTTCTATTAAATATGAATGTTCTAAAAAAATAGAAGCAAGAGTACTTAATGGAATTGTTGATGCGCCTGAACATACAAAAAATCAATTATCGCCGGCTCCGGATTCTGAATTTTTTGACTCAACTTCAAAATCTCCAATGGATTTTGCCAAAGATAAAATTAAAGGTAAAATTGATGAGGTTTCTGAAAAAGCCAAAAATCAACTTAAACAATTAGCAGAATCAAAGAAACAAGAATTAATACAGGCCGCTAAAGATAAAACAATAAATAGAATACCAACATTTGAAAACGTATTTTCTAATTTTATTAGAAGAGTAGATCAAGAGACAAATGTACCAGAGCTTGTTAAAAATCTTGGAAATGTAATACCAGCAAACATTACTAATGTTGCAAGCGGAGGTACTATAAGACAAGCATTAGACAAAGGCGCTCAAAACGCAGTTAGAAACTTAGGAAATGTTCACGATTAATGGCAACAGATAAAGAATTAGACAAGGACAATATTAGGGAAACCCACTGGATCGGTGAGGTTGTAGATAATGCTGACCCTAAATTTTTTGGAAGATGTCGCGTCAAAGTTTTTGGTAAATTTGATAAACTACCAAATGATGCTATTCCATGGGCAACACCAATGAATCGTGATTTCGTAGGAGCTCATCATACACCAAACGTTGGAACAATTGTTGCAGTTCGATTTGATAATGGTAACATATATCATCCTGAATATTGGTTTCAAATCAATCAAAGTAAAGCGTTAAAGGCTGATGTATTAGAAAAGTCAGGAAAAGCGCAAGATGTTGTATCATTAATATATGATGAAGTAAGAAACATTAGAATCTATCACTCACCTGAGGATGGATTAGTAATTACGAGAGGCTCTGGAGCAAAAGAGAGACCCCTAATTCAAATCGATGAAAAAGGTTATATTAAAATATCGAGTGCTGAAAAAATATTCTTAGATTCTGGAAATGTATTTTTAAGTAATACAGGAGAAGGTAGCGAAGATGAAGCGGAACCTACCGTTCGTGGAGTATCTCTTGAGAAATGGTTAAATAAATTGCTTGATGATTATAAGAACCATTTTCATCCGACAGGAGTTGGTCCTTCAGGGCCTCCGGCAGCAGCAACACCATCAACTGTTAGTAGTTTAAAATCTTCGCATAAAGACTATCAACAAAAAGGTAAATAGGATATATAATTTCTAAAACGTTATATTATGCCAGCACAGTGGCCAATTTTCATTAATAAAGTATCAGCAAAATTATCTAGTCTAAGCGCAGAAAGCATAGACGAGTTTGCTGTGTTTTTAGCAGGTGAATATTTTAATAGCGTAAAAACATCACAGACGATGTTTGGAAACATGCATCAATCTGGTCAAAAACCAATTCTTGAAGACGGTTTTAAAAAGGCATTTAAGAAAATATATGAGGAAGAGGATGTTGAATTTGAAAGCAAATTCTCTAATTCAAAATATGCTGACATGTTTGAAAAGTCCCAGGGTCCAGATATTAATTTCGATACTTATTGTGAACTTGAAAAATGGACCGAAAAAAATAAAGATAATTTAGAGAAGTTTTTATTTTACCCGTTTTTTCCATCGACATGCCCTACTGAAGAAAAACCACAAGTTACTGGAGAAATAGATTCAAATTTATTAGAAGAAGCTTCAAAACCTGGAGAACCTGAAAGATATGTCACTATGACTATCTCAGGATTTACCGAAGGGATTAACTACAAATTATTATATTCTATCAATGGGACTGATCAGCCAATTCAGATTGCGACAGACAATGTACTACATGTGCTTGCACCAACCCAATCCGGATCTTACACTTATATTTTTAAGGGTGTTTATGGCCCTGACGGGACTACCTTATTAAAAGAAATAAACAAAACAATAACTCTTGAAATTAAACCCGAAGGTGTTAACGTTATTGAAGAGATCAAAGACCCTTTTGCTGATAAAAAAACCAGACCTTCAATTCCTGAAATGACAGAAGATGAGCGAGCTAAAAAAATAGCACTTCGAGTTGTTTATCAAAACGATGGATCTGCGGAATATGGAGAATGGGTAGATAGGCTAGATATTGGACATAATAAAGCTTTTGGTAAAAAAGTAAAAGCTGAAGTTTTTAAAATACTAGGAGTAAAAGGAAACACATACGAAGATATAAAGGACAGTGTTGCCCGTAAAAAAGCATTATTAAAAGCGGAATCTTTTAGAAAAGATTTAATTGAACGTTTTAATAAGCAGGGTAATCAAGGAGGAGTATTCGGAATCACTAAAAAAGATATTGAAGATGGTTTTAAATCAGAACTTAAAAAATATGAAATTAAGTATAAGAACTCCCTATCTGAAAGTGATTTGATTAAAGACATTTTATCTGAAGATAAAACTCTTAAAAAAGAAGATGCAATCCAAAAATTGTATGGACTCCCAAAGGCCAGTAATATACTTAACCCGATAAATGAGTACATTTTTCAGGAAGAGCATATTGATAATAAGCCAAAAATACCAAGCTGGCTGAATGCTGCCGATATTTGCAAATTTGTTTATTTTAAAGAAATTGATAAACGAATGGAAGGATATTCAGACAGAAATATGAAAAAAGATGGCAACTCAAATAGCTTTATCAGTAAATTTATTTATGAAAATGCAGAATTGAAAAGAAACACTAAAAAGATACTAGAATATCTTAAAGAAAAAAATAAATGGTACGATCTGTTAAGAAAATGGGGTAACTCAATGACTGGTAAAGTAGAAGAGGATTCACAAGGAGGCGATGGATATGATGTAATGGCGCAGGCTATTATTGACTATTGGAAAAGTACAGCAGTTCAACCGTTTGCTCCCTCACCACCGATAACTCCATGTACTTCTGTTCCTCCGTTAGGAGGTAAATATGCTCCAATTTCTTATGGAAATAAAAATGCGCTAGCAAATGACCTTAGAAAAGCATGGAATACTGGTAAAAGATTTAAAATACAGCCACTAATGCCAGTTGCATCAAAGGCAGTTGCTTCGGCGGTTGCAGTTTCATGTGCAAAGCATTTATTAGGAGTCAAATTCTTATACTTAGGCGGATTTATAGTACCATCCGGTCCTCCAATTCCAATGGTTGGTGTAAGTCCAACAACATTCTAAAAATCTAATATATAACTTAATAAATTATTAACCTTTAAAAATTAAAAAAATGTCACAAGACGTTAAAACAAAAAAACAAACAGAAAATGAGGGAATCTTAGGATTTGATTGGGATGCCCATTCAGCAGATTGCCCAACAAATTTTAGAAAACCAAACGTTCACGTTAAAACTCCAAGCAATGTAAAGATATATTCTAGAGAGCCATACGCCCAAGAATTGTTTGATTTAATGCATCAATTCCAATTAGGATCAACCGAAGTATTTAATGTTGTTGTTGGAGAAAACCATACCGGAACTGTTTATTCAGTAGACCAAGAATGGGCTTCAATAGATATTGGACATAGAGAAATGGTGTACATTGATATGTCTAGGGAATCTCAAGTATCTAAAAATAAATTGATACCTGGAGAAAAAATAGATGTTGAAATTGTAGCAGATAGAGGTTCAAACTCTAGAGGATTTATTGTAGGTTCAGTTGAAGCTGGAATTAAAGCAGCTGCTCTTAAAGAAATGTTAAAATCTGCCGAAGAAGGAAACACTGCATATATTGGAACAGTAACTGGAATGATTCCAAACGGAGGTTATTTTGTAAATGTACAAGGAATTGATTGTTTCATGCCAGGTTCTCTTGCAGGTATTAATAAACTTGCAAACTTTGAATCAGTATTGAACACTCAAATGTATGTAGTTCCTATGAGCTACTCTCCAGAAAGAGGCACTGTAATCGTTTCACATAGAAAATATTTACAAGCATTAATCCCTGGAAAAGTTGAAGAACTTAAAAACACAATGGGAGAAACTAAAACTGGAAATGTTACAGGTTCTGCTAAATACGGAGTATTCGTTGAATTCGATGGTTGTTTAACTGGAATGATTCATGCAAATGACTTAAATCCTGAATTTGCTAAAAAACATAAAGCAAGAGAAATTAATCCAGGAGACGAAATTACATTTATTGTAAAAGAAATCATCACTGATGAAAAAATTACATTGACTCAATTAGAGTATGTTGAAGCAGTAGATCCATGGAAAGAAATTGCAACTAAATACAAATCGTTCCCAGTTGAGGTTAAAGGTACTATAAAATCTGTTAAAGATTATGGAGTATTTGTAGACATTGGAGATGGTATTGTTGGATTATTACACGTATCTGAATTACCTGAAGGTGTTGAAATTACATCAATTGCAAAGAATGATAATATCACTGTTCAAGTTACAAGAATTGAAGTTGAGACAAGAAAAGTTTTCTTAAAACTGTAATTGTTAATAACTTTAACATAAATTTAATAGCCCAGATTTTTTAATCTGGGCTTTTTTGTTTATATTTACATTATAATTAAACCAGATAAATATATCATGAATAAATTTAAAACATACGGACAATTCTTAAATGAATCTAATCAAAATAATATTGTTAATGTTATTTTAGAAGCATTGGAACCTACTATAATTGAAATGATATCGGCAACTGAAACATGGTTTGTTGAAACTTTTAAACAGGAATTCACCAAATATGATAGAGAATATGCGAGAATCAATTTAATTTACGATATGGTTAAATCAATTGAGATGTATACAATGCCAACAGATTCATTAATATCACTTAACGTACGCAAAAGCGCTAAAGGGAATATTGAAATTTCATCTCAAATTCAAAGAGAAGAAATTGCTTATAGTTTTTCAACAGAAGCGATTTACGCAGGTGGTCATAACATACAAAGACTTCATTATAGATATATTGTCAAAACAGATCTTCCAAAAACAGGTGCTACTGAAATTACTAAAGAGTATTCTGAAAAAATTAAGAAGATGTCTAAGCTTGAAAAACTTAATAAAGAAATTCAAAGTTATGAAATTAGAATTGAAAGAGCTAAAGAAGATTTAGAAACTAATCTAAAACTAAGTGATGACGAAATTATTAAGATTTTAAAAGATAAAAACGATTGGTATGAATGGCCAACATGGTCAGAGATTGTAAAGAGAGATGCTGCTAAAAATTACAATAACGATGAATCATACTACAATCAACAGATGGTAGACGGTATTGCTAAAAAGATAGAATTTTGGAAAAATCAAAATATTATATGGAAGCAAAAGTATATTGTTGACTATGAAAAATCAATTAAAAAACTACAAACTAAGCTGGATTCTTTGATGTAGTTATTATTTTCAGATATATAACTTAACTTAAGTAATAATATCTAGATAATAATGAACAACTTAAACGATTCAAACGTTTTACAAAACGCCTTAGTTGGCGTTGAATTTGAATTTTATTCAAATTTTAGTGCCGAAGAAACTGCTAAAAAATTAGCAGAATTATTAGGTAAAAAAATCCATGTTGAAACAAAAGCGCATAGTGATTTTGAAGTAACTCAAGATGAATTTAAAATAGAACCTGACATGTCAGGAGGAGCAAAGCTTCTTGAGCTTGTTACTGGAGCCCTTCCTTATTTTGCAGCTAGATTAATGATTATTAATGTATGTAAATGGATTGAAGAGAATGGATATACAAATGACAGATCTTCAATTCACTTAAATCTTTCTTTTGATAAATCTAAAATTGAAAATAAGTACAGAATTTCAAAGATGAATGTTCTTAAATTTATTCTTGATTTTAATGAAGAGCAGGTATTCAAATTCTTTCCAAAAAGAGAAAACTCAGCGTACGCAAAATCTATTAAATTTGTACTTCCAAAAGAGGACACATATTTCTTTGATGGAAATTATATCAATCAACAAAACTTTATTTACCCAGATACCAAATATTACGGAATCAATTTTGACAAAAGACATAAAAACTATCTTGAATTTAGATATGTTGGAGGAGCTGATTGGGAAAAGAAAACAACAACAATATTGCATTTAGTTGACCAATTCCTACTTCAATTATGGAAATCAACGGAAGATACTAACTTTAATTCTTTAAATTCAATTGAACTTAAAAAAATAATATCTTCAAATCAAAGGATAATTAATGCTCGTAAAGATTGGAAAACAATTAAAGACAACTGGAAAGATGTTAAATTTACAGTTGACTTAAATGATAATCCTAGGATAGTTGACCTTTATTGGCCAAGTGTTAAAGAAAGAGTTATGAGATTATTTACACATGGTGATCTTTCAAAAGGACATATTAATTATGATTCAGATTCAGGGAGAATTCAAGTTGCAAATGGAAGATTAGAATATTGTGTTGACCTTAGGGGTTACGAATTTGTAGATTGTTTTTTAAGAGGAGAATTTTCAGAATGTGATATGTATGGATGCGATGTTAACGGATCAGATATTCACTATTGTAATTTCTATTCTTCAACCCAAATTAATAGTTCGAAACTAGATGGATCCTATGTTCACGGTTCTTGTGTTGCAAGCGATTGTTACATTTATGGAAAAGGAACATTTAAAGGTTCAATGAAGGGCGGTATTTTTAGAGAGGGTATGTATGATAAAAAGCTTGCTAAATTTGATAACGATGTTGAAATTGTTAAATCAAAGGCAATATAAAAATAAAATAATAAGATGAGTGAAATAATAGTAGGCGGACAAAGTTCTCTAGTAGATCCAACATGGGAAAGCGGATGTTTTAACGAGTTTGTTAATGAATTAGCAGATGAAATTACAGGTTCTTGTATGATTCCTATGAATTTACCTAGAAGTGAAGTAATGAACATTGTTAAAAGGGCTAAAAAATGGTTCTATAAAAATTATGAGTATTCAGTTAGAGAAAACTTTATGGTTTTACCGATTGAATTATTCTCTTCGGAGCATTTTAAAAGAACAAGAAGTTTTACACTTCCAGGAATGAATCCAGCTACTGGTGGAAATGAAGTCTATTCAGTATATGGACTTGGAGAAGTTGGCGCAAATTGGGGAGGATCTATGGATATTAATTTTACACAAGGAGATTTTGCAATTGAAAGAATGTTAATGGGTGGAATGTATGGAGGTACTAAAACTGGAGCTGCTGCAGAAAATTTACAATACTTTGTAATTAACGAAAGTTTCTTTGATTTAGCTCGTCAAATTATGAGAAATCCATTAAGTTATAACTACAATCAATTAACGCATGAGTTAAGATTTACTGGAGAATCTCCAAAGAAAAATGTTATCCTTGAAGTTTATGAAACAATTCCAGAATGCGCATTGTTCCAAGACGAGGCTTTCTTTAGATATTGTGCGGCAAAAATCAAAATTTCTTTAGGACAAAAACTAGGAATATTTGGATTTACGCTTCCCGGGAATATTCAAGTTAACCCAGATTTAATTAAAGGTCTCGGTGAAGAGGAATTAGACAAATTAATCGAAGAAATCAAATCAGACGAAGGTACCGACTGGATGATGCATTCTTAAAAGAATATATATTACTATGGAATTATATATAAAAGCGTTAGGCGATCCTAATTTTGATGCAGAACAATTGCAAGCAGATGAAGATATTCAAATGCTCTTAACCCAAATCGAAACCCTTATTTTTACAAATAAAGGCGAGGTTATGGGAAATCCTGATTTTGGATTAAATCTTGAAGATTACGTATACTCATTTAGATATAATGATACAATGTTAAAGGGTATGGTTGAGGCTGGAATAGACAGATTTTGTCCACTTTCATATAAATATCCGGTAAGTGTAAATGTTGAATTTACATCCGAAAAAGAAAGAAACATGGTTTTTGTAGACATAACTATTGACAATAGATATGGTATAGGACTATATGTATAAAAAATAAATACGATGGCAGAACTTAAATTTTTATCAAAAGCTAGAATAAAAGCTAGCGAAATGTTGGATGATACCAAAACATACATTAGTAGATTGTATGGTCGATCTGGTGATATTTTTTCAACATCATCGCCTTTTGCTCAAATTATAGAAGTTCTAACGGAACTTACAAACCTTGTTTTCTTCTACATTGAAGATGCAACAGTTGAGCAAAACATTTTAACAGCACAAAACCCAGAATCAATATATGGACTTGCAAGACTTGCAGGTCATGATCCATTTAGAGGAACTTCAGCAGTTGGAGAGATTAGAGTAAGATTAAATACAAGCGCATTTAATGATATTGCAGGAGACGCCATCAATATTCCGGCAAATACTGTCATTAAAGCAAGCAAAAATAATCTTCAATACTTATTAAAGACAAACAACGACCAATTTAGAATTGAAAAAAGTAACCCAGAATATATTTATATTCCTGTAATTCAGGGTAAAATTGAAAGACAGGGTGTTACCGGAACTGGTGCAAAGTTACAATCTTTTAATATAATTATCAAAAAGAATACAGATCATCATTCAGTTAGGGTTAGTGTAAATAGCGAACTTTGGACTAAATATGATTCATTATACGATATGAAGGCCGACACTAAAGGATATATGGTGAAAACTGGTATTACTGGAGGATTAGATATTTATTTTGGAAATGGATCTTTTGGTATGATTCCAAAAGAAGGATCAACAATTAGTATTGAATACGTCGTAACAGACGGTTCAAGAGGTAATTTATCAGGTTCTAAAGACCTTAATTTTAAATATGAGACTGAAGGATTTGATTCATTAGGAAACACATATAACTTAAATCAATTATTAGAATCTTCGTTTACAGTTGCACCTATTATGGGATCTGATCCAGAGCCCCTTGAATTGACTAGATTAATTGCTCCAATGCAAAGTCACTCGTTCGTTTTGGCAACTCCGGAAAATTACGAGTCTTTTCTTTCAAGATATGGAATGTTTTCATATTTAGACGCATATAATACGACAGAAGATGGTTTTATTGACGATGATAACGTGATATATTTGTTTATGTTACCAGACACAGCTAGAAAACTGACAAAAAATAATGACTATTTTAATATACACCAAGAGGAATTCTTTTTCTCTGAACAAGAAAAGAATGGAATATTAAAAGTTCTTGAGGAATCAGGTCAGCAGATGGTAACTACTGAAGTTAAAATAGTAGAACCCAAGGCTCAATATTTTAGAATGGACGTTAAAGTTCGTTATTTTGAAGGATTTGACAAAGCAAATCTTTATACCGCAATTCGTTCAAAAATATCTAGCTATTTAATTAATATTACAAGAAGAGACAGGTTACCGAAATCAGACATCATTGCTCTTTTAGAGAGTATTGAAGGTATCGATTCAGTAAATATTAGATTTGTTTCCGAAAAAGAGGAAACAGCAAGAAAAAATGGTTATTACTCAAGTGAAACTGTTACAGTTACTCCAAGCACACCTGTTCTTGAAGAGATTGGAAACGGAAAACAAAAATATGTATTCTTTAAAAGAACTGTTGTGACCAATAATGTTAACTTTGAACCAGGTGCAGCATTACCTGAAAATGTAATTAATCTTGATTCATTTGGAGATATTATTCTTGAAAAAGAAGAGGTTGCATTATTTAGAGGAGGTTGGCAAGATCGAGATGGAGCAACAGTATTAGACGATGCGAAAATGGGAGAAATGGCTGCACTTTCAATTTACTTTGACGAACCTGCAGTACCGAATACTATTTTTAGTAGAGTACAAGCACAAAATAGAAAGGCACTATAATGGATTTATTTAGTAATTTATTTAAAGTAAGAAAGGTAAAATCTTACGATAGCAGAATAACCGCAATGGACCAAAGACTTCATAATGGTAATAATTACCGAGAAAATATGTTGATAAATTCGATCTCAAGCTATATCCAAAGAAATGATACAATGAATGACTTTATTGTCCTAATTCAGCACGTTGTTGCTGACTGGGTTGATTCAGTAACATATTTAAAAGCATATAAATCGTTTACTATTAAAAAGAACGATAAAAAAGTTAAATAACAATGGCGTATAAAAATTTAAGATTTTTTGACAGTGAGTCGAATGACCTTAACCTTCTCTATAATTCTACAACGAATATATGGGAGGGTGTTTGTTATTTACCAAACGTGTCTGTCGGATTATATGAGACCCTAACACTATATATTTTAGAAGAGGTTTCAGGACCCTTAGGAAATACTAAATTTGTTACTCCAATATCTGAAAATCCAGGAACTAGTTCATTTAAGTTTGAATTTTTTAGTGGATATGATTTTAGCGAAGACATATTTTTATATAGTGCAAAAAACAACAATGGGCAATTAGAGATTCAAAAAGATAAAGTACAAACATATTCTCTATTAAATTCTACATCATCTGCTGGCGTCGACCAAAATGGTGTAAAGATAATCAATACAACCTTACCTTTAAACCCAATTAAATGTAATGTTGCCCTAATGAGTATGGAAGATAACTTCCACACTAGACTTTTAGATATAACCGAAATTTCAGCTAGCGGAGTAGAAACGCTTGTTGCAACAATTAGAATCTACGGAGAAACTGAAGAGGAAGATGAAAGACTTTCTGTTTTACTATCGAATATTGGTATGACATTAAGTCCTGAGGATTATATGATTCTTAAGGATTCTGACATTAAAGAATTATCTCCAGACTGGTTGTTATTAAATCAAAAGAGAAAGGAACTTTTATTACAGGCAAGTACAATAAAACCATTTATTGGTACATATAAAGCAATTTTAAATGCGATCGATTTCTTTGGATATAGTAAACTAACACTTAAAGAATATTGGCTAAACATCAATGAGCAGTCTGAAAACTTTGGTAAATTAAAGGCAGTCGCTGTACCGAATCAAGACACCGTTGGATTTTTAGCAGACAAAAATAAGGGTCAAGAACTTCCAAGTTCTAATCTTAAAAAGACAAGCCGTTTTAGCCTTGTTTACCGATTAAACGAAGCAGATGGTGGAGTTGACGAATGGGATATTCCAACAGTTAAAGAATCAACTGATTATTCTCCAGATGAGGTATTAATAAAACTATATGGACTTAAGAATAAGCTTCAAAAGAATTTTCTACCTCTTCAAGCAAAGATTGTCGATATTACGGGAGAGGGTGATTACTTTTCTCAATTTAATTTAAACGTTTGGAACAATCAGCATTCGATAAAAGTTCAAAATGCAGGGCAAGATGTTTACTTTAGCAGATTCCCGATTGAAAAACAATTATTTATTGAAGATTTAAGAAAAGTTGATTATAGATTAACTGGAATTACCCAAGATTTTTTAAATTTGTCAAATCAAGATAGAGAAGAAATATCTGAATCGATTATAAATTTCTATAATGGATATTATAATGAAGAAAAATCAACATTTAATACATTAGATGGTATACCTATTGGGTGTCCGATTGTATTAAACGCAGAATCATTTATTGATTCATGGGATTCAGCTGAATTTACATATATGGATGCTGGTAAAGAATATGCAGGTGGTGTTATTGGATATAATTTTTATAATGATTTTCCAACCCTTCCTACAAATCCATCTTTAAATTACTACGATTATTTAAAAGCAAATGAACCTTATAAATTATTAACATGGAATAACTGGTGGAAGCAGGGAATTTATGAAATGGAATGGACTATTAAAGGTCCTAAAGGCTATTTAAAATCATTTAGAGGCGGAGTTGGTTATGTTGATGTAAACGGAGAATTTCACCCAGAATTTCAACAATTTCCAGTTGTGTTACCGTATGCTGGAATGTACTCAGTAGAACTTTCAATTTTTGATTTATATAATGTTAGAAGTTCTTGGAGAAAAGAAAACTATTTTGAAGTTAAAAACAAAAATGTTGAAGTTTATGGATTATTCCAGAGAATGCTTCCTCAATTAAATTTGAATCAATCTAAGTATACATACGATGTTGCTGGAGGTAATTGGGATTGGTCCAGAGAGAATACAGCAGATGTTGATAGTATAATCGCAACATATTACTTGACACTAGACAGGGCAAACTATGTACACGACGCTGAGTTTGGAGAAGAGTTTTCAACTGTTAGAAGATATGTAGACTCAAACACAGTAACTGGATTCAATGAAACACCAGGACCATATCAATGGAAAGAATTAAGAACTCAAGAATGGAATGATGGTAGTGAAGTTAATTGGGATATGATGAGAGTTGGTGCCGATATTAATTCATCTTTTAAAATAGGTTTAAATGGATATTCAAACGGCCATAAATTTTTTATTAGACAAATAGATCCAGTATTACATACTGAAATATTAGACGAATACATTATTCAAAGCCCGTATCCTACAAATAATGCGGATCTTGTAGCATGGACAAATATTGCAAATGAATTAGCGTCATTAAACAGTGTTGAACATCCATTATTTTCTAAATTTAATTTTAATCCAATACTTGTTGACTTAAACGGAGATGGAGTATTAGACAGATGCGAACATATGCTAATTGTTTCTGAAGAACCTTCAAGAACTCATGATTTTTCTGAAGTTGGATTTAGTTCAAATCTTGGAGGGATAATAGTACCAGGCTCAGAAATGCATTTTACGAGTTATAATCCTAATTTCCACGATGTTTGTGTTATTGACACTCATATTGAAGTCCATAGATTAAATCATATTACTCTATCATACGATACAACAAAAATGCCAGGGATTATATCTCAACAATGGAAGCTAAAAAATAATAGCCAAAATATAGATGATATATATTATAATAATACGTGGCTGACATATCTATTCAAACATAAAGGTGACTATACTGTTGAATTAGAATTAACGGATATTAATGGAAATAAAAACATAATAAATAAAAATATATTAAAAATCATTTAAAATGGCAAGTATAACAACAATCTTAGGAACCGATAGCGTTTCTTCTTCAAGAATTGTAATAAACAACAATTTTAATGCTCTTAATACTGAATTAGCCCAAATTGCGTTAATATTAGATGCGCAACAGCAGACTCTTTCATTAAATGGAGAAGTTAAAAGTGGAACATTAAAAGTAAACAATGGATCAAGTGACACCTTTAAAGTTACAAATTCTGAAGTAATTTCTAATGTAGAATCTACATTTAACCAAAAGGTAAAATTAAATAAGGCAATTATTCTTGCAATTGAAGAGGGGATAACAGAGCTTCCATCAGCAAATTCTTATGCAAGCGCAACTTATATTCTTACATCATCTGCATTTACAGGAACTGTTTTATTACCGGCAGCAGAAGATGGACAAGAAATTACATTAGTAGCAGACGGCGGAGACATTAATTTTTCAGTTGCAAATATTGCAGGTCCTGCATTACTTAAAGTTCTTGACAATGGTTCAGTTACATTAAGATATTCATCAGTAAATTCATTATTTTACGTGGTTTCTTCTTTTAATTGCGAGTTTGAATAAAAATAAAAATAAAAATTAGATGGCAACACCATTAATAAGAATACCCCAAGAACAAGGTGGAACTATGTATGCATTCTCAAGTGCAGCAAGGGATCTAACACGTGCTTACTATAACCCAGATATTAATTTTGAGTATTCTAAGTTTGCATTGTTAGAAATTCCAGTAGTTTCTGCACCATCTAATGGTGAAAATTATATACAATTTGACAATCTTTTTGAAGGAGGTCCTCTAGGCTCTGGTGGAATTGCACCTTCATATACACCAAATACCGATGCAAACGTAGATTTTGCAGAAACTTTACAAAACTATGCATTAAATTTTGAAAACTGTATTTTAACAGATGACGATTTTGATGAAGCTATATATAGTTCAGACGCTGAAAAAATATTCTTTAAATGGATGCACCATTTAGGAGCTTTCGAGGTTAAAACTGCAAATTCACAACAAGTAGTTTCTGGATATTCTAGAGCAATAGAAAACGAAGACACTACAAATACAGGTAATAACTATAATAGATTAGTAAAATATATTGGAAATATAGATGTTTCAAATGATAAAAATTATCAAGGAAATACTTATAATGAAATCTTTGTAAACGTTCCGTCATCTGTCGGATATACTCCAGATATTTTATTCAAATCTTCGGATTATAATACAACAGCAACTTCTTATACTACTAATTCTGAGATAAATGGAAGGAATGGACAAACACATCCAGATATTAATCTTTCTCTTGGTTCTTTAGGAGACAACCAGAATGGTACTATAGATATAGATCCTGCAAATGCATATAATTATGGAATTGAATGGAATTCATTAATATATTCTAAAATTGCAAATGATCCTAAATTAAACAACTTTTTAGAATATTCTAAAAGAGGTGGAGACTTTAGATTTAATGCAATCTTAGTTTATTATGATTTATATTCAAAATCTAACATAGCAAACAGGTCAACTAACTTATATGGAATAATAATTCTTGACAATTTTAAAAATGATCCTACTTCTACCGGGTGGTATATACCAGAATTAACAAAGTATAAACCAAATGATGTAACAGGTCTTAATGGAAATGCGTTTGCTCTTAAACTTAATGTTAAATTTAACTCTTCGTTAGATAACGTTGGCGTAGAATCTAACATTAATGATTACTCGACATTCTCAATGGACATTTTCTTGGACACAACAACTGCTCTAGAAAATGCCGCAAGATTAATGGTTGAAGCAAATAATAGATATGCATCAATCGTAGATAGATTGGCGAGAGTTGAAGACGTTTTAATGACTTCAAATCAAGCGGTAGATTTTAGTGCAAGAATTGCAGATTTAGAATTAGCATTAGAAAACGCCGCCCTTAATTTTGCAACATCAACTTCAATTATTGATATGATTACATCAGTTAACTCTAGATTAAATCAAGTTATTAGCGGGAGTATTCCAACAGAAGTTCAATATAATACCGACGTTTTAGTACCTGGAAACGGTATTAAAATAGATAAATCAAATCCTACTAAAATTAAAATAGCAAACGATAACAATGGATATTCGTTAAGCGATATTTTTAATTATGACATAGTTGGAAATGCTACTGGAGATTTAATAAATGCGGCTAACTTATTTAACATGTCGTTAACTGCTTCAACTGGAATTATTACAAGAATAAAACCATTTGACAATTTAATAAGAATACACACAAGCTCCGATTCATTAACTGGAGATTTGAATATATATCTTGACGATAATACATCAACTTGGAAAAAAGGACAAATTGTAAAGTTTTCTTTTAAAAATGCGATACCAGCGTTAGGAACATACAAAATTAATATCTATACTGACAAAGTCAACGGATGGATTTTAAAAGCATCTTTAGAAACTTCTAATATGCTTAGCCAAAAACCATACGCTGAATTAATATGTGTAGATGAAATAAACAAGACATTTGAACTTGAAATTATAAGATAATATGAGCGCTAGCAATTCAATATCACAATTACTTGAGCAATTCTTAGAGTTAAATACTAACTCTTTAGAAACATTCAACCGAATTAATGAAGCAATAACCACTGATAAAGAAACAGTGGTTATTGACCTTTTCAATAGTAAGACAAACAAGATGGAGACTATTCAAATACCAGCATTTGGTTATTTGAAGAGAGAAATTGAGCGTTTAAATACTAATATTAATTCGATCAGTGGACTTGAAGGATCTAACGCTAACGTTAGATTAAAAGATGGTTCATATAGAACAATTCATACTGCTAGATTAAAAGGACCTTCTCCTTCTATTACAAATCTTGCATCACCAACAACATTTAGTACAAAATTAAACGAATTCTTTGAAGATTTTTTAAATCCATTATTAACCGTTAATTTAGATGTTACTGGTCAAATTCCAGTAGAAACTGAAAAGGTTTATGTTGAAAGATA
>Ga0208597_1000278_pt1 | contig 19958 bp, 9 predicted proteins | sample LakMenEpi05May12_FD_150673 | JGI IMG/M metagenome (GOLD analysis project Ga0208597, IMG submission 150673) | Freshwater microbial communities from Lake Mendota, WI - 05MAY2012 deep hole epilimnion (SPAdes) | ecosystem: Environmental > Aquatic > Freshwater > Lake > Epilimnion/Euphotic zone ...
CTTTGAATACAGATTGTGACGACAACAACCCTGCAGTTTCGCCATCGGCCTCTGAGAACTGTTTGAATTTATTAGACGACAATTGCGACGGGTTGGTGAATGTGGGTTGCCCTAACGCCGAAGTAAGCATTGCTTCCGCTTCGAATTTTATTCAAGTAAATGAAAACGTGGGTGAAGTTGCTATTCCAATTTCGATTGCGAATGCAAATGCGCTGCCGATAGTCGTTCATTTCGCACTTTCAGTCTATTCAAATGCAACTGCTGGTGAAGATTTTACTTGGGTTGATTCCTTAACCATTGAACCACTCACAAACGGAGTAATGAATCATTTCATTTCAATTGTTGATGATGCGATTATTGAAAATGCGGAACGCGTAATTGTTAAGATTCTTTCGTCTAGTAATGGAGTTGTGCACGCTTCAAATAATTATAGAATTATTTTCATTAAAGACAATGAAGTAAATACAATTCCGTCTACGAACGAATTGAATTTGAATTTACTTTCAAGCTTCTCTAATGGCCCTGCGGGAGTGAATTCTGCTGAAATAGTTGCCCATTGCAGATTAACGCAGCGACTGTTTATTGCGAACAGTATTGCAGGGAAAATGGATATTGTTGATTTCTCAAATCCAACTGCTCCAGTTTTATTGTCGTCAGTTGTGATGACGCCATACGGAAATATAAATTCGATTGCTGTTCATGATGGAATTGTTGCCGTTGCAACTGAAAATGCAGATCCTCAGGCAAACGGAAAAATTGTATTTTTTGATGCCGACGGAGTTTTTGTGAATGAAGTTTCCGCAGGCGCGATGCCTGACATGATTACATTTTCGAAAGACTACTCGAAAGTGATAACAGCGAATGAAGGAGAGCCGAGTTCTGATTATTCAGTTGACCCTGAAGGTTCGGTAACTGTCGTAGACATTAGCGGCGGAATTGCAAACGTTACGTCTGCGAATGCGACTCAGATTATGTTAACACAATTCAATGGTCAAGAAGCAGCTCTTCGTGCTCAAGGTATTCGAATTTTCAATACTTCTGCAAGTGTGGCTCAAGACTTAGAGCCCGAATATGTTGCCGTGTCAGATGACAATACCAAAGCCTTTATTACATTGCAAGAGAACAACGCAATGCTTGTATTGAATTTAGTAACAAACACCGTCGAATCTATTCAAGCATTGGGTTATGCAGACTACTCAGAGGGTTCAGGAAATTCATTAGATGCGTCTGATCAAAGTGGAGCTATTTTGAACACCGCTGGAATTCCAATTCGTGGTGCTTACATGCCTGATGCAATTTCTTATTCAACCATTGGCGGAAACGGCTATGTGTTTATGGCTAACGAGGGAGATTCAAGAGAATTCGGATCGGTGGTAGATGCTAACAGAATTTCTTCATCTGTTTTTAATAACCTAGATCCAGGAGCATTTCCGGACGCCGCTATTTTAAGAAACAATCGGTTTTTAGGTAGACTGAATGCACTGAAATATTCAGGAGATACAGACGGAGATGGAGACTATGATGAATTGCACGTCTTGGGTTCTCGTTCGTTCACTATTCGCAACGCAGCAACCAATGAATTGGTATTCGACTCGAAAGATTTATTTGAAAAAATTACAGCCGCTTCTCCCTTGACAGATGCTTTTTTCAATGCTTCAAATTCTTCTGGCGCTGCTGTCTCGAAGAATAGAAGTGATGACAAAGGCCCGGAACCAGAGGGCATTACAGTGGCAGTAATTGACGGAATTCATTATGCATTTATTGGATTAGAGCGCGTGGGTGGATGTATGGTTTTCAATGTTGAAAATCCAAGCGCTCCAGTTTTTGTTACCTACGTAAACAACAGAACATTAGCGGGAAGCGGTCCTGATTTAGGTGCTGAAGGAATTATTTTCATCTCGGCAGAGGATTCTCCAAACGGACAAGCCATTGTTATTTTGGCGAATGAAGTTAGTAGCACTTTATCGATTTTTGCTGTGAATACTTGCGCATCGCTTTCAGCAGTTGTTTCAACTCCGACAACAACAACGGCATGCGCCGGAGAGTCGATTGAATTATCGGCAACTGTGAATGCTAACGTTAGCTCGCAATGGTTCAAAGACGGTCAGGCTTTTGGAATGATGAACGCAGGATCCATTTCTGCTACGGAAAGTGGTGTTTACCATTTAGAGGTTTCAAATTCGCTTCTACAGTGCAATCACTCATACAGCGACATAGTGGTAACCATTAACGCATTGCCGGTGCTAACAGTTCCTGCAGATGTTGCAGTTTGTCAGGGCAATGAAATTCAATTGAGCGCACAAGGTGCCGATAACATTGTGTGGAATGGAACCCTTGCGAACGGTTCGTTCATTACACCAACGGTTTCAGAAGTCTACACGGCTGCAGGAACGAATGAATTTGGTTGCGAGTCTACTCAACAATGGAGTGTTCAAGTGAATGAACTTCCTGTTGTAAACGCAGGTGTAGATGTTACTGTTTGCGAAGGGATATATGTTGAATTCAATGCGACAGGAGCAGTTGACTATGTATGGAGCAATGGAGTATCAAATTCCTACGGAACACTTCTTTTCAATTCACAGGAGATAACAGTAACAGGAACAAACGCCTTCGGTTGTTCAGATACAGACACCTTGCAAGCAACGGTTTTACCAAATCAAAATTTCTATGAAGACATGGACATGGATGGATATGGTAACGCTTCAACTTTGATCAGTACTTGCGTTCAACCGTTGGGATACATTACCTCTGCAGGGGATTGCAACGACATGAATGCTGCGGTGAACGATGGAATGATGGAAATTTGTAACGATGTTGATGACAATTGTAACAGTCTCGTTGATGATGGATTGACCTTTACGGATTATTACTTCGACAATGATGGAGATGCATTCGGTAATACAACGGATGCGGTATTTGCTTGCGAACAACCTAGTGGCTATGTGCCGGCAGGTGGTGACTGCAACGATAATGCGTTTGGTGTTTATCCGGGGTCGCCTGAATTCTGTAACGGAAGCGATGATGATTGTGATGGATCGATTGACAATGGATTGGTATTCTTGAGTTATTACGCAGACGCAGATGGCGACACATACGGTGACATAAACAACAGTGAAAGTTTATGTGCTGATCCAGGTAGCCTTTTTGTAACAAACGACACCGATTGCGACGATACAAACGCATTGGTTAACCCTGCTGCAACAGAAGTTTGGGAGAACGGAATAGACGACGATTGTAACCCGAGCACAAGTGATGTGAGTGTTGGTGAATTGACTGCATTCGAATTTAATTTATTCCCGAATCCTACTTCGGAAAGAGTTACAATTTCGCGTTTTTCATCGGAGGTTTCCACAATTGAAATATTTAATTCACTTGGATCACTGGTTCACACCTCCACTGTTTTTGGATCGCAATCGATTATCGATGTGTCGGTATTTCCAGCAGGATATTATGTTGTTCGAGTGAATGGATTGAGTAAGACGTTTGTTAAGTTATAATTCATTCTTTTGAAATGAGACAACGGTCCCGTTTTCGGGACCGTTTTATTTTTATAACTCTCTTAACAAATCCTTTACAAAAGGGCGAATTGCTTTCGTTAATCATAACCTGAGATTAATATCAAATTTCTCATTGCGGGCTAATCTTGCACAAGTTTGATTGGCTATGAAGACACTAAAATTTCTGACTATTTTATTCGTCCTATTCCTGAGTTTAAAAGGTTTCACTCAAGATGGTTTAGAGGGCGTTATAGTTGAGAAATTTTATGTCTCTAATCAGGCCGATAATATAGGTAAATTGTACAGTGGTGATTTACCGAAAGGAAGTGTTACCTATCGTATATACGTTGATTTGAAACCGGGATTTCGCTTTCAAGCTGCATACGGATCTCCACAACATCCGCTATTGATAGAATCAACGGCTAACTTCTACAACCATTTAGAAAACGGAAATACGCATCCGAACATTATTCCGGAACGCACATACAAAAAGAATATCACTTTGTTAGATTCTTGGCTCTCTGCTGGTGCATGCGCTGAAGGACATCTGGGTATCTTGAAAGAATACGATGATACCATAAGTGATAAGTTTATCTGTTTTGAAAAAGGTTATTTCAAAGGCAAAAAGAAATCTCTTCCGCTTTATGAAATAGACGGTATGAAACGTTCTAACGTGTTGCCTGTTCCGACTTTCTTTCAAATGGATTTCTTGTCGAAGGTTATCGGAACCACGTCGTCTGAAAAAAGAATTTTCACTGATAACGGCGCATGGGCAGCTTTAGGAAAGGGCTCTTTAGGCGCCGATTCACTGTCAACGAACTGTGTGCTTATTGCACAACTTACTACAGTGGGTGAATTATCATTTGAATTGAATTTGCTTATTGGAGCCCCTAATGGGAGCTCTCAGAAATACGTGGCTCGAAATCCAATTACCGAAGAAAGTGAATGGACTCATCCCGAATTGATTTTCAATTCAAACAGTAAAAAAAATAAATCAAAGAAAAAATAAATCAAATGAAAAAAGGATTACTCTTTATTTCGGCACTTCTTACTTCAACATTGGCGTTTTCGCAAGTAGGATTGGAAGGAATTGTGGTTGAAAAATATTATGTGTCAGATTTAGCTGACTCAACCGATGCTGGCGACAATGGCGCTGTATATCCGTTGCATGTAGGTTCTACCACCTACAGGGTGTATGCGAATCTGCTTCCGGGTTACAAGGTTATTCAATTATTTGGATCTCTGCAGCACACCATGAATGTGAATACGACGACTGCGTTTTATAACGACCCGAATTACGGTTTCAAGGTGTACCAAGGAACAAGTGTAAACAACACGAAAAAGAACACAACATTGATTGATTCTTATTTCACCATTGGTGGAGTGGCGAATGGTTTGTGTGGAGTTTTGAAAACAGAAGACACAGATGGTACCATCGGAAACAATCAAGGCATCTTAGCGAACAACGACGCAACTGCAGGTTTAATGATAACAGGAATTGATGGAGTTGATGGCTTAATGCCAGGCGCACCAATTCTTCCGAATGTATTAGGAATTACAACAGAGTTAGACATTTTCGATCAAACGGTTGGAAACGATTTCACCACAAACGGCGCTGCCATTGCGGCTTTGGGTGGAATGGAAGGAGTAACTCCAAGCAATCACGTATTATTGGGCCAGTTCACAACAGACGGTGTTTTCAGTTTTCGATTGAATTTGCAATTGTCAACTCCTGTTGCCGGAGAAAGTCAAATTTTTGTAGCTGACTCGGCATTAACAGGCGAGTTCGTAGACACGACTTTAATTTATACTTCGCTTCCTCCGGTAATTGATTTAGTTGAAGCAAACGGTGTTGTTTCTGATGTTGATTTTTCTGCTTATCCAAATCCTTGCGAGAATCAATTGACAATAATTCAGTCAAACAACCAAGTAGACAAAGTATCAATGAGATTGATGGATGTAACCGGTCGTGTTGTAATGAACGATGTTTATTGGAGTTCAAAGCGCACGATAGACACAACGAATCTTCCGAGTGGATTTTACACAGTCATGCTTGAAAGACAAGGTCAGATTCATTCCGTGAAATTCGTTAAGAAATAAAATTAGAAAGCTGTTGTCATGAAAAACTTCTTCGCGGTACTTTTTCTTGTGATTGTTTCTCACACTATTTCTGCACAAGGAACCTTGCGCGGAAAGGTGACCGATGAGAAAGGTGAATCTATGTTTGGAGTAATTGTTCGTGCCATAGAGAACGAAGCAATCATTGCCCAAACCGATTTCGAAGGAACGTTTTCGTTGAAGTTTCCAGACAACAATCCATACACGTTGAATTTTATCATTGTCGGATACGAGAAGTTAGAAGAAAAAATTCAGCTTAAGGATAACGCTGTCTTATCGAAGGAGTTCACCTTAATAAATTCTTCCAACGTAATCAAAGGAATGGATGTAGTGGCCAAGCGTGTAAAGGCGAACGATGGCTACATGGAAAAAATGAAAATGAATTCTGCCACAACCTTGGATTTCATTTCAGCTGAAGTTATGAAGAAGACCGGAGATGCGAGTGTAGTGAATGCCATTGCCCGTGTGTCTGGAGTTTCAACGAATGGTGGTTTAATCACGGTGCGTGGTATTGGTGACCGTTACGTTCGCACAACCTTGAACGGTTCACGTATCCCAACGTTAGATCCTTTGACGAATAATATTAAGCTAGATATTTTTCCTTCAAGTTTGGTAGACAACATTGTTATTACCAAGACTCAAAGTGCGGAGCTACCAGGAGATTGGGCGGGTGCTTACATCTCAGTTGAAACTAAGGATTATCCAGATAAGTTAAGTGTGAATATTGAATCGCAGTTCGGTTACAATGCGCAAACGACTTTTCAGAATGTTATTTCTTCAGACCGAAGCAGTACCGATTGGTTGGGATTTGATAATGGTCTTCGAATAAGGGATACAGACAGAATTGTAACTCCGAATTTGGCTCCCTCGACGTATCAGCAAATGGTAGCTTTGGGATTAGGAGATTATTTCGCGCAGCAAGGTATTCAGGGTTGGAATGATGGAGAAGCGCAAGGTGATACTTATTTCAGATTGGGTCTTGTACAATTGGGTCTTTTATCACCTGCACAATTCAACGATCCAACTGCTTTTTCGAATGCCCGGGCGCAATACAATTCCACATACAAACCCCAAGCTTTTGATTTGATTAATCCGAACGGAACCGATTATAACAACGGGTTCAGTAACAATTGGAATACGAAGTTTCGCAGAGCGCCAATTAATTTTTCTCAGAGCTTCAGCGTTGGAGATCAGAAAACATTGTTCGGAAAGGAGTTGGGCTTTATTTTCGGATTTAAGTATGGATCTGCGGTACGTTATGATCCAAATGGAATATCACAACGCGTGGGAGATGAAACCTTGGGTTATTTATTCGAAAGACAGGATAATGCGATAATAAGTCGCGAGACCAATTCGATAAGCGCCTTGTTGAATTTGGCCTACAAGCTGAATAAGAATAATAAAGTTTCTTTATTATTCATGCCGAATATCATTGGCAACAATGATGTAGCAAGCTTTGAAGAAATGCCTCAGGGTTTAGTCAATCAGGAAGCGGCTATTTTCAAAAATATATTTTATGAGCAGCGCAAGCAATTGATTTATCAGTACTCTTCGCAACACTATATCCCTTCTCTTAAATTGAAATTAGATGTGAATGCATCATACACAGATGGAAGCAGTATTGCACCCGATTTTAAGGCCACTCAATACCTACGATTTTTAGACTTTAATACAGTAACCGGTTACGAGTTTGCACCAACTGCAGGCGAAGGAATACGCAGATATGATCGCTACTTAGACGAGAATATTTTCGACGGAAGAATCGGATTTGAATTACCTATTAAATCAAAAATAGAGGGTGTTGCACGTAAGTTTAAATTCGGTGCAGCAACTCAACGTAATTACAGAAAGATTGACAACAACGAGTATAGATTATTTAATGGAAATCAAGGTGTTGTTCAGCCTTTGCTAGATGGAGATTTAAACAACTATTTAAATCCAGACAAGTTTGTTATTCAAAACGGTACGCTCGATTACTATTACATGGATTTTGATTTTGAAAGAAATCACAGTTTTGGTAATAGCAATGTCGATGCGGTTTATGGTTTGATTGACTTCGAAATAAATCAGTCCTTGCGTTTTTCTGGAGGTGTAAGAATGGAGCATACCGATATTTTTACAGATGCTGATTCATTTTATGAATTGGGTTATGGTGTAAATGATATTCGACGAGAGAATGTGGGTGGATTTGCCTTGGTGAATGCTGCGTCCCTTGATCAGTGGAATTTGTTGCCGAGTGGAAGTCTGATTTATAAGTTGAAAACGAAGAAAGAAACACAGAGTAATCTTCGATTGAATTACAGCAAGTCTTTAGCGAGACCGAGCATCAGAGAATTAAGTGATGCTGCAATCTATGACAATGAATTTAGAACTTTGATTTACGGAAATTCAGATTTGAAGATTGTTGAAATCACGAACTATGATTTTCGAGGTGAAGTTTATTTTGGAAATGGTGACAATGTCTCTGCGAGTGTGTTCTACAAAGATTTCCGTAATCACATAGAAATGGGATTTGGTGGTGCGGGTATTACTTGGGACAATATTGAGCAATCGACAGTGCGAGGAATTGAGATTGAAGGGAAGAAACAACTTGGAAAGAATTTCGAGTTTCGTGCGAATCTGACGTTGGTGAAATCAGAGGCAGAATTCGTTCGTAAGGATTTGCAAATTATTGATGGAATAAAAGTCTACACAATCATTGATACGTTGTATCGCCCTATGTTCGGACAAGCACCTTATTTGTTCAATTCGATCTTATCCTATACTGCTGATTCGTTGGGTTTAACAGCTACAATAAGTTACAACGTGCAAGGTCCAAGATTGGTTATTGCTGGTGCGGTGAAAGGAAGACCCGATGTGTATGAAATTCCACGACACTTGTTAGACTTCAAGTTAAGTAAATCAATAGGCGAACACTACAGTGCGAGCATAACCATTCGCGATATATTGAACTCGCCAGTGCGCAGAGCTTATGATCTACCGAATGGTTATGTGGACTTTGACAGATTCAGATACGGAACGAATTTCTTAGTCAGTTTCGCCTACAAACTTTAATTACTGATCGAGATGAAGACATTATTAACGACGATATTCTTTTCAATTTTTGCCGCCCATTACGCTTCAGCTCAGCTGGAGAGAGTGATTATAGAAAAGTACTACTTGAGTGATGCGAACGACGCCACAGACAACTTAGGTGGTGGAATAACAGAAGGTTCTACTACTTACCGAATTTATGTTGATTTAAAACCGGGAACAATACTGAAGCGTATTTACGGAGATGCGGATCATGCATTTTCAATTTCGAGTTCTGAATTGTTTTTTAATAATGCAATAGACGGACAGTCATTTGCTAAAGATTTCATTAAAGGAAGATATTTAGAGAATACGGTTGCCCTAGACACTTGGCTTACGTTAGGTCAGACGGCAAGACAAGGCACGAAGTATTACTATGGTATTTTGAAGAATCAAGATACCGACGGATCTTTTGTAGGTGGCGTAAATAACGATGGAGGAAGTGCTATGATTTCAAGCGGGTTGCTCATTAACGAAGATCCGACATGTGGCATTCCTGTGACTGTTGCAGATGGAATGGATACATTGAACTCAGCACCTTCCAATTGGCAGAGTAACGGTGTGTTGGATTTTTTCTCCGGAACTGATTCTACCATGTTCGGGTCTATAGTTCCGCAGAGCAGTTTCGAGAGTAATAATTTTCAATTAAGTTGTTCCGGAGTCTCAGGGACAGTTGCAGACAGCAATCAAGTGATTATTGCTCAGCTAACAACATTGGGAGAGCTTGCTTTCAAAATAAATATCACAGTTGAAGAATTGGTAAATGGGGTTCCGACTGTTGTGAATTATGTTTCCAAAGACACGTTATTGGGTGCAAATGAAAAGTACAATCCTTTTCTTAGCTATCCTTATTCATGTGGATGCAATAACCCGAATTACTTAGAGTACAATTCTTCTTTCGTTTGTTTGGAAGAAGGCAGTTGTATTACTCCAATTGTTTTCGGCTGCATGGACTCCTTGGCATGCAATTACGATCCAGCTGTGAATATTAGTGTAGAGGCTTTGTGTTGTTATCCCGGTTCATGTGCTGGAAGAAACATTGAAGAAGTTTGTCCATCATTGATGGGAAATGACTTCGATATAATGGTTTATCCGAATCCAACAGAATCGAATATCTCATTGAACATCATTTCTGGTATCGATGGAACTTGGAATTACGAAATCTACAATTCGTATGGTTCGAATATGAAATCAGGTTCAATTTCCACTTCCGATTTGAATATTATTGTTCCAATTGAAACTTCCGAATTGGTTCCAGGGATTTATCAAATGAAAGTTTCAAATGGAGTAATGAGCAAACACAAATTATTTATTAAGATATGAGATCATTACTTTTAAATACTGTTACCGTTTTTTCTTTGGTTTGCATGGCTGTTCTTCAATCATGTAACACTGATACTCCTGATCAACCAGTTGTTGAAATAGGTAGCGTTAGTGATATTGAAGGAAATACTTACAAGACCGTTAAAATAGGCAGTCAGTGGTGGATGGCAGAAAATCTAAGAGTAACCAAGTTTAATGACGGGCAATTGATTTCCTTCATTGACGAAAATGCCAATGACACCGTTTGGTCTGAAACAAATGAACCAGCATATACAACAATTAACAATGGTCAATTTGGATTGCTCTACAATTATGCCGTTGTTGAATCTTCTCTGAATATTGCGCCAGAAGGTTGGCATGTAGCCACAGATGAAGATTGGAAGGCTTTAGAAAGAGAGGTAGGAATGTCGCAGAATGAATCCACTGCATTGGGTTGGAGAGGTTCAATAGAAGCGGAATTATTGACTGCTAAAAATTCTGTAGGTTGGCCTGAAGGCGCTACTTTATTTGGAAAAGATACTTATCAGTTTAGTGCAAAGCCAGGCGGTTGCCGCGTGTTCAATGGTGAGCTGAATCTGCAAGGGAATACTGCATTTTGGTGGACCGCAAGCACTGATGGAAATGAGGCGTGGTATCGATACTTCGACGCTAGTCAAACGCGAATTTTTAGACAACACACTTACAAAGGATACGGCATGAGTATTCGTTGTGTAAAGAATAATTGATTATGAAAAATGTTGGATCACTCATATTATTTGCGGTTGTATTTTCTGTTCAAATCAGTGCGCAGAAATCAATGGCTATTGGGGGTTATTTTTCCCCAAGCTTCACTTCGCGCTTCACTTCTTCTTCAGAAGAATTGAGTTGGTTGAATACCGATATGAATAACATATCACGAGCTGGATTCGGATATTCGGCTGGGGTTTTTGGTGAAAAAAAGTTTTCTGAAAAGTTATCTGTTCGCGCAGGTTTGGGATATTTAAGTTTGGGTGAAAACGTAGATTCGCTGTCTGCTGTAGGAGTTGATTTATACAAATCCAACTACAGGTTTATTGAACTTCCTTTGGTAGCCTCATATTCTTTTGGCGCTAATAAATATGTTCGTCCTTATGTTTCATTCGGATATGTTTTGAATTATTACATCAATAATAGAATTACGTATTCTTACGCCGGATCAAACAATGAAGAAACACAATTAGTCAAGAATGATTTCAATGCAATAAATCATGCGTTAAGAGTATCCTTTGGATACGATTTTGTTTTGGATAAGAAATGGAATATGAGAGCCGAATGTTACGCTGCTTCGTTTGTGTCATCTTTAACTGAGCAGGGAATAAGTAGACGTCCAGTTGCACTCGGAATTTCAATTCATTTAAGAAAGAGTAAATAATTTTTAACTCTTTTTTCTTTAAAAAGCTTCGTTAACCCAATGTGAAGAAGGGTTAATACAAGTGAAACATATCGGCCGATTTGTTTAACAAAACCACAAAGTCATCTTCATTTTAAAGGTTTATTCAAAGAGCATCTTTGCTCCAAAATAAAATAAACAAATGAAAACTAATCAAAACATTCTCAAGGCCGTAGCTTCTTTTGCTTTGGCTTTTGGTGCCTTTGCGAGTGCACAGGCACAGTCTAACTTAGGCGCATCTTGCGGATGCCCTTCTGTAGCAAGCAGACCGACCGTCAACGTTACCAGTCTTCCTGGTTATGTTGCTATCAACGGAACATTCGGTGGTGAGCTAACTCAAGGTGCAACTTTTACTTGTGATAAGACTTACATTCTTGACAAGAAAATTTACATTCCTGCTGGTCAATCTTTGAACATTGCACCGGGAACGGTTATTAAGGGAGCTTTGAACAATGTTCCTGCAGAAGCAACTGCTTTGATTATATCTCGCGGAGGTAAAATTAACGCAGCTGGAACGGAGTCTTGTCCTATTGTATTCACTGCTGCTGCAGATCCAATGGATGGTACCTATGCCATTTCAAACATTGGAAAGTGGGGTGGGGTTGTCGTTCTTGGAAAAGCTACGAACAACTTAACCTTAGCTGCGAACGGTCCATTCGTTCCAGGTGGTTCGGGTAAATTAGCTGTTGCTGATGGTCTAGGTACAGTTGAAGGTTTCGCGACAACCAATCCTCAGGATCAATACGGAGTTGCGATATCGACACCAGCTAGTGTTGTTTCAGGAACTATTCCAACACCGAATACTTATTCATTTACTCAAGTTGTTTCTTCATCAACAGCTACCACTATTACACTTTCAGCTAACGGAAGTTCTGCTCTTCCAGGTATGCTTGTTTCAGGTACAGGAATAGCTGCTGGAACCTTAGTTTCATCTGTTCAAGGTAACGTTGTTACATTAAACACTGCTACAACAGGTGCTGTAACTCAAGCTACTTTTGACGGAGCATTTGCTTTGCCAGCGGGAACTACTGGTCAGTTTTTCACAGGTACAGCTCCAACTTATACATCAGGAACTGGTCCTTGGGTTGGAAACATTAACTATTCTGCCCCGTTCGTATCAGGCGGTGCTGCATTCGACGACAACGATAACTCAGGTGTATTGAAGTACGTTTCTATTCGTCACTCAGGTGCAATCTTAGCAGTAGGTGCAGAAATCAACGGTTTAACCTTGGCTTCTGTAGGAAGAGGAACAACTGTAGATCATATTGAAATTGTTTCTTGTGCAGATGATAACATTGAAATTTTCGGTGGAACTGTAAACTTGAAGTACATCACAACCTTGTTTGGTAACGATGATATGTTCGACTACGATTTAGGTTGGAAAGGAAAGGCTCAGTTCTTCTTCGGAATGAAAAATACAGCTTCCGGAACAAGCCCTGATAACGACAATGGAATTGAGGCTGATTCGGATGACAACGCTTCGAACGTGGCCCTAAGATCTCATCCTGTGTTGTACAACTTTACAATTCTTGGAAATGCAAAGGCAACACCAACAGCAGATAACAGAGGATTAGCTGGAGCAAACTTCAAGGATGGCGCTGAAGGTGAATTGTACAATTCAATTTTTGCAAATTTCAAGAACGGAATTAACCTTGCGAAGTCACTTTCTGGTACACCAGCAAGAACTTACAACGCATGGCACAACTGGAGAACTGCTGGTACTACTGAATCTCCGAATACAAATACTGCTGCTGTAGCAAACAGCTTGGTAATTAAGTGCAACACTATTGTAATGAACAGCGCAACTACAAACTCGAACGGTTTAGGAATTGATGCGAGCAGCTCAAATGCAAACGCAACCGCTGCAACAACTGTTACGGGTGGTGAAATGGATCAGTTTACCAATGATGGTAATGTCGTAACAACTGCTGCTATCCCAGGTTTCAGTTATGCATTTACTGTTGACGCATCAACAAATGCGGTTACTGTTAAGAATGATGTTACTCCTAATCCAGCTCTAGGTATTGCAGGTTGTCCAACACCTCCGGTAGATGGTTTCTTCGAACCAGCTAACTACCGTGGTGCATTCTCTTCTGTAAACGGAGAAAACTGGTTGTCTAACTGGACGTATTCACAGGTGTTGAACGCTACAACTGGCGTTCGTGCATGCGCTACCGACTTGAATTTAGATGGCACTACAGATGTAAATGACTTCTTAATTTTCGCTCCGGCATTCGGAACTTCTTGTAACTAAAAAAATAAAAAAATTGGTCTCTGCAAAGCCCACGATTCGTTGGGCCTTGCGGAAGCCATAAATAAAAAAACATGAAAGCAATAAAGTTTATACTTGGATTAGGCTTGATGGTAGCATCGTCAAGCGTTTTCTCACAAGGCTTGCAAGGCATAGTCGTTGAGAAGTATTATCAGGCAGATGCTAACGATGTTGCTAATGCAACATCAAATGGTGCAGTTACTCCATTAACAACCAACTCGGTTACTTACCGTGTGTATGTTGACATGGCAGCAGGATATAAGTTTAATAGCTTATTCGGTAACGCAGCGCACAACTTAACCGTTAATACAACAACAGGATTTTACAACGATCCTTCTTACGGAACTTCGTTAAACCCAGGAACTATCTCTGGTGTTAACATCAGAAAGAACACGGCCATGATTGACTCTTGGTTCACCACAGGTGGAGCAGCGGGATCAAAAGCTGGTGTTTTGAAGTCTGAAGATACAGACGGAACTGTTGGTCATGCAAATGGTTTATTAGCAAACAATCCAGGTGGATGTTTCGGTCTTCCAATCATGGGAGGTACAGGTCAAGATGGTTTCTTACCAAGTTCAGGAACAACTTATATCGTTCCAAACGGATTAGGTTTAGGTACAGCATTAGATGTATTGGATCAAACCAACGGTGGATCTATCGTTCTTACCAACGGTTCAATCGCTGCATTGGGTGGTGTTCAAGGTCCAACTTCTTCAAACATGGTTTTGATTGGACAGTTCACAACAAACGGTCAATTCAGTTTCGCTTTGAACTTACAAATTCAAAACATTGCAACAGGTGTTGCAGAGAACTACGTTTCTTCAAGCCCAACAGGTGCTGAATTAACTCATCCTTCTCTTACCCTTGTTCCAAACGTAGCTCCAACAGTAAGTGTTGCAGCCTCTCCAGCATCTGCTGCGATCATCAACGGTACTGCAATGACTTTCACTGCTACGGCGGCTGATGCAAACGGAACTGTTTCAAGTGTCTCTTTCTATGATGGAGCTACTTTATTAGGTACCGATGTTTCTTCTCCTTTCACACAGTCTTACACAGCAGTTGCTGGATCTCATTCAATCACTGCTGTTGCAACAGACAACGATTGCGTAAGCACAACTTCTAGTGCTGTAACGTTTACTTCTGCCGCTAACCAAGCGCCAACAGTTACAGTAACTGCTCCAACAACTACTGTTGCTGGAACTGTTCTAACATTTACAGCTTCTGCTTCTGATGTTGACGGTACTGTTTCTCAAGTTGAGTTCTTTGTAAATAACGTTTCTGTCGGTATAGATAACTCAACACCTTATTCTGTTACATACACTGCAGTTCTAGGTTCTGGTCAAACAGTTAAGGCTGTTGCTACAGACGACCTAGGTCTTACTGCTACTTCAAACATCATAACCATGAACGTTCTTGCTAACGTTCCTGCTACTGTTTCATTGACTGGTCCATCTGCTTCTGGAATTTATTCTAGTTACGTGAGCGCTGCTGCTGGAACATTAACTCCAATGACATTCACTGCTGATGCTGCTGATTCTGACGGAACAGTAACACAAGTTGAATTCTTCGTTGACGGTGTATCAGTTGGTGTAGATGCAACAACTCCATATTCTGTTATTTGGAACAGTACTTCAGGAACGAAGGTTGTTACTGCAAAAGCGACTGATAGCAACGGTGCTATTACAACTTCAGCAACATTAACTTTAGTGATCAACGATTTGCTTGCATTGCCATACGAAGTTGTTTCTGTTTCTCAAACATGTGAATTACCGACGTATTGCGTGCCGGTTGCTGCTGCTTTGACTAACCCAGTAGACGACGTTAAGGGATATGATGTAATAATGAATTACGATGCTACGAAAGTTGTTCCTACAGGTAACGTTACAGTTTATAGCGCATTGGTAAACCCTGCATTAATAGATGTAGCTACTTCATGGACATCTGGTGAGTTGACCATTTCTTTAAGTTTCAAAGGAACTGCTCCTGCTAGTTCTGAATTCAACGGAACAGGAAATCTATTCTGCGCTGAGTTCACTCGTTTGGCTGGTTTAGCGGCTTTTGATCAATCTCAGGTATCTGTTTCTTTCATGCAAGAAAGTTACATTACAGGAGTTCAACAGAAGCCTGTAACTGCTAACAATATTTTTTCTACGACACAACAAAACTATGTTGCGAACTTGCAATACGGATTTGATGGTTCTGCGATTTCTTACGACGCTGCATCTCCAAATACATATTTGGTGACTAACATTTTTGGTGCAACGGGTACTACAATCAACAACCCGACTACTCCTGTAACTCCAAACGTTGCTGGACAATTCACACACAACTTAGGTAACGGAACGAACGTGTCTATCCAACGCGACATTAACAACTTGAACACTATTCAATTGATTGTTAACGCGGCTGATGCGATCATAGCTAAAACACTTTTACTGAACCAGTACACAAGTGCTACCGCTCCCTCTATCTACGCAATGCTTTCAATGGACGTTAACTTGGACGGAGTAATCAGTTCTGGTGACCTTACTCAAATGAAGCAAAGAACTACCTTGGCTATCCCAGAATACCAACAAGCTTGGAACTATAACAATCAGGGTGTTTCAAACGGACAACCATCTAAAGACTGGATCTTTGTAGATGCTACTCGTGTTGCTACTGCAGCTTACCAAATCTCTTCTACCTTCCCAGCGAACAACCTAATCGGTTACTCAAAAGGAAAAGTACCAGTTGTTCCTTTTGAACTTGCTGCAAATCAAACAGGTTATAGCGCAACTAACGCTACTTGTCCATTGGTTTTAACAGAAAACTACAAAGGTGTAATGTTAGGTGATGCAGACGGATCTTATAGCGCTTATGCAGCAGATGGTATCTTGAAGACTAACGAGTCTGATTACATCTTGGTAGATTTAGGAAATGCTATTGTTGAAGGAACGAAAGTTTCTGTTCCAGTTGCATTTGTTTCTGAAGAGCCAGTTAACGCATTCGATATCGCGTTACAAGTAAACGAAAATACATTGTCTTACGTATCAATGGAAGACACTCAGTTGGGTTCAGAGAGCGATGCTTTCTACAACAACAACGACAAGACTTTCCGTTACACGGCTTTGAACATGAACGATTTCTCTTCAAATGCAAGAGTGGTTTACATTACTTTCGAAACAGCTGATGGAAAAATCACTGAGAAAGATTTAACAGCTGAATTGGGATTGTTAAACGGTAAGCAAACTGAAGTGAGATTTGTTAAATCAATTCAGACTGGTGACAACGCAATTGACATTTACCCAAATCCATCTAACGGTATGTTTACTGTAATGTCTCACGTAGACGGACAAGTAGATATCGTTGATATCGCTGGAAAATTAGTGTTCCCAGGAGCTATTGTAAAAGCAAATCAAGTAATAGAAGTAAATATGCCTGACCTAAGTGCTGGAGTATATTTCGTTCGTTTCTATAGCAACAACGCCTTGTCAACAAAGCGCCTTGTTATAAGCGAATAACCAAACATGGTTTGAATTTGTTTAAAGAAAAGGTTACTCAACGGAGTAACCTTTTCTTCATTTTAAAAAAATAAGAATATGAAGAAGTTTTTACTTGTTTTCACTCTGGCCTTGGCTGGATTTTTTAGCTCATGGGACGTTCATGGTTCCAATAGAAAATCTGAGGAATTCTTGACTTTGTCTGATACCGTTGTATTCGATTTGTCATTGGCTACTTATTCCAACAGTGGTGGTATTTATTACATAGATATTCCAGTGTTGATTCATTCAAATAATACAGGAATTAATGCTTTGGATTTTTGGTTTAATTTTAATTTGAACAAAATGACCTATGTAAGCACAGTTCCGTTGGTGAGTGGTTTGGACCCCTTTTCCAATTACAACGTGAATAATTTGGTGTTAAGCAATACCACTTCTGGTACTTCTGCCTCATTTTCAACGCCGCTGTATACTCAAATTCTAATGCTACGCTTTTCATTGGCCACCGCGTGTACCGAGGTTCTGCCATCAGATTTTACCAATCCGTATGCTCTGGTAAATGGTATTTTGAGCAGTTATTTGTTTGTTGGCCCAGATGCTATACCTCCATTTGAAATTGAGCAACCGCAGCCTTATTGTAGTTCCGATGAAATTGTATTCAACTACCCATACTCTTCTGTAAATGGCAGAACCATACAATCCTATGCGTGGGATTTCGGAAATGGACAATTGAGCAGTTTGCAATCTGAGGCTGCTATTTATGACGCTGAAGGCAACTACTCAGTAACTCTAACATTAACAACCGAGGATGGTTGTGTATACACGATTGAAGACATTGTTCCTATTTTTCCAAGACCGGTAGCAGCGTTTTCAAGCTCATGGGATGAACTTACTAACGTGGTAAGTTTCACCAATGAGTCTACTATTTCTTCGGGATCGATTAACCTATACACCTGGGATTTTGGAGGAAGTACTTCCAATCTACAAAACCCAGATTATACGTTTCCTACTCCAGGCTATTACGATGTAACCCTAACAGCGACTTCCGATTTAGGATGTACAAATTCAATCACTCAATTGGTTACAGCTATTGATATTATTGAGTTGGACAATAGAAGTTTCCATATTTTCCCAAATCCAGCCAATGACTTTATTCAAATAGAATCTAATTTCCATACTGTCGGACGAATTACCGATGTAACAGGAAGAATTCTAACAGAGAACTTTATTATTCAAGCCAATCAAGTAACGAGCTTTGACGTATCTAACCTTGCAACGGGTTATTATTTCTTGGAAAGTGTTGACGTTGATACTGTTTTACGTGAAAGATTTGTAGTTGAGAATTAGATCATTGACAACTAGTTTTTTATTTCTTAACATTCCATTGCAATAAACTGCTCATTTTTGCGAAATGGAAAAGAGAAGAATTGGGATAGAAAGAGAGCTTTCATGGTTACAATTTAACGAGCGCGTATTGCAAGAGGCACAAGATAATCATGTGCCCTTGCTCGAGCGCTTGAGGTTTTTAGGAATTTTTTCTAGCAACTTAGACGAGTTTTTCAAGGTTAGGTTCGCTACGCTAAGAAGAGAATTAAAGGCGCTAAGAAAGAGTAACTTCTCTGCAGCAAACGCACAGAAAAAACAACTCGAGATTATTCACGATCGTGTTATTGAGCTTCAGCTGAAGTTTGATGCAACGTTCGAAAAGACCAAAGAGGCGCTAGCCATCAATGGTATTTACTTCAAAAATGAATCTCAAGTGACTCCTACTCAAAAGGAGTTTCTAGAGGCTTATTTTGAAGACCAAGTGCGCCATCACATTATTCCTATCATGTTAAAAACGCGAGGAAACATTCCTCCGTTGAACGACAACGAGCTTTATTTAATCGTAGATATTAATACGAAGAGCAAGGAAAAAGTGCATGCTCTAATTGAGGTGCCCACTGCTATCCCGCGATTCGTGACGCTACCAACACCAGACGGTTCAGTGAATGTGATTATGTTAGAAGACATCATTCGCCTGAATTTGCGAAAGATTTTTAGCGTTTTCAAAGTTTCTACAGCGAAGGCTTTCGATATAAAAGTGGTGAGAGATGCTGAATATGAAGTAGAGCAAGATTATTCAAAGAGTGTTTTCGATAAAATATCGAAGAGCATTCAGCAGCGCGACAAGGGAGAATACGTTCGTTTAAATTTCGACCGGAAATTACCCGAAGATTTGTTGACGTTTTTGTTAACGAAAACAAAAATAAAAGACGCCGAAAACATTATTCCTGGAGGGAAATACCACAACAAGCGCGATTTCTTGAAGTTCCCTGCCTTCAATAGACCTGACTTGAATTTCAAGCCTTCTCCGCCGTTAACACACATTGTTCTTGCAAAGTCTCAGAACATTCTAGACACCGTAGCGAAGCAAGATATCTTATTGCATTATCCCTATCAAAAGTTCACGCACGTTCTAGATATGCTGCGCGCCGCGGCCATTGATCCGTTGGTGAGAACCATTCGCATTACTATGTACCGCATTGCGAGCGACTCGCATATCCTTCACGCATTAGTGAATGCCGCGAAAAACGGGAAGCGCGTCGTAGCTATTGTTGAGGTTCAAGCGCGATTCGATGAAGAACACAACATTGAAATTACCAGAATTCTTCAAGACGCTGGAGTGGAGGTTATACCCGGAGTTCCTGGATTGAAAGTACATTGTAAGATTTTTCAAATTAGTAGAAAAATAGATGGAAGGACCGAGCGCATTACGCACATAGGAACGGGCAACTTCCATGAGAAAA
>Ga0208597_1000280_pt1 | contig 19912 bp, 17 predicted proteins | sample LakMenEpi05May12_FD_150673 | JGI IMG/M metagenome (GOLD analysis project Ga0208597, IMG submission 150673) | Freshwater microbial communities from Lake Mendota, WI - 05MAY2012 deep hole epilimnion (SPAdes) | ecosystem: Environmental > Aquatic > Freshwater > Lake > Epilimnion/Euphotic zone ...
CCCCATCTAAATTGGTTGATAATAAAGCAGGCTGTGTCATTGCTAAACCTAGGTCATTCCCAATGGAGCTAATATTAAGCCCTCCTAAACTTGTTGCTTTAGCAGAATAAGGCAATTTTAAAAACTGGAAGACTGCGTTCCCTGCTGTAGACTGCGCGAATAGCATATTACTTCTTATGAAACAACTGCTATTTAAATAACAGACAATAAAAAACCCTAGCCTGTAGATGAATTGTATACCACGCATGTAACAAAGCTAGGGTTTGGAATTTAAATATCAATTAAACAAGGGCTAAATCTAGCACTTGTTGCATATTTTTTACATAATAGAACTTGACACCTTTAATAAAAGCTTGGTCAATTTCATTCACATCTTTTTCATTTTGCCAACAAAGAATAATTTCTTTCATACCAGCTCTTTTAGCAGCTAATATTTTTTCTTTAATGCCGCCAACTGGTAAAACCTGGCCTCTAAGTGTGATCTCTCCTGTCATAGCCAAGAATGGCTTCACCTTCCTACCCGTATAGGCAGAACTTAAAGCAGTTAAAATGGTGATACCCGCACTAGGACCATCCTTAGGAACCGCGCCTTCAGGAACGTGCATGTGGACAGACTTCGTAGTAAAAAGTGTTGGGTCAACCCCGATTTTTTTAGCGTTGGCTTGTAAATAAGTCATGGCAGTGGTCGCACTTTCTTTCATCACATTACCCAAATTTCCAGTCAATTTTAATTCCCCTTTCCCATCTGAAAGTAAAGTTTCAATGAACAATATATCACCACCCACATAAGTCCAAGCTAAACCTACTGCTACGCCTGGCATATTCACTGTTTTATAAATCTCATTGCTATACCTAGGCTGACCTAAAATTTTAAGAAGATCTAATTTACTTACAGTTGGTTTAATTTTTTGTTTATACGCAATTTGTTTTGCTTGGTAGCGCATGATCGAAGCCAATTGACGATCTAATTCACGTACCCCACTTTCTCTTGTATAGTCCTCAATCACTTTTTCTAACACATTATCTTGTATTTTGAAATTATATTTCTCTAGACCATGCAATGATCTTTGCTTAGGGAATAAATGTCTTTTAGCAATTTCAACTTTTTCCTCTACGGCATAACCACTCAGATCAATAATTTCTAAACGATCTCTTAATGCAGGCTGAATTTGACTAATATCATTTGCTGTTGCAATGAACAAGGTCTTACTTAAATCATATTCAGATTCTAAGTAATTGTCATAGAAACTGTGATTTTGCTCTGGATCTAAAACTTCTAATAAAGCCGAAGATGGATCACCTCTTTGGTCTTTGCCTATTTTATCTATCTCATCCAAGATCATCACAGGGTTGGATGTTTTTACCTTACGAATGCTTTGTATAATTCTTCCAGGCATGGCTCCAATATAAGTTTTACGATGCCCTCTAATTTCACTTTCATCATGCAGACCACCTAAACTTACACGGGTATACTTTCTACCAATCGCGTGTGCAATGGACCTGCCTAAAGATGTTTTACCAATGCCTGGAGGGCCTAAGAAACATAGAATAGGACTCTTCATGTCTCCCTTTAATTTTAATACTGCTAGGTATTCTAAAATACGATTTTTGATTTTACCCATGCCATAATGATCGTCATCTAATACTTTCTTGGCGTGTTTTAAATCATAATTATCATCTGTATATTCATCCCAAGGAAGGTCTAATAATAAATCAAGGTGATTGTACACCACAGAATAATCTGGCGTACTTGGATGCATACGCTCTAATTTTTCTAAACCATTTTGAAATAATTTTTTAGCTGCATCAGGCCACTTTTTATGTTCTGCCTTCTTTTTCATTTCAGCCACTTCGCGTTCGTTAGGATCTCCCCCTAACTCATCCTTAATACTTTTAAGTTGTTGCTGTAAAAAATAATCTCTTTGTTGTTTGTCAATTTCTGTTCTGGTCTTATTGGCAACTTTATTCTTCAATTCTACAAACTGCAATTCTTTTTGTAAGAACTCCACTAGCTTTTCGGCTTTCTCCTTAACCCCATTGATTTCTAGTAAGCCTTGCTTTTCTTGTAATTCAATATTGAGGTTGCTACCAACAAAATTGACTAAGAAAAGAGGGCTTTCAATATTCTTTAAAATCATGGTGGCCTCTGAAGGAAAATTAGGAGACAGCTGAATAATCTGTGCAGCTAGATCTTTGATGGTAGACAACAAAGCTTCAAAATGATTATCGTCTTTTTGAACTGGTATGTCTTCAATTAATTTCACTTTCCCTTTGAAAAAAGGATCTTCCTCTACCATCTCTAATAACTCAAAACGTTTTTTACCTTGAATAATAATGGTGGTGCCTCCGTCTTGCATCTTGATCATTTTAATGATCTTTGCTACGGTACCTATGGCACATAAGTCTGATGGATTGGGATCTTCTATATTCCCATCTTTTTGTGCTAACACCCCTACTAATTTATCTTTAGCATACGCTGCTTTCACTGCTTGAATGCTCTTATCCCTTCCCACCGTGATAGGTATCACTACGCCAGGAAATAATACGGTGTTTCTTAATGGAAGGATTGGGATCATTTCCTCTATGACGATTGCAGGTTCATTTTCCATATCCTGCTCGTTAAATGTGAATAATGGAATGAATTCGTTGTCTTCTTCTGTTTTAAATAAAAATTGTTTATCCAATGTCTTAAGTTTAATAATTCTAGTCAAAATGACATAAGCCTTCAAAGGTGAATAGCTTATATCAGTCTGTATATATATAGGCAATATTGATGCCAAAAGGAATCAAATGTAAGAAACCGCCTTGAGTTAGGCGCAAAAAAAAAATCCTTTCCGAAATTTCGGAAAGGACCTTCTTGCAAGAAGTTATTTAAAAAACTTCTAGAACTACTTTGTAGAAGGAGAATCAACAGCAACAGCTGGTGAATCCATTTGCATAGCAGGAGAATCAACAGCAACAACTGGTGAATCAACATTTGCAGTTGCAGAATCATTTGTAGCGTCAGAAGAAGCAGCACCACATGCAGTCAAAGCAGCGATAGCGAAAATTGCGAATACTTTTTTCATTTTTAATGTTTTAAGTTTAGTGTAAAAAATACGAGAACGAAGATATGGTTTAACATTTCATTCACCAAATATTAACTAATTTTTTTAGATGTTTTTTAAAATATAAGCTAAAATCATAGTTTTTGGCTGTATAACTACTTCTTTCTGAAGTAGATACGAACTGGGACCCCTGTAAAATTGAAATTAGCCCTCACCTGGTTTTCCAAGTAATTCCTATAAGGCGTCTTCACGTCATCTGGGAAATTGGTGAAAAAGGCAAAACTAGGTACACGTGTCGGTAATTGCTGTACAAATTTGATCTTAATTACATGCCCTCTCACCACAGGCGCCTGGTATTTCTCAATCGCCTTTAACATGATGTCGTTCAACTTAGAGGTTGGAATTTTACGATGTTTATTGTCATATACGTCTAAGGCCAGTTCGATGGCTTTGAAAATACGGGTTTTTTCTACGGCTGAAATAAACAAAATAGGCACATCTGTAAAAGGTGCCAGTTTGTCTTTTAGCCTTTTTTCGTAGTCTCTAGCCGTATTGGTTTCCTTAGGCACTAAATCCCATTTATTCACTAAAAACACAATGCCCTTACCCTTTTTAGCAGCAAGGCTAAAGATACTTAGATCCTGCGCCGTGATACCCTTTACCGCGTCTATCACCATCAAACATACATCTGCTTCATCCATGGCTTTAATCGCACGAATCACTGAATAGAATTCTAGATCGTCTTTCTCCTTGTTCTTTCTTCTAATTCCGGCAGTATCAATCAAGATAAATTCCTTTTGGAACATATTATAATGCGTATGGATGGTATCCCTCGTAGTTCCAGCAATATCACTCACAATGGTTCTTTCTTGACCTATAAAAGCATTTAGTAAGGATGACTTGCCCACGTTTGGTTGGCCAATAATGGCAATCTTAGGCACATTGTCTGCTGCTTCCAATTCCTCGTCCGTTGGTTGCACTTCGGTAATAAATGAAGTCACCGCATCCAATAAATCCCCAGTGCCACTTCCAGAAATAGAACTCACAAAATAGTTATGCTCAAAGCCCATGCTATAAAACTCAGTAGCGTCTAATGCCCTATTTGAATTGTCTACCTTATTGGCAACTACTAATACTGGTTTGGTAGTTCTTCTTAACATATCAGCCATGGCAGCATCTAAATCGGTCATACCAACTGCTGCGTCCACCATAAAGATGATACAGTTGGCTTCGTCAATGGCGATCCTTACTTGCTTTCTAATTTCCGTCTCAAACATATCACTTGAATCAGGCACAAAACCACCTGTATCAATTACATTGAAATTTTTGCCATTCCATTCTGTCACACCATATTGACGGTCTCTTGTTACACCACTTATATCATCTACAATGGCCTTACGCTCTTCTAAAAAGCGATTGAATAGTGTGCTTTTCCCAACATTGGGCCTTCCTACTATAGCGACTGTAAAACTCATAAAACTTAAATTTAATAATCAAATAAACTATCTTAAAATACTATATATCAATAACTTAATACTATTAATATAAAATACTATTAATATCCAAATTCTTTCAACTTCAACTCATTGTCTCTCCACTTAGGCTTCACTTTTACTAGTAGCTCCAAATAGACCTTGGACCCAATAAAAGCTTCAATATCCTTTCTAGCCAATGTACCAATCTCCTTGATCAACTTACCCTTCTCCCCAATAATGATCGCCTTTTGCGATTCTCTATTCACCACGATGTCTGCCTGAATTTTCACCAATAAGGGTTGCTCCTTAAATGAGTTCACCAGCACAGCTGTATGGTATGGGATTTCTTCCCCAAACAACTGGTAAATCTTCTCCCGTATGATTTCACTTACAAAGAACTTAGTAGGCAAATCACTCAAGTCCGACTGGTCAAAGAAAGGATGCCCACCTTCTGGAATTAATTGTAAAATTACTTTCAATAACCTGTCTATATCACTGTTATTCAACGCACTAATAGAAATTATTTTAGAACAATAAGGCTTTGCGCTAAAAAAGGCATTTGCCTCTTTTACCCTACCACCTTCTGCCAAATCCGACTTATTCATAACCACAATACAAGGCACTTTTAGCCTTAAAGCAGTGAACATGGCGTCTATTTCGTCAAAATCGTCCCTCACATCCACCATTAAAAGCCCCAAATCCGCATCTTCCAAGGCAGATTTGACTGCTCCCATCATCTTCTCATGTAGTTTATACTTAGGATCGATGATCCCTGGCGTATCCGAGAAAATGATTTGATACTCGTCTTCCTTGTTCAAAAAGGCTTTAATTCTATGTCTTGTGGTTTGGACCTTAGAGGATACAATAGCCATCTTCTCGCCCATAATGGCGTTCAGTAGAGTGCTCTTTCCTGCATTAGGCTTACCAAATATGTTCACAAAACCGACTTTCATTCCTTTTCTTTAATAATACAAACTTACGACAAAAAAAATCCGCTCTCGATAGGAATCGGGAGCGGGATTAGATGTTGCGAGGGAAGGGATCGAACCTCCGACCTTCGGGTTATGAGCCCGACGAGCTACCGCTGCTCTACCTCGCGATGTTTGGACGGCAAAGTTACGCCAATATTAATTCTTATCCAAGTTTATTCAGGCTAAATTGAAACTAGCGCAGAAAGGCGAAATATGGGGTTATGGAGGGAACTTTTATAAAAAATGTCAACTAATTCAAAAACCCATATTTCTTCTTCTCTCTTTTGTTCAATTCCTCTGAAATAATTACTGGAGCTAATTTAGAATCATATTTCTGATTCTCAACCAACTTGGTTGAAAGTGCATTTTCATTTAGATAATAAGAGATTGGCAAAGCATTGTAAACATCTTTAGGCACATCAGCTCTGATCTTTTCTTCATCTAAATAATAGACCGAAAATAACATGGTGTATTTATTTGCTGATTTATTGAAAATAGCTATTGGCTGACCAGGAATGACAAAATCGCCATTTTGAACTAAATTTTCAATAGGAGACAAAATGGAATAAAAGCCTAAAGTGCCATCTTTATGTTGGATATGTATTTTATTACGACTATCTGTGAAAATGGTATCCCTTCCCTCTCCTTGCTTTAGTTGATCATTGATATTGTAAACATTTCCAGCCCTTGTTGCACAAATAGTATCTCCTAGATTATAGGTAAACCCTTGTGCATAAAATTGATTCTCTGATTTTTGACCTAATAAATCACTTATAGACTCCACCCTTGTCACTTTTGTTGTTTTACCAGGTGTAATTGGTAGAACATAATGAATATAGCTAACTGGAGGTTTTCGAAATGCTACACCTGCATAATAAGTATAACCATACTGTGATATCGGAGCACTTGCATTTTTATCACGAATAAGTTTTGTGATTTGATTTCTACCTACACTAACTGTTGTGATATATGGATTTGAAACATTAGATGTATATCCAAGTAGAATTTTGAAATTAATCTTTACAGTATAATTAACTGCAGCTTGGCTATTAGAGTAAATAAATGCATCCCCCTCAGAACTATATTCAGTTTTTAAACTAATTAAATTTGATTGAGCATAAGATGGTATAGTAAAAATGAGACTCGCCAATATTATTGAAAGAAATTTCATTGAACACTTAATTTATAATTTTTTCAAATTTAGTAGCTGTATTACAGAACTAAAATATTACTTATAACTATAAAAAATGTTAAACTATTTTAATAAATAAATACATAGAAAAATTTCTATAATTCAATATTGAGAAATATGTTCACACTCATTACTTCGAAAATTTTATTAAGTCTTAAAAATCTACTACTAGCTTGGACGAGTTGGATCTTATTAAACTATTTTAATAAATTTTATAAACATTATTTTATATCATATTTCAGCCTATTTTTAATAAATATAGGAACTGGTAAAATTTATAATTCATAATTTTTAATGAAATAAAAAAAACAAATAATGTTAAAAACAAATAAAGAAATTTTAAAAGAAGCGGAATTAGCACTTAATAATAATTGGGGAAAGTCTATTTTAGTTAATTTAACCTATATAATAATTGTTATTTTAATTGCGTTTGTTAAAAAATATGAATTGAATTTTTTAGATACCATTGCTAGAGATATAATTCAAACAGTAATTAGCTTAATAATTACAGGCCCTTTTTGTTTAGGACTTTATAAATATCACCTTTCGATAGCAAGAGGAGAAAAGCCAGCATACGAAACGATGTTTGATGGGTTTAAAGATTTTAAAAGAGCATTTATAACCTATTTACTATCCAGTCTATATATACTTTTGCGTTTATTATTATTGATTATCCCAGGAATTATTGCTGCTTTAAATTATGCTTTAGTATATTTTATTTTATTGGATGATAAAGAAATTACTGGGAATGAAGCTATTTTAAAAAGTAAGAAAATGATGTATGGTCATAGAAAAAGATTATTTTATTTAACTTTAAGATTTTTAGGATTGGGCATTTTATCCATATTTACTTTATTCATTGGTTTATTATGGCTTATTCCATATAGTTATGTTGCATACTCTATATTCTATGATGATGTAAAAAGACAATATGAAGAGCAAAGAGTAATAATTGAATAATATTTTTACTCTTTTTTTAAAGAAAGTTGTTTAGGATTCAATTAATGGAATAAACATATTTAGGACTGAATAATGATTAATGAAGCATGATACTAATCCCTATGCCTTACACTTGAAGCACCAGAGCTTTTCATGTCTTTGATAACAGCCGCACCTTTATAGTCTATACTGCTTGCGCCAGTCGCATTTAATTTAAGGAAATCTGATACATTTAATTTTACACTGCTCGCACCAGAAGCAATTACAGAAGCACCTTTAACTAAATAATCATACATTTTCACGCTACTTGCTCCAGACACATCCGCAATTAAATCATCACCTGAACCTGATACTTCAAAAGCACATGCACCTGAACCTTTCAGCGAAAAGGCATTGGCTTGCACTGTTCCCTTGAAACTTGAAGCGCCTGACAAATCTGTTAATAAAGTACCAGCTTTGATATCCCCCTTTAAATCACTTGCTCCAGAAAGAACAACCTTTAATTTCTCTGAGCTAACGCCATTCACTATTCTGATATTGGTTGCACCTGAACCAGTGATAGAATACAAGTCTTTTACACTCACATAAGCTTTGATTCTATAATCTTCATTGCCCCATTTCCACCACCTGCTATAATTATCTGCCATTCTAATAATCAATGTACCTCCGTCTACTTCTGTGATGATTTTATTTTTGTACGCATCTGATTTTGCACTCACTGCTACTTCTGTCTTATTGGACTGACTAATATATAATTCAATGGCATTGGATACACGAATGGATGTGAAATTGGGCAATTTTCTTAGTTCTACATTTTCATCATAAATCACGCCCATTTTAGTTTGAGCTTGAGCTATAAATACAATAAAAAGGCAGGCGAATAAGGCTATTTTTTTCATAAGAAGGGTTATTTATATCGTATAACGAAAGGCTTAGACTAAAGTTACAGTTGTTCATATAAAAAAAGCCTCTTATTTTTGCATTGTCCTCGGGGTGCTGTAAAAAGCTGAGAAAAAACCCGTTGAACCTGAACAGGGTAATGCCTGCGAAGGGAAGGTCATCGCAATTTCTGCGCCTCTTCTCATAGCCATTTCCTGTTCCCGTTATTTTTAAACTAACAATTAGCTATGACTAAGTTATTGGGCACTTTGCTCTCATTTATATTTTTTATCCCTTTGATGGCGCAAGAGCCTGAAAAGAGGATTGTGAAAAAGGACAGTAGCAATAAGTATACCGACAGTATTAGAAGTTTACCTCCATTGGAAATTAGATCCATCCGCGTGAGTGAGCAGGCACCTTTTGCAAAAACAAATATTAGCAAAGCACAAATTGCATTAAATAATGTTGGCCAAGACCTACCCTTCTTACTTGAGAATACTCCTTCGGTGGTGGTGCATGCGGATGCAGGTATTGGTGTAGGCTATACAGGTATCAGAATCAGAGGAACAGATGCAACAAGAATCAATTTTACTTTAAATGGAATTCCCTACAATGATCCAGAAAGTATGGGTACCTTTTTTGTGAATATACCAGACTTTGGATCGAGTGTCAATAGTATTCAAATACAGAGAGGTGTTGGTACTTCTACCAATGGTGCTGGTGCATTTGGTGCTAGTGTGAATTTAATGACCAATGAATACAATCCAGCATCCTATCTGTCCTTACAAAATACGGCTGGATCTTTCAATAGTTTTAAAAATAATCTGGTGTTTGGATCTGGATTAATGAATAATAAATTCACCATCGACGGAAGAGTCAGTTCAATCACAAGTGATGGATTTATTGATAGAGCCAATAGCGATTTAAAAAGCTTTTTTCTTAGCACTACTTATTGGGGAGAAAAATCTTCTTTGAGGTTAAACGTTTTTAGTGGTAAAGAAAGGACTTACCAAGCATGGTATGGCGTGCCGGAGGAATTACTAAGAACGAATAGAACATACAATCCAGCAGGCACAGAAAAAGCAGACGCCCCCTATGAGAACCAAACAGATAATTATAGTCAAACGCATTACCAATTATTTTACAATGAGAACATCAATAATCAATGGAAATGGAATACTGCATTTTATTTAACCACTGGTAAAGGGTATTATGAAGAGTATAAAGCTGGGGTCAATTTTACGGATTACAATATCGATATCAAGGGGAAAATCAATGTACCTGCTGACTTAGTGAGGAGAAGGTGGTTGGATAATAACTTTTATGGACAGATTACCGCGCTCTCTTATGTGGATAGCTTAAATGATTTGACCATCGGTGGTGGATGGAGTGTGTACAATGGATTGCATTTTGGTACATTACCTTATTTGAGTCAAACATTTGCGCCAGCAAATTTTAGGTACTATGATAATGATGCAATCAAAAAGGAAAGGAATAGTTATGTAAAGTGGGAAAGGAAATTAACAAAACAGTTTAAAAGTTTTATTGACTTACAGTATCGATATGTATCCCATCAAATGAATGGATTTACAAAAAATACCGACTTAGAAATTGAAAGGGAATTTAATTTCTTCAACCCTAAAATGGGATTAACCTATCAAGCAAAGAATATTTTTTATTATACCAGTGTAGCCGTCGCTAATAAAGAACCCAATAGAGACGATTTTGAAGCAAGCGCTACTGAGCAACCAAGAAGGGAGCAATTAATAGATTGGGAGACGGGATTTGAATTTAAAAAACCCAAATATGCGATTAATGCAAATATCTACTACATGAATTATAAAGACCAATTGGTACTGACAGGTAAGATCAATGATGTGGGTGCTTATACTAGAACCAATGTGCCAAAAAGCTATAGAGCAGGTTTAGAATTACAATTTAAATATGCATTTAATAAAAAATATAGTTCTGCATATAGTATCACATTTAGTCAAAATAAAATTGAGGAATTTACAGAATACATAGATGATTACGATCAATTCACGCAAGTAGCTATCCAACATAAAAATACCAATATTGCCTTATCCCCTAGTTTAACAACTAGCCGAACCTTTAATTGGAAACCAAATGATAAGCTAAGCTTTTTCTGGACAACTAAATACACTTCAAAACAATTTCTAGACAATACACAAAATAAAAGCAGACAACTAGATGCTTTTTTTATCAATGATATCAATGCACATTGGACTATCCTAAATAAAGCAAAATTCACTATGCTATTACAGTTCTATGCCAACAATCTATTAGATGTGCAATATGCACCCAATGGCTATACTTTCAGCTATATCTATGATCGCAGTGTCATAACTTCCAATAATTATTACCCAATGGCTGGCAGATATTACTGGGTAAGTTTAAAGATTGACTTAAAATAAAAATGCCCCTCATAAAGCAACCCCCTAGGTTAAACCAAAAAAAGGTCCTGAATTTTCAGGACCTTTTTAAATAATTTAAGATTGCATGATTACTTTTTCTCTTTGTCTACCTTATTGATAAAATCAATCAAACCTTTAAAGTAGGTTGCTTGGTCATCATACATCGACATATGAGATCCCTTAGGACAAAGTAAGAATGTGCCATTCTGTACTTTACCAGCGATCATCTCCATTGCATTTGGATCCATCGTGTCAAATGTGCCACCAATACTTAGGGTAGGCACTTTTATTTTTGCCAGATCCGCTGTTCTATCCCAATTTTTTAAAACTGCATCACCCACTACACCAAATTCAGAAGGTCCTTGCATTTTTAAATACAATGGATAATTCATTTTAGCAAAAGCACGCAGCACTGGATCAGGCCAATTAGCAGGAGGCATTCTTAAAACGTGTTCTGGGTAATAATAATCATTAATCAATTTTAAATAAGCTGGATCTGTATATTGTCCCTTTGCTTCAAAGGCTCTAATTTGTGCTAACACTTCCTTTGGTAATTGAGGGCCTAGTACTTCATTGGCATACTTCACATAATCAGGAATGGATGCCATCATATTGGAAATGATCAAACCTTTTAAATGCTGCTGGTATTTTAAGGCATACTCCATTGCTAAGATACCACCCCAAGAATGACCTAATAAATAAAAATTATTAGCATCTAAACCAAGTGCCACTCTCACCGTTTCAACTTCCTCTACATAACGATCAATGGACCATAAGCTGCTATCATTTGGATTATCTGAATACGCAGATCCTAATTGATCATAGTAATAATATTCTATCCCTTCTTGTGGAAGAAATGAATCAAAGCATTCAAAGTATTCATGCGTTGCACCTGGGCCTCCATGCAGTAACAATACTTTTTTGGTTGGGTTATTTCCAACACGTTTTGTCCAAACTGTAAAGTCTCCTTTTTCGGTATGAATTGGAATACGCTTAACCCCACCAGACAAAATATCTGTTTTGCCGGTCGTGTCATGGTAATTTGAGCTTGAAACTGTTGACCCATTATTACATGCTGCTAGGAATAAAACAAAGCAACATGCAAGCCATTGAATGATTTTTTTCATATGCTAATTTTAGATTATCCAGGGAATTTTTCCTGCCATGCCAACATTCCACCTACAACGTTGACTACATTCTTAAAGCCATAAGGCTCCATCATCATACAAGCCTGACCACTTCTATTACCACTTCTACAATACACATAAACGGTCTCCTCTTTTAAGTGTTCGACTTCGTCTAACATTAAAGCTTGCACCAATCCTAGTGGTAATAATTGGCCCCCAATATTGAATGCAGCATGCTCATGTGGTTCACGAACATCTAATAAATTTAATTTTTCGCCCGCATCTATTTTTGCTTTTAATGCTTCGACTGTAATGGTATGCATAATTGAATGATTGATTTTTAAATATAGTAAAATCTATAAATATTTTTATTGTTGAATGGAATCTCTAATTGCTTTTACTGGCGCAACTTTATCCAAGACTAAATTAATGGTAGCACCTTTGAAAATCATATTTTGAATGGGCATCCCTAATGAATCTAATTGACTGCTATAGACAGTTGGACTCTGGTCAAATACAAATGCAGATGCACTATCTCCAATGGAACCATTCACAGAAACCACACCAAGATTTAATCCGAAACTCATTAACTGTGCCTTGGCTTGGTCATAAGTGAGTCCTACTAAATCTGGCATTGGTATACCTGCTGAGGCACCCCCATCTCCTACTAAAAAATGTATTAAAGTCCCTGATGGTATTTTTGAGCCCGGCGCAATAGGTTGACCATTGACTAATTGGTCTATGACTACATTTTTATTTTGATCTGGCACTATTTGAATTGAACCCAATCTTAATCCCAACACTTTTAAATATGTTTCTGCACTTTTTAAAGAAAATCCAACAAGGTTTGGCATATCTACTTGAGGCGCAACAACACGATTGATTGTAAGATAAACTGTCCTTCCTTTTTTCACAATCTCATCTGCCTCTGGAGTCTGTCTTAACACTGCATTTCTAGCAAGGGTATCCACATATATTGAGTCTTGTAACTCCACATCAAAACCAGCTGCAATTAAATTTTTCTCTGCAGCAGCAACATCCAATCCAATTACTGCTGGTACTTTTCCTGTTTCTCCATTTCCGGTAATCCATCCCAACGAGAAAAAGAAAATGACGAGTAAGCAAATAGTAATTCCAAACCCTATGAGCATGTTCATCCACAATGGCTTTCTTAATATGTCGTCAATGAGTTTCAAATTGCTTGATTTTATTTTTGTTCTAAACTATCTTCAATGATCCAACCATAAAAATCTGTTAAGTTCCAGCCCATTGCTTTTACTTGCTGAGGAATCACACTTGCCTCACTTTGTCCAGGCACTGTGTTGACTTCTAACATGAATGCTTTTTCTGCGGCTTCATCATAAATGAAATCAATTCTAACCACACCTCTGCAATTTAAAATAGCATATACTTTTTGTGCAGCAGCCGTTAAAGTATCAAACATTTTCGTAGTGATGTCCGCTGGGGTAATTTCTTGACTCTTGCCTTGGTATTTAGCCTCATAATCAAAAAACTCATTCTCTGTCTTGATTTCTGTAATGGGCAATACCGTAATCTTACCCTTGGACTTAAATACACCAATGGTAAATTCTCTACCACTTATAAATTCTTCTACTAAAATTTGAGTATCCTCTTTAAATGCTTTTTCTAATGCTGTTGGTAATTCATTCGCTTGATTTACTTTACTAATACCAAAACTACTGCCGCCATTGTTCGGCTTCACAAATACAGGAAGTGTAAGATTTGATAGTATTTGGTCTGGGCTTAATGCCTGCTCTTTAAATAAATGTAAAGATTTAGCAACACCTATTCCGCCAAAACCAGCTATAGCAACAGTATATCTTTTATTGAAGGTCAATGCAGATGTAGCGGTATCGCAACTTGTGTATGGCAAGCCAATCATATCAAAATAGCCCTGTAACTTTCCATCTTCTCCTGGTGTGCCATGAATACACATTAGCGCCAGATTGAATTTAATTTTTTCTGTGCCTTCTACAATACTAAAATCAGCTTTGTCAACGGCTACTTTTGCCCCTACTGCATTCTCGTACCACCAACCTGTAGGATGTATGTCTATTTGATAGACTTCAAATTTTGTTTTATCCAATGCATTGAATACCGTCTTTGCACTTTTATAACTAATCTCGGCTTCAGAACTATACCCTCCTGTTACCAATGCCACTTTTGTTTTCATAGGATCCACTTTAAATTGGTTCAATGCTGCACCAACAATTTTGAAAATAAAAAAAGGGAAATGATTCCCTTTTTAAACCATTCAATTATAAATGTAATTTTTCTTTCTTAGCTAATAATTCATCCACTGTTTCTTTGTACAACTCATCTGGTACACAACAATCAACCGGGCAAACTGCAGCACACTGAGGTTCTTCGTGAAAGCCTTGACATTCTGTACACTTGTTATGTGTAATATAATAGGTATCCATCGCAACAGGGGTGATTCTTGCGCCAGCATCCACAGCTGTTCCATCCATTAAAGTATAAGCACCTTTCAATGAAGTACCATCGGCCATCGCCCATTCTACTCCACCTTCATAGATTGCGTTATTTGGACATTCTGGCTCACATGCGCCACAATTAATACATTCGTCTGTAATTTTGATTGCCATAAAAAATATTTAAATTTTAGAATCGTACTTTTGCTTACAAAGATATAACACAAGCATGAACTTACAAGCAAGAATTAAAGGTTTTGTCACCCTTGGACAGCAGCTCTCAGATACAAATAATGCCCTATTAATTGAAGCAAAATCAGCTGCTTATCAACAAAATGCATGGTTTTTACCCACATTCATTGACCAAGCTATAGAACAAATAAGGGAGCAGTTCTTGCAGCAAACAGCACTTGAAGAATGGACTGCCGCATATCCATCTATTGCAGACCAAGCTACCCATTTAAAAGTCGGTATTGTGATGGCAGGGAATATTCCTTTGGTAGGTTTTCATGATTTATTAAGTACGCTTATTGCAGGGCATACTGCTGTTGTGAAAAGGTCTTCCAAAGACCAAGTACTCATGGACTTTATCATTGCTAGTTTAATCAAAATTAATCCAGCTTTTGAAGCTCAAATATTAGTGCAAGAACAGCTAAAAAATTGCGATGCCTATATCGCAACTGGGGGCAACACTGCAGGCAACTATTTTGAATATTATTTTGGGAAATTCCCGCATATCATCCGCAAGAATAAAACCTCTATTGCCATCTTAGATGGGACTGAAACTTTGGCAGAACTAGCTGCCCTAGCAGATGATTGCATGCTGTATTATGGAATGGGATGTAGGAATGTAACCCAGATTTGGGTACCAGAAGGCTATGATTTTATCCCTTTTTTGAATGCCTTAAAAAAATACAACTACTTACAAGACCAACATAAATACAAACACAATTATGATTATCAATTGGCTCTATTGATGATGCGTAAACAATTGTATATGGATTCAGGGGGTGTCTTAATGAGCGAAAACCCCTCCCCATTTGCTGCCATTAGCCAAATTCATTACCAGCAGTATCCATTGGGCACCAGTCCTACATTCAATATAGATGAAATTCAATGTGTGGTGGGTAAAAATCATCTTCCTTTTGGCAGTTTACAAAAACCCCTTTTAGCTCAATATGCAGATGGAGTGGATAGCTTAGCCTTTTTATCAGGCTTGAAATAAACCCTAAAATATTGAGTTATTCTATGGTGATTTTGTAAAATTGTCACGATGCATCAACTCTTTTCTTTAATTTTTGTTAAACTCATTGATGGAATTTGTGCCATAATTTCAGCTGCATTAAATTGCAATTAAATTGGTACAGAATTTGTAAAAATAAATTGAACTGATTCTTTTACATTAAAAATTAAAAGTATGAATATGAACTTAAAGAATGTAGCAGCCATTATTGGTATTAGTGCATTGACTACCGTGGCCAGTATGTGGGCTTATGGTAAAATTTCAAGATCCAATTCAAGTTTTGAAACAGATGGTAAACTGCCAGCAAATTATGCCAGTTTTTTTAATGGTAGTGCCCCGGCAACGACTGTTGACTTTACCCCTGCTGCCAATGCAGCATCCCCAGCTGTGGTGCATATTAAGACAAAGACCAATGCAAAGCAAGTACAACAAAATCGCCAACCTAGGCAAAGAAATCCTTTCTTCGATTTCTTTGGCGATGAGGATATGTTAGGCGATTATTTTGGAGGCCCAAGAATCCAACCAGAACAAAGAGCAAGTGGAAGTGGTGTATTGATTACAGCAGACGGTTATATTGTTACCAATAATCATGTGGTGAATGGTGCAGATGAAATTAATGTGACCTTAACGAATAAGAAAACTTATAAAGCAAAAGTAATTGGCACCGATGCGAGCAGTGATATTGCTGTTATTAAAATTGAAGCAAGTGGTTTACCATATTTAGTATATGGCAACAGTGATGAGATAAAGTTAGGGCAATGGGTTTTAGCCATTGGATATCCTTTAAGCTTAGATGTAACTATAACAGCAGGTATTATAAGTGCAAAAAATAGATCCATTGATATTAATTCAAGACAAAGTGATAAACCTATTGAATCTTTTTTACAAACCGACGCGGCAGTGAACCAAGGCAATAGTGGTGGCGCCTTAGTAAACACCAGTGGTGAATTAGTGGGCATTAATTCAGCGATTGCCTCTCCTACTGGTTCTTATGCAGGATACTCTTATGCGATCCCTGTGAATATGGTAAAAAAAGTAGTGACAGATATTGTAAAATACGGAACAGTGCAACGTGCCTACTTAGGTATCTCTTACCCTCAACAGGAATTAAGTGAAGAACAAATAAAGAAATTAGAATCCGACTATAAAGTAAAGATTGGAGATGTGCAAGGTATTGTAGTTACAGATGTATTAGAGGGAGGTGCAGCAAAAGTAGCGGGTATTAAAGTGGGTGATATTTTGACTAAAATAAATGGCACTCCTGTTACCTCTTCTCCAGAATTACAAGAGCAAATTGCCAAATACAAGCCGAATGACAAAATTACCATCACTTTAAAAAGAGATAATACAGACCTTACAGTTAATGCCACTTTAAAAGCTAAACTAGGCAATACCGATTTAGCGAGTAGCAGTAAAGCAGCCGAAAAATTAGGTGGTAAATTGGAAACCATAGATAAAACCACTGCAGAAAAAAATGATGTCGATGGAGGTGTAATGGTGAAAGAATTAGGGACTGGTATTTTAGGAAAGAGCAGGGTTGAAAAAGGATTTGTAATTACCCATGTAAATGATCAGCCAGTAAAAAACACGGAAGAATTTTATGAAGCACTTAAAAAATTAACTGGTGCCACTGTAAAACTTTCAGGCGTTTATCCAGGGTTCTTTGGGAACTATGCGTTTATGTTAAATTTGAATGAATAATTTCCAATATACTTTATAAAAAAGGCACTCATAAGAGTGCCTTTTTTATAATAGCATTTTTTTATTTTAATTTCATTGATTGCCAAATAGCTTCTTTTTCTGCTAAAGACAACTTGGCTAAATCCAACCCCTTTTCTTTGGCATAGGTTTCCATTAATTCAAAACGATGCTTAAACTTCTTATTCGTTTTTTCTAGGGCAGTTTCAGGGTCTATTTTTAGAAATCGAGCGTAATTGATGAGACTAAAAAACACATCCCCCAACTCATCTTCCATTTTTTCCATATCACCTTGTGCAATTTCATGTTGCAGCTCTCCAATCTCCTCGTTGACCTTGTCCCAAACCTGCTCCTTATTCTCCCATTCAAAACCCACTTGTTTCACTTTTTCTTGAATTCTTAAAGCTTTCACCATGGAAGGTAAACTATTGGGCACGCCACTTAAGATAGTTTTTTTACCGTCACCTTCTTTCAACTTTAACTGTTCCCAGTTTAATTTTACTTGCTCTTCGGTGTCTGCCTTTACATCTCCATAAATATGTGGATGACGATGAATTAATTTTTTAGAAATGCCTTCGATGACTTCTTCTAAAATGAACTCATTTTTTTCAGATGCGATTTTGGTATAAAATAAAATATGCAATAATAAATCTCCTAGTTCTTCTTTAATGCCTTGCCAATCCTCTTCAATGATAGCATCCACCAATTCATACAGCTCTTCAATAGTATTGCTTCTTAAACTATGTATGGTTTGCTTTTTATCCCATGGACATTCTGCTCTTAAGCGATCCATGATCGCCACGAGTTCTAAAAAGTTTTTAGAGATATTTTCTTGAGACATGATTAAATATTAAATAAAGAAAACATGAAAAATATCACCATCAATGTAGCCATCAAAAACATTGTTAGCAAGATTAGTATAAGACACTTAAGTAAAGTCTTTTTTCTTGATTGATTAAAGTGATTCTTAAGAGATTTATACAAATAGAAAACTAAAGATAAGGGAACAATAAACGCAATAATTCCAGATAACTGATCTGAAAAGAAATCATTTACTGTAGATACTATTTGGGTAATAAATAATATGATATAAAATGCACAGTAGATATGAATACTAAAAATGATATGATCAACAAAGAAATGATTTTTGTTCCGCCTGTATAAAACCCAAATAAAGAATGCAAAAATAGGCAACGAGATATAGAGCATTCTTGAGAAATAATTTTCAAATTTTTCAATCAATGCTTTACCAATTTTCAAGTTATCCCCTCCATATTTTTCATTGAGTTCAATACCCTTCTTTTTTAATTCTGCATCTAACCAATTATCTTTTTTTGATGATGGTAATTTTTGTTGGGCAGCATTGTATGCTGCAATTGTTTTATAATTTACAGTGTCATTATCTAGATCAAGCTCTAGACCTTCTGCAATTGTTTTATAATTTACAGTGTCATTATCTAGATCAAGCTCTAGACCTTCTTGAATACCAGATGCAAAATCTTTTGAAGTATTTGCTTGTGATCCTGCACCTTCTGGCTTTATAGGGGCTTCTCCAGTAAACATAAATAAAAAGAAGACTGCAGAAACAAAAATATACATCCTAATTGGATGAATATATGAAGCTCTTTTGCCTTCAACGTATAATTTAGTTAGGCTACCTGGCTTAAACAATAACAACTTTACAGTTTTCCAAAGCTTACCGTCAAAATGTGTTAAGTCTTCTACAAAGTGCCTTAACAATTGAAAAAAACTTTCCTTTACTTCTACATTCTCTTGACCACACTGTTGACAAAATCTTCCCGCAACTTCTGTTCCACAGTTGAGGCAATCCTTGGATGATCTTTCTTTTAAATGTGACATATTGGATGCTAAGATAAACAATCTTGGGGACTGCCGTTTTTCGCTATGCTCAAAAACAAAAAAGCCTCTCACTTTCGTGAGAGGCTGTGCCCCAGGCGGGAATCGAACCCGCACTCGCGTTGCGGCGAACAGGATTTTCTTACTACTATGGTTTTCACCACCCACTAACGGTTTGTAGTCTGGACTATGCCTTCACCATATCTTGCGATTTAGGTGCTCCGTGTCTAGTCTCTACACGTTCCCTTTCGGGCTTCGCTCGGTATTCCCATTTAAAAGGGTTCGCCGAATTTACGGAGTTCTACATCTTCGATTTCTCGAAGTGCACTCAAATTTTTGTTCTCCTCGAGAACAGTGTCTAAGTCCTGCGTGTCTACCAGTTCCACCACCAGGGCGTCATTGCTGACCTAAAAAAAATCCCGTCCGAAGAACGGGATTTTGAGCGAAAGACCAGGCTCGAACTGGCCACCCCGACCTTGGCAAGGTCGTGCTCTACCAAATGAGCTACTTTCGCTTGAACAAGAACTATTTTTGGACTGCGAAAATAAGGAATCAACGCACACCAACAAAATTTTTTTCTATTTATACTCAGGCTT
>Ga0208597_1000281_pt1 | contig 19870 bp, 17 predicted proteins | sample LakMenEpi05May12_FD_150673 | JGI IMG/M metagenome (GOLD analysis project Ga0208597, IMG submission 150673) | Freshwater microbial communities from Lake Mendota, WI - 05MAY2012 deep hole epilimnion (SPAdes) | ecosystem: Environmental > Aquatic > Freshwater > Lake > Epilimnion/Euphotic zone ...
CTCGGAGTCGCAGCCATGCGCCCGGGTCTGATCCCCCACGCCGCGCCCGTGCACGCCCTCACCGCCGGCGCCATCGGCGTGATGACTCTCGCGGTGATGACCCGCGCCAGTCTTGGCCACACGGGCCGAGCGCGGCTCGCCGACCGCAAGACCTTGGCGATCTATGTCCTCGTCAATGCGGCCGCCTTGCTGCGCGTGACAGCGCCGTTCGTGGGCGTATGGACCTCAGCTCTGATGATCCTGTCCGCCCTCCTGTGGATGGGCGCTTTCGGCGGCTTCGCCCTCAGCTATGGGCCGATGCTCTGCACCCATTGCCACAACGGTCAGCGCTAATTTGATGCGCTGACGGCCGGCCGCCGGGACGAGCGCCGGTCAGAAGGCGCCGGCGCAAGTCTGGGTCAGTCGATAGCCACCCAGCACTTTATTTCGCGACGGCGTTGGTCCAGGCGCGGCGACCAAGCGTCAGGTCGAGGCGCAGCCCGGCGGCGAGAAGATCGGCGCGGGCGGCGATCTCAGCGGCGGCGGCGCTCAAAGCCTCGCGCTCGCCGTCTAGCAGGTCCGCCGTGGTCTTCTGGCCCACCCGGGTCTCATGGCGCAGGCTGTCGAGCGCCACATCGGCGGCGAGGGCCTGGTCGTGGGCGGCGTCAAGGCTGCGCTGCGCGGCGTCGAGGCCGGTGACCGCGCCGGCCACCTGCACCCGCAATCCGCGCTCAGCCGCGTCAAACTCGGCGGCGGCCTTGCGCTCGGCGGCTCTCGCCTCCGCCACGCGGGCGCTGATCCCCCCGCCGGCGAACAGGGTCCATCGGCCCTGCACCCCCACCACCGTGGCGTCGGACCTGTAGCCGGGGAAGAACTGGTCGCGCACGCTGGAGGTGGAGGCGGTGAGGTCCACCATGGGCAGATGTTCCGCCTGCGCCCGGCGCACCCCGGCCTTGGCGGCCTTCCAGGCGTCGCGGGCGGCGGCCAGGGCCTCATTGCCGCGTTCAGCCTCGGCCAGGGCAGCCTCTACATCCAAGGACGCAGCGGCGCGCGAAATGGGGGTGTCCAGATGATCCGGCGCCTCGCCCACGAGGGCGCGGAAGGCTTCCCGGGCCACCGCAAGTCCGGACTGGGCCTTGGCGTAGGCCGCGCGCGCCTCCGCGGCCCTCGCTTCAGCCTTGGCCAGCTCCGAGCGCGGGATCTCGCCGGCGTTGAAGCGCAACTTGGCCTGACCGGCGATGACGCCCACCTCGTCGCGATACTTGGCCGTGGCGGCGTAGAGAGCTTCGGCGGCGAGCACGCCGCCATAGACCTCGGCCACATTGACGGCGAGGGCTTCGCGGGCGGATAGAGCGCCATGCCGCGCGGCCTGGTCGCCAGCGCGGGCGGCCTCCACCCCCGCCTGCACCGCGCCGCCGGTGAACAGGTGCTCCCGCGCCTCCAGACTGACGGCGCGCGGGTTGGTGTCCTTCTTCTTGAAGCCGAAGAAGCCGCCCAGGTCGTTAGGGCCGTGACCAGTCTCGCCCTGCAAGGTGACGCTGGGCAGATAGCCGCTGCGGGCCTCGGCGAGTCGCGCGGCGGCGGCCGCCTGATCCGCGTCGGCGATCTTGGCCGCCGGGCTCGTCTTTTCCGCCAGGGCGATCGCCTCGTCCAGTGTCATGGCCGCGGCGAACGACGGCGCCAGCGCCGCCACCAACAGCGCTGCGGCGAGAGGCGTCAACCTCATTTGAACGCCGCCCCTTCCTTCAAGCCCAGCGCCTTGAACACCATGGCCGCCGGGCAGAAGCCAGTGAAGGCGGCCTGGATCATGTTCAGCCCGGCGAAGATGGCGAGGCCGATCCACCAGGGATGAACGAGGATCGACAGGGCGACGCTCAGCAGAACGACGCACCCGGCGAAGACGAACACCGCACGATCGATGGACATGATTTGCTCCTTCCGACCCTATTCGGATTGCAGCTTGTGGACCCCGATGAGGTCCAGGAAGAACTTCTCGTAGAACGGCTCGGACTCGCCCTTGCGCAGCTTGCCGAGGAAGTATTTCTCGAAGCCAACTTTGGCCAGGTGCACCCAGCCGCCCTTGGCCGACCAGTTGACGTTGCGCGGCGGGATCTGCGGCTGGGCCACAAAGGCCACGCCCCCGTCGCCGAAGTCCGCGAGGCAGATGGCGTTCCAGCTGGCCTTGTGCGTGGGCGCCTTGCCGGCCAGGACCAGTTTGAAGTTGAGGGCGATGGCCGTGACCATGCTCTCGATCATGAAGCCGGTCTTGGGCACGCCCACCGGCACTGCGGTCTTGCCCGTAGGGGCGATGGCCACGCAGACGCCGAGGGCGAAGATGTTCTGATAGGTCGGGTTGCGCTGGTGCTCGTCCACCAGGATGAAGCCGCGCGGATTGCCCAGACCCGGCACGCCCTGCACCGCCGGCACGCCGCGGAAGGCCGGCAGAATCATGGAGAACTTGAAGGGGATGTCGTGACGGGTCTTCACCGAGCCGTCGTCGTTGATCTCGTCGGCGTGCATCACACCGGCCTCGACATTGGCGATCTTGGCCGAAGTGACCCACTTGATGTCGCGGTCGCGCAGCTCGCTTTCCAGGAGCCCCTTGGTGTCGCCCACCCCGTCAAGGCCGAGGTGCCCGATATAGGGCTCGGGCGTCACGAAGGTCATGGGCACCTTGTGGCGGATCTTGCGGCGCTTCAGCTCGGTGTCGAGGATGAGGGCGAACTCATAGGCCGGACCGAAGCAGGAAGCCCCTTGGGCCGCGCCCACCACGATGGGCCCCGGATTGTTCACGAACTCGTCGAAGGCGATAGCGGCCTGCTCGGCATGGGTGACGTGGCAGATGGACTGGGTATGGCCGCCGTGGGGACCGAGGCCCTCGATCTCGTCGAAGGCGAGGTCCGGCCCGGTAGAGATGACCAGATAGTCGTAGTCGAGGCTGGAGCCGTCATTGAGCTGCAAGCGGTTCTCGGTGGCGACAACCTTGGCCGCGCCCACGGAGGTGAAGCCGATGCGGCGCTTCTTGAAAACGGGAGGCAGCTTGATCTCGATGGCGTCGCGCTCGCGCCAGCGCACCGCGACCCAGGGATTGGAGGGCACGAAGTGATAGGTGTCGCCCTCGCCCACCACCATGACCTCAGCCTTGGCGCCCACGGCCTTCTTGATCTCGAAGGCGGCGATGGAGCCGCCCAGCCCCGCGCCCAGAATGACAATTTTCGGCTTCGGCTTCTTGGCCATCGAGCTTCCTCCCTGATGCGCCGGATTCTTGTTCTGCCTGGCGCTTGATGTGCGGCGGCGGCGCGTTTTCGATCGCGCCAGCCTTGACACGTATATGTGCAGTCTCGCATATACGCAACAGACAAGTTAAGGAGACGCAGATGTTCGGCAAGCCGAAGCTCAAGGAGCTGAGCCCCCTGGAAGTTCACGAAGGCCTGGCCTCGGGACGCTACATCCTGGTGGACGTGCGTGAGGCCGCTGAGCACGCCGCCGAGCGCATTCAAGGCGCCCACCTCTTCCCGCTGTCGTGCTTCGATCCGGCCGCCCTGCCCGACGCGGGCGGCAAGGCGATCGTGTTCCAGTGCGGCTCGGGCAAGCGCTCGGCCATGGCTGTGGAGAAGTGCCGCAAGGCCGGCCTCAAGCACGACTGTCACATGACCGGCGGCATCGGGGCCTGGAAGGGCCAAGGCCTGCCCACCCTGCGCGGCTGACCTCAGCACTAATCAACAATAACGGGAGGCGGACATGAAACGGCTGGTCCTGGCGGCGGCGTCGGCGGCGCTGTTGAGCGCCTGTTCCAACGAGGCGGAGCGGACGGACAAGACGGCCAGCCTCCCGGCGGGGGCCGAGCGCTTCACCGTGCACCGGGCCCTGATCGAGGATCTGCGCCCTACTCCCGCGCTCGCCGTCTCCCGCGACGAGGCCGAGGCCCGCGCCCGCATCGGCGGCGTGCTGGCTCGCCTGAACGTCAAGGAGGGCGACCACGTGCGCAAGGGCCAGGTGCTGGCCCTGATCGAAGACGCCCGCCTCGGCTTGCAGACCAGCGCCTATGACGCCGGGGCCGCCGCTGCGGAGGCCGAGGCCCTGCGCGCCCGCGCCGACCTCGCCCGCACTCAGGACCTCTATGATCACGGCGTCTACGCCAAGGCGCGGCTGGAACAGGTGCAAGCCGCCGCCAAGGCAGCTGAGGGTCAGTGGAAGGCAGCGAAGGCCCAGCGCGCCGCCAGCGCCGAAATGTCCGCCCAAGGCGCGGTGCTCGCTCCCGCCGACGGGGTGGTGCTGCGCGCCCCTGTGCCGGCAGGCTCGGTGATCATGCCGGGCCAGTCGGTGCTCACCCTCACCGCCGGGCCCCGCGTGGTGCGGCTGCAACTGCCCGAGGCCCAGGCCGGCGCCCTGAAGGTGGGCCAGGCGGTGGCTCTGCGCGGCGATGATCACGCCGTGGTGGATCAAGGCAAGGTGCGCCAGGTCTATCCGGGCCTCACCGCTGGCGCCGCCACCGTGGATCTCGATGCGCCAAAAGCCGCCGACGGCTTCGTGGGCAAGCGTCTGGAGGCCCTCGTGCCCGTGGGTCAGCGCCTCGCCGTGGTCGTGCCCGCCCGCTTCATCGTCTCCCGCTACGGGGTGGACTACGCCCGCGCTCTGACCAAGACCGGCCAGGTGAGCGAAGTGGTGGTGCAGACCGCTCCGGCGCCTGACGGCGCGATCGAAATCCTCTCGGGCCTCGCCGATGGCGACACGCTGGTCGGAGCGGCCAAATGAATCTCGGCCTCTCGGGACGCCTGACGTCCTTCGCGCTCAAGTCGCCGTTGACGCCGCTATTTCTCATCTGCGCCTTGGCCATGGGCCTCCTGGCCGTTGCCACCATCCCGCGCGAGGAGGAGCCGCAGATCAGCGTGCCTATGGTGGATATCCTGGTGCAGACGCCGGGCGTGCGCGCCGCTGACGCGGTGGAGCTGGCCGCCAAGCCTCTGGAAGCCATCGTCAAGAGCGTGTCGGACGTGGACCACGTCTACACCTTCGTGGACGACGACCACCTGATGGTCACCGCCCGCTTCAAGGTGGGGGTGGACCCGGACGCCGCCGCGGTGCGCATCCACGAGAAGCTGCGCGCCAATATGGACAAGATCCCGCCCGGCGTCCCCGAGCCGCTGGTGCAGACGCGGGGCATCAACGACGTGCCCGCCGTGGTGCTGACCCTCGCCCCCAAGCCCGGAGCGGCGGGGCAATGGACCGACCAGCAGCTCTACGACCTCGCCGGCAAGCTGAAGGTCGAGCTGGCCAAGGTGGACGATGTGGGTCTCACCTTCATCGTCGGCGGCCGCCCGGATGAAGTGCGCATCGAGCCCGACCCTGCCCGCATGGCCGCCCGCGGCGTCTCCCTCGGCGCCCTGATGGAAGCCGTGCGTCAGGCTGGCCGCAGCCAGCCGCTCGGCAGCTTGCGCAACGACGGCCAGGCCCTCGACGCCGTGGCCGGCCGCACGCTCCTCGGCGCCGACGAGGTGGGGCTCATCGCCGTCCCCTCCACCGCCGGCCAGCCGGTCTATGTGCGTGACGTGGCCAATGTGCTGCAGGCTCCGCGCGAGGATCAGGCCCAGGTCTGGCGCTACGCCAGGCTCGATGGCGCCTGGTCCAAGACCCCCGCCGTGAGCCTCGCCATCGCCAAGCGCAAGGGCGCCAACGCCGTCACCGTGGGCGAGGCCTTGATGAAGCGGGTGGAGGCCCTGAAGGGTTCGCTCATCCCCGACAGCGTGCAGGTCAACGTCACCCGCGACTATGGCGAGACGGCCAATGAGAAGGCCAACGAGCTCTTGTTCCACCTCGGCCTCGCCACCTTGTCCATCGTGGTGCTGATCGGCTTCGCCATCGGCTGGCGCGAGGCGGGCGTTACGGCTGTGGTGATTCCCACCACCATCATGCTCACCCTCTTCGCCTCCAAGCTGATGGGCTACACCATCAACCGGGTCAGCCTGTTCGCGCTCATCTTCTCCATCGGCATCCTGGTGGACGACGCCATCGTGATGATCGAGAACATCGCCCGGCATTGGGCGATGAAAGACGGCCGCGACCGCATCTCCGCGGCCATCGAGGCCGTGGCCGAGGTGGGCAACCCCACCGTAGTGGCCACCCTCACCGTGGTGGCCGCGCTGCTGCCCATGCTGTTCGTGTCCGGCCTGATGGGCCCCTACATGGCCCCGATCCCGGTGAACGCCTCGGCGGCCATGCTGTTCTCCTTCTTCGTGGCCGTGTTGCTGGCGCCCTGGCTGATGGTGCGCTTTGCGAGGAGGTCCCTGGCGGAGGGACACGGCCATCACGAAGCCGCCGACGGCGGTCCTCTCGGCCGGCTCTATCGCCGGGTGGCGGAAAAGGTGGTGGTGACCAAGAAGGCCGCCTGGACCTTCCTCATCGGGGTGGGCGTCGCTACGCTCGTCGCCTGCGCCATGTTCGCCACCAAGACGGTGACGGTGAAGCTCTTGCCCTTCGACAACAAGTCGGAGCTGCAGGTGGTGCTCGACCTGCCCGCCGGCGCCTCTTTGGAAGAGACCGAGCGCACCCTCGACGCCGCCGCGGCCATCGCCCGCCAGCTGCCCGAGGTCACCGCCGTGGACGCCTATGCCGGCACGGCCTCGCCGTTCAACTTCAACGGCCTCGTGCGGCACTACTATTTCCGTCAGCGGCCCGAGCAGGGCGACCTCGCCGTCGCGCTGAAGCCCAAGGGCGAGCGCAGCCGCGCCAGCCACGCCATCGCCCTTGAGCTGCGCCAGCGGCTGAAGGCCCTCGCATTGCCCCCCGGCGCGGCGCTGAAGGTGGTGGAGGCCCCGCCCGGACCGCCGGTGATGGCCACGCTCCTCGCCGAAGTCTATGGGGCCGATCCGGCCACCCGGCGCGCGGTGGCGCAGAAGGTGGAGGCCATCTTCAAGTCCGTGCCCTTCATCGTCGATGTGGACAACAGCTTCGGCCAGCCCCGGCCGCGCCTGCGCCTCACCCCGGACCGGGCCAAGCTGGAAAGCCTGAAACTGCCCGAGGGCCAGGTGCTGGACCAGCTGGGCGCGGCCATGAACGGCCAGCCGCTGGCCTATGTGCAGCGGGGCGGCGGTAAGTCGCCGCTGCAGGTGGCCCTGCGCCTGCCCGAGGCCGACCGCAGCTGGGGCCAGCGCCTGGGCGCCCTGCCCGTGGCCGCAACTCCGGACGGGCGGCTGGTGGGTCTCTCCGAGGTGGTGGACGCCACCCGTGAGGCCGGCTCGCCGCACATCTATCGCCGCGACGGTCGCGACGTGGACATGGTGCTGGGCGAACTCGCCGGCGCCTATGAGGCCCCTATCTACGGCATGGGCGCGGTGGACGACGCCATCAACCAGACGGACTGGAAGAACCTGCCCAAGCCCACCATCCGCCTGAACGGCCAGCCCGCCGACGAGACGCGGCCCACGGTCCTGTGGGACGGCGAATGGGAGATCACCTGGGTGACGTTCCGCGACATGGGCGCCGCCTTCGGCGTGGCCATTCTCGGCATCTACATCCTGGTGGTGGCGCAGTTCAAAAGCTTCCGCCTGCCCCTGGTGATCCTCACCCCCATCCCGCTCACCCTGGTGGGCATTGTGCTCGGCCACATCCTCTTCAACGCCCCCTTCACCGCCACCTCGATGATCGGCTTCATCGCGCTCGCCGGCATCATCGTGCGCAACTCGATCCTGCTGGTGGATTTCATCCGCCACGCGGATACGGGCGGGAAGAGCCTGCGCGAAGTATTGCTGGAGGCTGGCAGCATTCGCTTCAAGCCGATCCTGCTCACGGCGCTCGCGGCCATGATCGGGGCCAGCGTCATCCTGTTCGACCCCATCTTCCAGGGCCTCGCCATCTCGCTGTTGTTCGGTCTCGCCTCGTCGACCCTGCTCACCGTGCTGGTCATCCCCGCCATCTACGTCGTCCTGCGCGACGACGGCCGGCCGCTGGCCGCCCCCACCCGATAGGAGCTCCCCATGCCCACCCACGACTGGCCTGACACCGCGGCCGCCTATTCCGAAGCCTTGAAGTCCCTGCGCGGCGGCGCGAGCGAACCCATGAAGGCCTTCTCCAGCCTCGCCCGCGCGGCGCTGGAGCCCAAGGCCCTCGACACCAAGACCAAGGAGCTCATCGCCCTCGGCATTTCCGTGGCCGTGCGCTGCGACGCCTGCGTCGCTTTCCATGCCGAAGCCGCCGTGCGTCAGGGCGCCTCGCGTGATGAGGTGTTGGAAACCATGGGTATGGCCATCTACATGGGAGCAGGGCCCAGCGTGATGTACGCCGCCCAGGCGCTGGAGGCGTTCGATCAGTTCGCCGCCAAGGCCGGCGGGTGAGGCCGGCATAGGGCCAAGATAGGGAAAGTTCTCATGAGTTCGAAGGCGTCGAAGGAGTCCCCCGCGATCTCGGAACTGGAGGCCAGCGCCATGGCCGCAAGCCGCCTGTTGAAGCTCCTGGCCAGCGAGCAGCGCCTCCTGTTGCTCTGCCGTCTGCACGAGGGCGAGTGCTCAGTGGGCGAACTGGCGCGCCATTCGGGCCTGTCCCAGACCGCCGCCTCGCAGCATCTGGCCAAGCTGCGGGCCGAGAACCTGGTCAGCACCCGTCGCGACGCCCAAACCATCTACTATCGCCTGGCCGATCCTGCGGCGGAACGGGTGATCCAGACCCTGTGCGACATCTACCGAACCAACGGCGCGGGCTGAGATTATCTAGCCCCATCCGCCGCCGAGGGCGCGGATAAGGCGGACACAGGCCTCTCGCCTTCGGTCGGCGATACTGAGGGCGGCGCGCTTCGCCTGCAGCGCCGCGGTTTGCGCGGTCACCACCTCAAGATAGCTCACCGCGCCCTCACGGTAGCGAACCAAGGATAGGGCTTCGGTCCGAGAGGCTGCATCGACGGCCTCGTCCTCCTCCCGCGCTTCGTCGGCCAGATGGTTCAGCAGCGCGAGATTATCCTCGACGTCCTGAAACGCTTGCAGCACGCGCGATCGATAAGCGTCGGCGGCCTGGTCTCGAACCGCCTTTGCAGCCTCGACAGCGGCCTTGCGCCGCCCGGCGTCAAAGACGCTGAAGGCGATGCTCGGGCCGATGCTCCAGACGCTGTTTCCGCTAGCGAAAAGGTCCGTAGCGCCGGTGTTCTGAAACCCTCTCACCCCGCTCAGCGATATGGAGGGGAAGAAGGCGGCGCGGGCGACGCCGATGTCTGCGTTGGCGGCGGCGACGCGGCGCTCGGCGGCGGCGATGTCGGGGCGGCGCTGAAGCAAGGTCGATGGAACAACCACAGGGATGTTGGGAAGGCGCGGTTCAGCCGGCGCCACCTCTAATGCGAAACTTGACGCCGCCTGACCGGTCAGGCTGGCGATGGCGTGCTCAAAGAGGGCTCGATCGCCGCGCACATCGTTGATCTGGGCGCGGGTCGTCTGCAGCTGAGTGACGGCGCGGTCGACATCCAGTTGTGAAGCCGCGCCGCCGGTATGGCGCGCGGTCGTCAGCTTGACCGCTTTTGCATAGGCGTCTGTACTATCGGAGAGAAGTCTGGCCTCGGTGTCGAGCGCGCGAAGCTTGAGGTAGGCCAACGCCAACTGCGCTTCCAGGCCGAGCTTGACCGCTTCAACGTCGGCCCGACTGGCGGCCGTCTCGGCGCGGCCGGCGGCGACGAGGTTGCGCACCCGCCCCCACACATCGAGCTCGTAGTCGATCGAGAGCCCGAGTGCGTTGGCGGCGTATTCGTCCGGTTGATGGGCGCCGCGGAGCGGTCGATGATCCGACTGCCGGTTATCGGTGACATAGCCCGCGCCACCGACGTGCGGCAGAAGTGCGGACTGCGTCTCTCCAAAGTAGGCCCTGGCCTGATCATAGCGCGCCAGAGCCTGCGCCAGGGTGGGATTGTCGGCGTCCAGCTTCGCTTCGAGCGCGTCCAAGGTGGCGTCGCCGAACACCGTCCACCACGGCCCGCGCGGCGCGCTGTCGGCCGGCGCAGCCAGCGTCCACGGCCCAGCTTCCTTGAACGCAAGCGGTTGGGGCGTTGGCGGGACCTTGTAGGGCGGCGCAAAGGAGCAGCCGGCCAGAAGGGCGGCGATCAGCGTCGCAGACAGAACAAGACTAGCGCGCCTCATGGCCGGCTCCAGCCTGGGTGGCCGCCCGCGTACCGGCGATACGCACCAGATCGCCTTCGGCAAGCGAGTCGGGCGGGTTGTCGACCACCCGATCGCCCGGTGCGAAGGTCGAGGCGATCTCCACTTGCGCGCCGTCGTCCTGGACGATGACGACCGGCCTTAGGTGGATATGGCTGTCCGCCCCGATGGTGGCGACCTGCAGTCCCTTGGCCCGGAAGATCAACGTCGTGGCGGGCAACCTCTGGGCGGACGTCGATCCGCCGGGCAAGGCCAGCTTGGCCTGAACAAAGCTGCCGGGCTTAAGACGGCCCTCGCGATTGGTCGCCACCAATTGAACCAGCAGCGTTCCAGACTGCTGGCTGATGGCGTCCGAGGTCGTATCCACGACTGCGGGGAAGGTCTGGCCGGGGTATTCGGGCAGCGTCAGTTCCGCATGCAGGCCCCGCTTGATCTTCGCCGAATAGGCTTGAGGCACGTGCACCAGAACGCGGACACTGCGAACGTCAGCGACGGTGAACAGCGGCGGCCCCGCGCCGTTGGTGTTGGCGAGCGCGCCAACTTCCGCGGTTCGGCTGGTGACGACGCCAGCGAACGGCGCGACGATGCGGGAGAACGACTTGGTGGCGAGCAGTCGATCCAGATTGGCCTTTGCGGCGGCCGCCTGCGCGGTCTTGGTGGCCAGATCGCCCGCCTTCTCCTCCGCCTCTTGCTTGGAGACGGCGTCCGCGGACAGCAGGCTTTTCCAACGATTGGCGGTGGTTTGCGACACCGCCTTGGCGGAGGAGGCGTTGGCGAGGTCCGCGCGGGCTTGCGCGATTTGCTGGTCGAGTTCGGGCGTGTCGATGATGGCGAGAAGGTCGCCCTTTTGGACCTTTGCGCCGATGTCCTTGTACCAGCCGTGCACGTAGCCCGGCACGCGAGCGAACAGCTGCGCGTCGTTCATCGGCTGCAGCGTCCCGGGCAAGGAAAGGGAAGAGCTCGCATCCGAGCCCGCGGGCGTGACGTAGGCGACGGTCGGGATGGCGGCCATTTCGGTCCAACCCTTGACCTCGCGAGCTGCATTGGCGCGCTCAAGAAGGCCGGCGATCACCACGACGCCCGCGGCGGCGGCGGCGCCGATCGCCACCCACTTGAGGTGGCGCGGAACCGGAGCGCCGGTCTCGCCCGCCACTTGCGAGCTTTGCGTTTCAGTAGCCATAGGCAGGCTCTCCAGAAGAGGCGGCGTCGGACGCGGCGACAGGCTTTTTGCGGTGGGCGAGGCTGAACACGGCCGGAACGAAGAACAGGGTGGAGATGGTGGCGAACAGCAGTCCGCCGATCACCGCCCGGCCAAGCGGTGCGTTCTGCTCGCCCCCTTCGCCAAGCCCAAGCGCCATGGGCGCCATGCCGATGATCATGGCCAGCGCGGTCATCAGCACCGGGCGGAAGCGCGTGAACCCGGCCTCGACGGCGGCGCGAACAGGATCGCCGGTGAGCGAGAGCTGCTCGCGGGCGAAGGAGACCACCAGCACCGAGTTGGCGGTCGCCACGCCCATGCACATGATCGCCCCGGTGAGCGCCGGCACGGACAGGGTCGTGCCCGTGGCGAACAGGATCCAGACGATGCCGGCCAGGGCGGCCGAAAGCGCGGTGATGATGACGAAGGGGTCGATCCAGCTTTGGAAATTCACCACGATCAACAGGTAGATCAGCACGATCGCGCCGGCGAGGCCGAAGAACAGGCCGGAGAAAGCGGTGTTCATGGTCTCCACTTGGCCGCGCAAGGAAACGGTGGCGCCAGCGGGACGGTCTTTGTCCATCGCCTTGAGAACCTTTTGGATGTCGCTCGCCACGGCGCCGAGATCGCGGCCCTGGGTGGTGGCGTAGATGTCAAAGGCGGGTTGGATCGCGTAGTGGCTGACCACCGCATCTGAGCTTTGCCGATGGAAGGTGGAGAGCCCGCCGAGCACCTGGGCGTCGCCGCCCTTGGATCCCGTGACGGGGATGTTCTCCATTTGCGACAGGGTGTCCAAACGATACTGCGGCGTCTGCGCCACGATGGGATAGGACACCCCGTTCTTGGGATTGAGCCAGAAGGCCGGGGCTACCTGGAACGTGCCGGCGAGATTGGCGACCAGGCTATTGGTGACGTTGCGCTCGGTGACGCCGAGCTGGCCAGCGCGCGTGCGGTCCACGTCGACCGCAAACTCCGGATAGTGCGTGGACTGCTGAATACGCACATCGGCGATGCCCGGGATCAGTCGGAGCTTGTGCAGCAGAGCCTGGGTGAAAGCCTCGTTCTGCGCGCTGTTCGGGCCCGCGACTTGGATATCGATGGGCGCCGGGGCGCCGAAGTTCAGAATCTGGCTGATGATATCGGCGGGGAGAAATGAAAAGGTCGATCCTGGGAAGGCGGCCGGAAGGGCCGTACGCAGCTCCTTCACGTAGTCAGCGGTCGGATGATGTTCCTTGGTCAGGCTGACGGTGATGTCGCCGTCCTGCGGCCCGATTCCGCCGGTGTTGGAGTAAGCCCGGTTCGTGCCTGAAACCGGCAGGCCGATGTTGTCGACGATGGTGTCGAGTTCGTCGTGCGGAACGACCTGACGGATGCGCGCCTCAATGTGATCGAACAGCGCCGCCGTTTCCTCGATGCGCGTCCCCACCGGCGCACGGACATGAAGGCTGATCGTGCCGGCGTCCACGGCGGGGAAGAAGTTCCGCCCCAGGAAGGGCGCGAGCGCGAATGATCCAACGACAACCGCCAAGAAAGCGATGAGGAAGACCGGCCGGCGCGCGATCGCCAGCTCGAGGAGACCGCGGTAGCCCGCGCGGATCGTCTCGAACCGCTGTTCGAAGGCGTGCTGAAACCGAACGAGCGGATTGTGCGAGGGATGCGTGTGGCCCGCGTCGGCGTCATGGGAGGCCATCGCCTCGGCCGTATGTGCGCCGGCGTGATCGCGAAGCAGATAGTTCGCCAAGGTCGGCACGAGCGTACGCGACAGGACGAACGAGGCGATCATGGCGAACACCACCGCCATGGCCATGGGTGCGAACAGGAACCCTGCGATGCCGCCGAGGAAGAACATCGGCACGAAGGCGATGCAGATGCACAGGAGCGAGACGAAGGCCGGACCGACGATCTGCTGGGCGCCGTCGAGAATGGCGTCGCGCACCGACTTACCGTTCTCGAGGTGGTAATTGATGTTCTCGATCGTCACCGTCGCATCGTCCACCAGGATGCCCACGGCGAGGGCGAGCCCGCCAAGGGTCATGATGTTGAGCGTTTGCCCAAGGGCCGAAAGCGCTGCCAAAGACGCCAAAATGGCCAGGGGAATCGAGACCGCGATGATCACCGTCGAACGCCACGAACCGAGAAAAATCAGGATCATGGCGGCGGTGAGCGCAGCTGCGATGACGCCTTCGCGCACGACGCCTTCCACCGCCGCTTTCACGAACAGCGACTGGTCGCCAACCGGTTTGACCGTGAGCGAAGATGGCAAGGTTTCCTTCATCCGCGGCAACGACGCCTTGACCCCGTCGACGATGGCCAGGGTCGAGGCCGAGCCCGATTTCAGCACGGTCATCAAGACGGAGCGGTGTCCATCGACACGCACGACATTGCGTTGCGGCGGAGAGCCGTCGTGCACGTGGGCGACATCGCGGATGTAGATCGTGGCGCCGTTTACGCTTTTGATCGGCAGATCGTTCAGCGCCTCCACCGTCTCCGGGCTGTCATTCAATTTTATATTGTATTCGAAGGCGCCGATCTTGGTCGTACCGGCTGGGATGATCTGGTTCTGCGCCGCGATCGCGTTGGCGACATCCTCAGCCGACAGCCCCTTGGCCACCAAGGCCTGGGGATCGAGGTCGATCTGGATCTGCCGCTCCTTGCCGCCATAGGGGGAAGGAATGGCGGCGCCCTGCACGGTCGCCAACGCGGGGCGGATGAAGTTCTGGCCGAGGTCGAAAATCTTCTGCTCGCCAAGACTCGCGCTCGACAGGGCAAGCTGCAGGATCGGCACGGTGGAGGCGTTGTAGTTCAGGATTTGGGGCGGGGTGATGCCCGGCGGCATCTGCTTCAACACCGTCTGCGAGATCGACGTGACCTGCGCGGTGGCCGTGCGGATATCGACACCAGGCCGGAAAAAGATCTTCACGACGCCGATGCCGGCCAAGGACTGGCTCTCGACATGGTCGATGTCGTTCACCGCCGTCGAAAGCTGGCGCTCATAATAATAGATCACCCGCCCTGACATGTCGTCCGGAGGCAGGCCGCGGTAGGTCCAGACCACCGCAATCACGGGAATCTTGATGTCGGGGAAAATGTCGGTCGGGGTCTTCAGCGCCGCAAGCGGACCCACGATTACGATGAGAATCGTTAGCACAATGAAGGTGTAAGGTCGCGCCAGGGCGAGCCGAACGACTGCGAGCATGAAGGCCTCCAGGCGGTCGACCCCCGCCCCTGCGCCCCTCCTTGGCGAGGAACGCGGGCGGCGTCGCCCGGGGCGTCCTATGCCGACCCGGAATGAAATGGCTCTGTCGCGAAGATGAAACCATGTTCATCTGAGACGGTTTCGATCGGACGAAGCGTGACCCGCAGGCCGGGCGCTGCGTCGGCAAGCTCAAGGTCGAAGCCATGCAGGCGCGAGATCGCGGCGACGATGGCGAGACCGAGACCAGAGCCGGGTTTGTTGGCGGCGTTGGCGCCGCGATGGAACCTGTTGAGCGCAAGTTCGCGTTCGGCTTCAGGAATGCCCGAGCCGCTGTCCACAACCTCCACCGCTGGGCCGGCGCAAAGGCCGAGCCGAACAACCCCGCCAGCCGGGGTGAACTTGATGGCGTTGTCGACGAGGTTGGAAATCGCTTCGAACAGAAGCTCGGGATCCGCTTCGATCTTCGTCGGCACGCCCTTGGGCGCGGTCAGACGCAGGTCGAGCCCAGCCTCTTCGGCGAGGGGTTCGTACAACTCGGCGATTTCGGTGAGCAGCTCCGCGAGATCGACGGTTTGGAATCCGGCGCGCCGAGCCTGGCGCTCGATTTCAGCGATCCGCAGAAGGGCCTGAAAGCGGGAGAGCAAGATATCGGTCTGCGAAAGCGCCTGCTCGATCATGGCGCGCCGTCCATCGTCCGCCGGCGTTTCCTCCTGCGTCCGGTAAAGCAGGGCCCGCAGTCGGGTGAGCGGTGTGCGCAGGTCGTGCGCCAGCGTGTCCCCGACATTCTTAGCATCCGCCAGCAGCCGTTCGATCTCGTCCACCATGGCGTTGACGGTTCCCGCCAGCATGTCGAGTTCATCGCGGCGATCGCTCACCGGCAAACGCACCGCCATGTCGCCATGCGTGATCCTGCGGCTCGCGCTCTGGATTTCCGCCACGCGCCTAAGGGACGGGACGCTCAAGATCACGCCGGCGGAAAGACCGAGGACGAGGATAAGGCCGCCGGAAATCAGCATGGCCTGGAGCAGGATGCTGCGCACGCCGGCAAGTTGGGAGATGTCGCGGCCGACCACCAGCTGCTCGCCCCAAGGCAGGCGCACGGCCCGCATCCGGACATCGGGGCCGTCGCGGCCGCGATAGACGTCGACCGCAGGCTTATCCACCTGCACGCCCTGCGGCCAGCGCTCGATATTGCCCGTGATCCAGACGCCCTCGGCCGAGAACAGGCCGTAGTAATTCATCTGCCGGACATCATCGAACACCGCCTGGCGGACCCGGTTCGGCAGAGCTTCTGCGTCGGCTTGACGCAGACGCACGATGCCGGCCTCGATCGCCTGGTCCACGCGCTTGGACATCAACGTGGCGGTTTGCAGATAGATCAGCGCCAAGAGCGCCGCCAGACCGACGACCAGGATGACGCCGTAGAGCGAGGTCAGACGAAACGCTGTCGTCCGCCACAGGGGCGGTAGGCGTAGCTCAGGGGCGCGCATTGAACAGATAGCCTGATCCGCGGACCGTCTCGATCATCGGCTTCGCGCCCGCCGCGTCGAGCTTGCGCCGGAGCCGCGCGATATGGACATCGATCAAGTTGGTGCCCGGATCGTAGTGATGGCCCCAGACCGCTTCAAAGATCATGGTTCGGCTCAAGGTATGGTTCGAGTTGCGGGCGAGATAGTCGAGCAGCTTGAACTCTGTAGGCATGAGGCGGAGGTCGACGCCGCGAAGACGCGCCTGATGGCGCGCCGGGTCGATCTCGAGGTCCCCGATGCGAAGAATCGGATCAGCCGGAGGACCTTTTCGGCGCAGCAGCACCTCGAGACGCGCCGCCATCTCTTCCGAGGCGAACGGCTTGGTCAGATAGTCGTCGCCGCCCGCGCGCAAGCCCTTTACCCGCTCGTCGACATCGGAGAGCGCGCTGATCATCAGCACCGGCGTTTCCACGCCCGCGCCGCGCAGGATCGTCACCAACGCCAGACCGTCCATGCCCGGAAGCATGCGGTCGAGGGTGATGGCGTCGAACCCGCCCGATGCGGCGAGCAACAATCCTTGCCGCCCATCCGACGCCCGCACGGTTTCGAAGCCATGGGTGGCGAGCTCGGCGGCGATCTCGCCGGCGGTCACATTGTCGTCCTCGACGATCAAAACCTTGGGCAAACGAAGTCTCCCGCAGCGGCGCTGTTCAGAAGTAGTCCGCCAGAACCACCGTCAGAATTCGGCCGTCGCCAAGTCCGAGGGCGTAGCGCGTTCCAGCGGCCTGGGCGCCCATTCGCGGGTGGCTCAGGATGTATGGCAAGTCGACTCTTTCGCCGTTGATCGTGGCGATCAAATCTCCCACCTTCAATCCGGACATCTGCGCCGGACTGCCCTCGGCCACATGAATGACCACGAGACCTGATCCGTTCGGCGTCGCTCCGATGCCGGAGCGGTCCCGCGGAATGGGCGTCGAGCTCAACGCCGCAATGGGGTCGAGCCAGACGCGTCGGCGCCTGTAGTCCGTCGTGATCCGGAAGCGCTTCAAAATGTCGAGGCCGACAATGCCGGGCCGAGGCCTCGCCCAGGTCGCGGGAATTTCCAGCGGTACGTCATGCAGGGTCTGCCCGGCGATCCCAATGCGCGGGATTGTCGACAATCTGCTGATCGACATCCCTTCTGCGCCCGCGCTGGCGATAGTCGAGACGCGACGACCCACTAACAGCCCCGTTTCGGCGACGAAATCGGGCGATAGGATCAACGACCCATTATAGCCTAGATCGAACGCGGCCGAGAGGGTCCTGTCGCCAACCTCGATGTCGATATAGGGCGTCCCGCGAGGGCCAACGTCCAAGGCGTCGCCTGGCGAGCGCGGAGCAGAATTGCGGTAATTCTTCGCCAACTCGATCGTCGAGCGCTCGAAATCGATCGACACTGCGACGTCGTCGAACAAATCTCGACCGATGATCAGATCTGTCGTCCTGTCGCCAGGCGTCGAGTATGCGTTCAGATTCAACACCCCGGCGCTGATGCCCCGAATGCTTGCCGAACCTATCTGGACTTCGAGCCGATCTACGGTAGTTCCTGTAGTCGCCCCCGTTACGCCGGCGACACTAAAACCGTCACGTTGCGCCAGACCTTGGCGGTCGGCGAAGCCTTGATCGAGGACCGATCGTCCAGCGCCGCTGTCGATGATTGCGCTCGCGGGGACGCCGTTGATCGTGACGTCCACACGAATGTGGAAGCGCCGATCAATCCAGAATGGGATCGGCCCTGAACGCCCGCCTGAAACTTCAACGCCCACGGTTGGATCACGCTCGCTAGCGGCCTCCGGTCCGGCGACGGCGCGCACCCCTGGAATCGCCGCGAGCCAGAAGGCCGCCCCACTCAGAAAGCGCCGCCTTCCGGCGTTCAAGCTCGCCTTAGAGTCTCGATACGAGGTCACAGGTCAGGTCCAAAAAAGAGATGCAGCGCGTCTCCACCTTTACACGCGAAAGTTCATCACGGCAGTCGGCGCCGCCCAAATTCGTCCGCTCCACCTTACGCACGCGCAAGCGCGCCGGAAGCAGATGACCAAGGTGGCCCCGCTAGCGGGCGGGGATTTCGAAGCTCCTGAGCCCCGAAGCGATGCGCTACTACGTGCGCAAATACCACCAGGCGTGGGAGGAAAAGCGCGCGGCGGAGCTGAGCGCCCGCCAGCCTATGGAGCGCCGAGTGGCGGAACTTAAGCGCCGCCTCACCCGCGCCATCGATGAGCTGCTGGACGGCACCCCAACCCCCGAGCTTCGGAAATCCATCATGGACATGGACGCCGAAAAGTGCGGCCTGGAGGCGCAACTGGCGGCCATGGCGGAACCGACCCCGGTGGTGCGTCTGCACCCCAATGCGGCGGAAGGCTATGGCCGCAATATCGAGGAGCTGTCCGCCGCTATCGCCGTCTCTAACACCGACGCCGCGGAACGCGACCGCCTGGTGCGCGCCATCCGCGGCCTGATAGAGAGCGTGGTGATCACCCCCGAGAGCGACGCCCCGCGCGCGCGGATTCGCATCGAGTTTTTCGGCAAGATCGCCGCCGTCCTCGATGTCCGCCAGGCGGATGGTACTGTCTGTACGGAAATGGTGGTGGTTGGGGGCGGGATCGAACCGCCGACCTGCGGGTTATGAATCCGCCGCTCTAACCATCTGAGCTACCCAACCGCGCGAGGCGGGGGGTATAGCGGCAAAGCGCGCGGGCCTCAAGCGCCTCTTCGCGTTTCATCTCGCCTTCGCCCATGGTGAATTTGCAGGCGAGCGCTTAACTTAGCGCCCTATCCTCTTCTTCGGCCCCGCCCTATCGGCGACGGCGTGTTAGGGCGGCCCGTGACATGACCATTCTCCACGTCTTGGGCGGGCCGGCGCCGGAGGTCGAGGCCGAGTTCGCCCCGCTCATCGCCGCGCTCGCCCATGCCGGGCTCGATCAGGCCTGCGCCCTCTATCCCGACTGCCCTTCGGCCTCGCGTCTGCGCGCCGCCGGGGTGCAGCTGACGGTGCAGCCCTTCGGCGGGCTGTTCGATCTGAAGACCGCCCCGGCCCTCGCCACCTTCGCCCGCGCCGTGCATGCCCGGGTGGTGGTGCAGTGGCGCGCCGCCGATCAGCGGTATCTTCCTAAGGGCAATTGGGCGCGGCTCAGTCGTTGCGGCGCGCGGGCCGAGCTAAAGCCCCTCGCCGGTTCGGACTATCTCGTCTTTCCCGACAAGGCGGGGCTGGATGCGGCGACCACGGCGGGCTGGGCGGCCACCCGCGCCTTGATCATTCCGAAGTTCCAGGCCTTTGTCGCAGCGGGCGACCAGGCCCTCGACAAGTCGGCCCTGGAGGCCGAAGAGCACGCTCTGCAGCTCTGGCGCGGGCTGTTGTCCCGGTTCGGCGAGGTCTGAAAGCATGTGCGGCATTGCAGGGGTGATCGCCAAGCCCGGGGTCCAGGTGGACGACGCCTTGGTGCGCGGCATGATCGAGACCCTGTCGCACCGCGGCCCGGACGGCATCAGGGTGGAGCGCTTGGGCGGCTCGGTGGTGGCGCATGCGCGTCTCTCCATCATCGATCTGGAGGGCGGCTGGCAGCCCCTGCACGGCGCCGGCTCCACCGTGATCGGCAATGGCGAGATCTACAATTACCTTGAACTGAAACAACAACTGTCTGATTATCCTTTCACCACCTCTAGCGATACGGAAGTGTTGATGGCGGCTTTCTGCAAATGGGGAATTGATTGCGTGAAAGTTTTGGAAGGGATGTTTGCTTTTGCCATTTGGGACAAGCGCAACGAAATCCTTTGGTTGGCAAGGGACCGGATGGGCGTTAAGCCGCTCTATTTTTTCAGGAATGAAAATGCATTTGCGTTTTCCTCTGAAAAGCGCTCCCTGCTT
>Ga0208597_1000282_pt1 | contig 19853 bp, 19 predicted proteins | sample LakMenEpi05May12_FD_150673 | JGI IMG/M metagenome (GOLD analysis project Ga0208597, IMG submission 150673) | Freshwater microbial communities from Lake Mendota, WI - 05MAY2012 deep hole epilimnion (SPAdes) | ecosystem: Environmental > Aquatic > Freshwater > Lake > Epilimnion/Euphotic zone ...
ACTGGAGCTACGCTGCGGCGCAGGAATTGGCTGAAGAAAATCCAGCATGGGTGCTGCCTGCTCCCTATGCTCACTGGCTTGCGCGGTATCGTCAGTGATGATGACTTTTACTGAGAGGTTTGATCAAACGCGAAGTTCGCAAAGGCGCGAAGTTGCTTTGCGATAGCTGGCATAAGATGAATCTCAAAGCCAAATACTTTGTTTTCGATGTCGTATTGAAAGTGAAGTATGACATTTTAGAACTTGGGCATCTTCTCTCAGAAAATTGTGCTTCCACGAGTGGCTACAAATAAGGGTGCAAGAAGCGAGATGCCTATAGCGGCAGGCCAAGAGTTGCCGAAAATTCCGAATACGATGATTGCTCCAATGGTTGCTGCGATACCGATTGCCATTCCGAGCCAGATTTTTTGTTTGTGGTTTTTTTCTAAAGCTGCTGCTTCAGTTTGATCTACGAAGCGCAAATGCATATCGAATCCTTGATCCTTGGCATATTCTGCTATGGGTTTGTCGCTGGGTACGTTTTGATACCAGAGTTCGGATGAGACCAGATTGTAATGGGGTGCTCCGTTATGGTATTCGGTCTTAGCCATGTGAAATCCGACAACTTGAAGAATCCCGAAGACAATCATACATGCGGCAAAGTGGATCGGCTGGGAGAAACTAGTTCCGGAGAATTTGTGCATTGGATCGGTATTCGAAATCGTTATTCTCGATTGGAACAAGTTGGGAGCGAACTTCCCTTTTGGTGAGGTTGCTGTTTTGGATCGTTTGAAAATTTGATTGGCTCAACACGTGGAAAGCGCAGCCACGGTTAGGCTAAGGCCGATGCGAGGCTCTTGAACATGTAGTAGCCCCAGCCGTGGGTGGGGTCGAGGTTCCAGTCAGGATCGTAGTGATGGTTTTTCTGGATGAAGCGCTCGGGGTGGGGCATGAGGCCGAAGGCACGACCAGTGGGGTCTTGTAAACCGGCGATGGCGAGGGTGGAGCCGTTGAAATTATCGGCGTAGGTGAGGGCGACGTTGCCGTTGGCGAGGTAGGTTTCGGCATCACCGGGGAAGGTGACGAAACGGCCTTCGGCATGGGCGACGGGCAGCTCGAACTCGGCGGGAAGGCCCTGCAAGTAGGGGCTGGAGGTGTTTTTCACCTGAAGCTTGGCCCAGCGGCAAACGAAGCGCTCGCTGGTGTTGTCGATGAGGCTACCAGTGGGAAGGATGCCGAGTTTGGTGAGGATTTGAAAGCCGTTGCAGATGCCGAAGGTAAAGCCGCCGCGGGCGTGGTGGTTTTGGATGGCGTCGCCGAGTTTGGATTCGGTGACGAGCTGGGCAAGGCGGCCGGACATGACGTAGTCACCATAGGAAAAGCCGCCAGAAAACATCACGAGCTGAGATTTTTCGATCTCGGCGACGGTGGCATCGGCGATGGGGATGATCGAGGTGGTAAAGCCAACGAGCTGGAGTGCGCGGGCGGTTTCGGCATCACAGTTGGTGCCTGGATATTTCAGCAAGGTGGCGTGCGGCATGAGAAGTTGGTTGGAAGCGGTCTTGTAAAGGGAAAGTGGCGAGGGGGCAATCGGAATTTATAGTTAATTGGTCACAGGTCCCTAGTTGACGAAAGGATTGTGGGGGGCGTCGGCGAGAAGTTTGTGATAGGGAGTCAGATTGCGGAGGGTCGAAGCCCAGAGGCTGGAGTCGTGGGCGAGGCTGAGAAATGTGGTGGGGGCCGGGGCGACAATCCAGGTGTGCTGTTCGAGTTCGTTTTCCAATTGGCCAGGGCTCCAACCGGAATAGCCAACGAAGGCGCGGACGAGAGTGCCGGGCTTTTTGTGGTGCTTGATGGCGTCCTCGGCGGAGATTTGGTGAATCATGCTCAGGCCGCTTTGTTGATCCCACCAGAGGGCAGCAAAAATGAGATTGTTTTCGCTGACGGGACCACCGTGGTGGACGCTGACGTGGCGTAGAGGATGAAATTCTGGCGCAGGCAGGAGGTCGCCGACGACTTGGCCCGTGGGTTGGTTGAGAATGAGGCCGAAGGCTCCGTCTTTGGCATTGTGTTGGGATAGGAGGATGACCGAGTGGTCAAATGTGCCACCGGAGAGGGTGGGTGAGGCGAGTAGTAGTTTGCCTTGGAGCTCAGGTGGTTGGGGCTCAGGGAGATTCATACGAGTGAATGGTTGGAATATAATCCGTGATGATTCCTAGGATATTGCATTTTTCAAAAAAGCGCAGTGATTTCCCACGAATCGAATCGATACAATCAAGAACGTTGCGGATCAAGGAGTCGGGGGAAGGTGAGCAGTGTGATCCTCTTCCTTGTATTGCTCGGCGATGCCATTTTCGAGGCAGCCTGTGAGCCAACGCATCATTCGTTGGGCTTCTTCGCTTTCGCTGCGCAACTCGTTGAGGCCCTGCCAATCAAGGTGGGGGCGGATGGATGGTGCCGCGATACGGTTGATTTCTAAGCGCCCCATGATTGCCTCGGTCTCGCGCGGATGGGCGTTGAGAATTTGTGCAGGACGGGGCAATTCATCGAGCATCTCGGAGGTAAGGCCAAAGGAGGTGACGCCGATGCCAAAGCAGCTGTTGAGACGGCGGAGACCATCGGCGAGCGCTTCATCAATGATGGGAGCGGCGTAGATGAGTTCGCCTGCTTGGGCCCATTGGGACACGGCGAGTGTTTGGAAAAAGTCCTCGCGGTAGGTCTGGAGAGAGGGTTGGATGCGCAGGCGGGCGGCGTGGAGGCCAAAGGGGGAGACGCCGAGGCGTTGCTTGAGGGCGAGCATGCCGGGCTCAAGGGTCATTTCCTCGTCGGGAGCCTCGCCCGTTTCCCAATCAATGAGAACCATTTCGGGGTATTTCCACAGATTTCCCAAGGGTGAATCACGAGTGAACGCTTCGCGGAAGATGAAAGGAAAGCGTCCGTTGATCTCGAAGTAGCGATGCACAATGGCTCGGAATTTGCGAATGCGCAACATGGCGAGGTCCATGGAGGACTGATCGGCGTTCATGTCATCGAGGCGACCTTGAGTGAGAGATATGAGCTCTTGGGCGCTGGAGAGAGCAGGGATCGGAGCGCTGCGTCGATAGTAGCCTTGACCTTTTTCGACTTTGGCGATCGGTGAGGAGGGATCGCATGACATGATGGAAAAGTGGTAACGCAGCGAGGCGTCCGAATAATTCCCATCGAGTTGGAGTCGCACCAAGCGAATGAGTTCTGTGCCCTTGATCGCGTCCACAGGATTGGTGGGGAGCAGGGCGATCAGGATGTCATTCAGTTGTTTGCGGAGGCTCATGATTGTGGGGCAGTATGCAAGAGTAGTTTCAGGGAAGTTTCAAGCGCTATCGTGGATTTTTTTAAAATTTCAAATGATTGGATGAGGTGTTTGTCGATGGAGTTGGTGGTTTTTCATCAAATGAAGAGGCTTGGGGTAAAAGTATTTTAAGATTGTTAATTTTTTTGTATTTCGTGATTTGCTCGCTTGACGATCTCACAAGGGCTCGACAGGCTGCGGGCTCCAATGATAAATCGATTGAGTGACACTCATGTGACGTCCAACGCCACTCTGCCGAGTCCTGAGGAGCTGGTGCGGGATATCCCGTGTGGCGAAAAAGATGCGACATTTATGGTGCGTTCGCGCGAGGACGTGCGGCGTTCGATTTTTGGAGATAACGGGAAATTTCTCGTAGTGGCGGGGCCGTGCTCGATCCATGATGTGGATGCGGGGCTAGAGTATGCGCAGCGATTTGCAGGTCTAGCGGCGCAGGTCCAAGAGCGGATGACCTTAGTCATGCGGGTGTACTTTGAAAAACCGCGGACGACGGTGGGCTGGAAGGGCTTAATCATGGATCCGCGACTGGATGGGAGCAATGACATTGCGGAAGGATTGGCCGTGGCGCGGCGGTTTTTGTTGCAGGTGATGCGCATGGGCGTTGCGACATCGACCGAATTGCTCGATCCGATCACGCCACAATACATCGCGGATCTGATCAGTTGGTCGGCGATTGGGGCGCGGACGACGGAGTCGCAGACACATCGGCAAATGGCTAGCGGGCTCTCGATGCCCATGGGGTTTAAGAATGGCACGATGGGCAACCTGGAGCCAGCGATCAATGCGATCAAAGCCGCGATGCAACCACAAACGTTTTTGGGTGTGGGCATGGATGGTCGGGCCTCGGCAGTGACGACTTCGGGCAATCCAGATTGCCATGTGATCTTGCGTGGTGGGGAGTGTGGTCCGAATTATCAGTCCTCTGCGGTAGCGGAAACGCGGGCTTTGTTGGAAAAGCACAAGCTTCCCGCAGCGATCATGATTGATGCCAGTCACTCGAATTGCTCGAAAAACTATGATCTGATGCCTGAGGTGTTTCGTGACATCGTAAGGCAGCGTGCGGCAGGGGATCGATCGGTGATCGGCGCGATGCTGGAAAGTCATTTGGTCGCTGGGGCGCAGAAATTTCCTCAGCCGAAATGTGATCTCGTTTATGGTCAGAGCATTACGGATCCATGCATCGATTGGACGACCACGGAAGACTTGATTTTGCGGTCCGCGGATGCCCTCGGTGAGGCATGCTGATTCCGCAGTGGATATTTTCTGCTTTCGCTTGTCAGGAGCGGGGGATTCGTGCATCTTGACGCCGATGTTTTTTACTCCCAAATGGAAGAAGGATACGGATGCGTTGATCAAAGGCGCGCAGAAATTCCTTCATTACAAGCGTGATTTACTCAAGCCTGACCGCATTGACGAAATTCAATCGCGCATCGGTGATCTGAAAGCTGCTCTGAAAAGTAGCAAGCGGGATCGCGTGGATGAGTGCTCCAAGCAACTGCGCGCGACCTGTGAAAATGCCTTGCCTCGTCAGGCGCAGCAGAGCTGGTTTGAGGAAAATGTGGAGGTGATCTTCGTGGCGCTCGTTGTGGCCTTGGGCATTCGCTCTTACATCATTCAGCCGTTTCGCATTCCCACGAACTCGATGTACCCGTCACTCAATGGTGTGGTGACCTCGAATCTAACGGAAGCAGAATTTCAAAAAGAAAAACCTTGGCTCGGCGGTCAAGTCTACGATTGGGCTTCAAAAGCTCGTCGCTGGCATCGCATTGAGGCTCCGACATCGGGTCGCATCGTGGCATTAGAAGATCGCTCGAAGTTGTTTTTCTCGCGCACCCGTGTGGTGTTTGATAACGGCGCCTCAGTGATTTTTCCCGCACCTGTAGGTGAAACACAGCAGGCATTGAGTGGTGGCAAGCCTTTCACCTCACCGATTGGATCAGCTTTCAATAAGGGCGAAGTCATGTTCCAAGGAACTGTCGATGGCGGTGACCTCGTGTTGGTAGACAAAATTTCCTACCATTTTCGCAAACCAGTGCGCGGTGAAGTTTTTGTATTTGATACCCTCGGACTCGAACGCAAAATCGGCAAGCACAGCTCAGGCAATACAGGTGATCAAGCCAAAGCCACGCACTACATCAAGCGCCTCTGTGGTGTGCCGGGTGATACCCTGCGCATCGACTCACCGCATCTCTACGTCAATGGTAAGATTGCGACCGAGAAAGGCATCACCAATGTCTTTCGACTCAACAATCTTGGACTAGAAGGCGGTCATGGTTACTCGTATGCAAGAGGAGGTGATAGCGAAATTTTTAACTCCGAGAGCACACTCACGCTATCGGCCCAAGCTCCGCAAGGCATGCGTGAATACGCAGCTCTTGGTGATAATTCTGGCAACTCGCTCGACTCTCGTTACTGGGGCAGCGCGAAGGAATTCAATCTCGTCGGTCCGGCTCTCTTCTCGCTCTGGCCCTTCACCTCGGGCCACTGGGGATTCATCAAATGAAATCTTCGGAAATCACCCGCAAAGCGAAGTCGAATCTCGCGTTTGCTCTCAACATCCTGCCCAAAGAGCGGCGGGATGACATGGTGGTTTTCTATGCGTATTGTCGTGTGATTGATGACATCGCCGATGAGGAATCACGCCCCGTGCCCCAGCGCAAAGCAGAACTCGCCGATTGGCGTGAAGGCTTGACCAGCGGCTTTCTTGCCCCGACCGATTTTCAAAAAGAAGTCATCGCCCTCGTTGAGAAATATCAAATTCCGTTAGATCTGATGACCGCGATCATCGATGGCTGCGAAATGGACACCGAGCCACTGCGATTCCGCACTTGGGAAGAACTGCAGGGCTACACCTGGAAAGTTGCCTGTGCCGTGGGTTTGGTCTCATTGAAATTGTTCGGTGCCACTGATCCGAAGTCGGAAACCTTTGCCGTTGCTCTCGGGCATGCCTTGCAACTCACCAACATCATGCGCGACATCGGCGAAGACGCGGCGAACAATGGTCGCATCTATCTGCCGCTCGATGATCTCGAAAAATTTTCTTACCGCGAAGAAGACCTGCTGAATCGCACCTACGATGACCGCTTTACGGCATTGATGCAGTTTGAATTCGAACGCTGTCATCAACTCTACGAAACCGCCCGCACCAGCCTCCCTGCCAGCGATCGCAAGGCCCTCGTCTGCGCAGAAGTCATGCGCGAGATCTATCACACCGTGCTCACGCAAATGAAGGCCGATCAATTTCGCGTATTCGACAAACGCTACAGTCTGTCAACCTTTCGCAAAATGGCGATTCTTGCCAAGCACATGGTGGGGTAAACTCTTGTGATTAAGATTTCTTCGCGCCTAAAGCTCCGATCGGCAGTGGTGATACTTTTTTTCTCGGTGTGGATTTTTGATGCGGCAGGTAATGTGCGTTGAACTCGTATTTGCCCTCCTGCCATTCGGTTCCGCCTTGGAGAAGAGGTGATGTTTTGTTGAGCCGAAAATCTTGCGCTGCGATGTTGAGGAAGCTGGGATCATTTCCTGCGAGACAAGTATCTTCTCCGTTGATCTTGCCTAACAATTTCCCACGACTCGGCACCCAGCCTTCACTGAACCAGCAGTTCTTTAGATCGATGCGGCCTTGCTCAGCGATGAGTGCGAGTTGACGGCCACCGGCGGTCGCGTAAAACAAATTATTACGGCAATCGACGCGCTCATCAGCAGAGGATAATCGAAACAGCATTGTCTGACTCTCACGTGTTGAAACCACGGTGTTGTTGTGAAAATGCAGCGTGCCTTTGCGATACCATTCCTTTTTGTCGCTGTCGCCGCCGTAGTGAACGATCTGACTGTTGCCGTCGCCTTCGCGTTCGATCAATACATTGCCATAAACCCAGGTGTCGCGATAGCGTGGATCGTCGCGCAAGATTTCGCTATCAGCGGCATCGACCAAATCCAGTTGCCGATTTCCGCCTTCGATCCAATTGTGTTTCACCAACAACCCTGCGGAACGATCTTTCATATTGCTGCCCAGACATTCAGCACGCAAGGGTCCGTAGTGATTGAACTGAAACGTAATGCCCTGCGCTGCGGTGTAACTGTTGTGCTCGAGGATGCTGCCCTCGATGCCATTGCTGTGAATGAAGCAAGAATCAACGAGAATGTCTTTGGCGAGATAACTGGTAAAAAATCCATTGCCACTGTCATGCATCACGCAGTTGCGCACGATGATGTGCTCGCCTTTTTCAATGAAAATCGCTGAGGCATTTTTATCATAAGCCGTTTGGCCATCACGACCATGAAACGTATAAGGTGGCCGCGCACTGCGGATCTCAAGATTTTCAATCACGATGTGTTGAGGCATTGCGTCTGCGGGTTTGTTAGAGCCGCCGATCTTGATCACCGCCCGAGTCTCACTCCAGAAATTTAACTCCTTGCGCGTCTGCGCATCACGACCATCGATGACCGGCAACTGCCCTTGTTCATTGGCAATGCCACGCACCACAATCGGCTTGTTCGCTTCCCCTTGCCGACAGATCACCCACTTGCAGCGATACGGTTCTGCCCGCCAATGAATGTTCACGACATCACCTGCCTCTAACGATTCCCATGCTGCCGCCTCAATCTCTGCCAATTCTTTCCCTGGTCCTACGTCGTATGTCTTCGCCTGCATCAAAGCGGTCAAACAACCGTACGCCACGATCATCGAAAACACAGCCCGGGTGAGAATACGCTCGATCGCAAGTAAAATCATGCAAGCACCCTAAACAAGCATCGCAAAATGCCAAGTGCTAAGCTTGTGAAAATGGAAACATATCAGGTTGGCGCTTTTTCCTTTGCCAGCCACGGCGCGATTAATGGAAAGCGCCGCCACGAGCTACTGCTTTTTATAACCAGCGGGCACGAGGAAAATGGAGTCGGGGACTTTGTTTTCTTTGAGGGAGGTGACTTTTTTGGTCTCGGTGACTCCGAGCTTTTTTGACTCAGATTTGAGAATGATGCCTTCGATGAAAGGTTCGCGATTGAGGGCTCGCATTTCTAACAATGCGGCTTTGTATTTCGCATAAAGCGGATGGGCCTTGGCAACCCAGAGTCGTGTGCTGACGCCGGATGCTTTGTGGCTGAAAATTTCGCACTCTTTGCCGTCGATGATTTCTGTTTTGCCCGTGGCCTTGGCTTCGGGGATGGGGTTTTCGACGTGGGCACGGGCAATTTGTGAGGAGTAGTCTTTTCCGCCGATGCGTGAATAGATTTTGTGTTGATGGATCAGGCCCACGAATTCACTACTTTTGAGATCGAAGATGTCAGACTGCCGATCTCCGTGGTCGATCCGAACTTTGTCGCTGCGCAGAAAAGTAGTCTGGAGGTTGCTTACTTTGCCGTTTAATATCATTTCTTCGACGATGATAAGGTCAGCGTGAACGGCGAGAGTCGTGAAAAACGAGAGAATGAGAAAATGTTTCATGAGAGCGTTCTTGGTAGGGAGAGATGAAAGACATGGGCTTGCCTAGGCCTTTTCGCAGGATGCACTTTTTGTGTTAACGAATGATGGAGTATGCTGCATGCATTGCAAATTCTATTTTTGTTATGTTTCGCTCTGTGTTGTGTTCTGTTTTTTCTTCTGTGCATATTGTTTCCGCAGAAGAAATGGCTTCGTCATACTTCGACCTTGCCGCGCTGAGGAATGCCACCTATCAGATACGATTCACGAACTTGTAATTGCTAGTTCATGAGGTCGGCGATTGATCTTGTCGAACGCATCCGCCTGCGCTAGCTCTCGTTGCATGAAACTCTTCTTCGTTGTTTTGGCTCTGTGCGTGCAGGGATTCGCCGCCACATCCTCTGTAGCGCCGACCAAACATCCGAACATCATTTTGATGGTTGCCGACGATCTCGGTTATGGAGATTTGAGCTGTTACGGTGCGACAAAAATCGCCACGCCGCGCATCGACTCCATTGCTGCTAGCGGGCTGAAATTTACCGACGCTCATTCTTACAGCGGCATCTGTATGCCATCGCGCTATGCCTTGCTCACTGGGCGTTATACGTTTCGTGTGCGACGCTCCATGGACTACGCGTGCAACTTTGATCCCGGTCAAGTGCTGCTTCCCGCCGCGATGAAAGCCGCAGGATATCGCACGGCGATGATCGGCAAGTGGCACAATGGATTTGGCGACAAGAAAGAAGTCGATTGGAATGCCGAGCTCAAGCCGGGGCCGCTTGAATTTGGCTTCGATTCTTTTTTCGGCACACCACGTACCCACTCCGAGCCACCTTTGGTTTTCGTGCGTGATCATCAAATTGTGGGTCTGGAAAAAAATGATCCGATTGGCGTTGATCACTCACCTGGAACCGGAGCACACGGCAAGCAAATCGGCGGAGCGAAAGCGATGGCTCTGCGTCCTTCCGATCAAGTAGATATTACCCTCGCCGATGAAGCGTCGAAATTTCTCGCGGCGCAAAAGCCCGAAAAACCATTCTTTCTCTATCTTTCCTGGGTCTCGCCACACAATCCCATCGCGCCCTCGCCTAAGTTTCAAAAAAGTAGCAAAGCAGGTCCCTACGGTGATTTCATTCAGCAACTCGATCACTGCGTCGGTCGCGTGCTCAATGCTCTGGAAAAAACGGGCCAAGCGAAAAACACGATTGTTGTTTTCACCAGCGATAATGGTGGACGCTACCAACAAGCGGCTCTGCGTGCTGGACATCGCACCAATGGTGATCTGTTAGGTCAAAAGACCGATGCATGGGAAGGTGGACATCGCGTGGCTTTCATGGTGCGTTGGCCTGATCACATTCCGGCAGGATCGGTGCGTAAGGAATTTTTTCATCACATCGATGTCATGGCCACCTTGTCAGGCTTAGCAGGCGTGACGCTTCCCGCCGGAGCTTCGCCCGATGGCAAATCCGATCAAGTCGCTTGGCTCGATCCCGTGAAAGCTCCGGCCGCCCGCAGCGAAGCGGTGTTGCACGGCACACGTGGCATGGCATTGCGCCAAGGTCTATGGGTCTATTTAGCGAAACAAGGCTCAGGAGGTAAGACCGTGCCCGAACCTGAAAAGCCATGGAGCATTCCCTATAAACAGATGAAGTTGAGCAATAGCGATATTGATGAAAATGGCCAAGTCAAAGAAAATGCTCCCGCCGAGCAACTCTATCATCTCGGCAATGACCAAAAACAACAAACCAATCTCGCAACGCAACATCCTGCTCAAATCAAAAAAATGCGCGAGCGGTTGAAGGAGATATTGCAAGAGAAGTAAGTAAGACGTTCACAGCCATCCCACAGCCTGAGAACGAAGCTGCGCAAGCTTTGTTCTCAGGCTGTGGGATGGCTGTGATTAAGAGCAATGAGCTGTTCTATGCCAGAATGAGAAAAATGAGTGAGCCTTATTTGTATTTGGGCAAGACGCAGGGCACTTCGGATGCCGGTGACCGTGTGATTTTGATCTCACCGTTTATGTATGGAAATCGTGTCTTATATTTGCGTATCGATGGCTCCGTGCGCGATAATAGGACTTTCGATGATAAGGCAGGCGAAGAGCAATTTAAGGAGGTTCTTCGCGACGGACATTGGCCCAAAAATCAAACGAATTAGGCAAACCGTGAAAGGCTGGCGCAGCGATTGGGAATCGAAGAAATGAAAAAATGTTTGCTATTGGTGAACGATTGTTTACTGTTTTCGAACAATGAGTGCGATCACTGATCTTTTTCCTCGAACGCGAGCAGAAATCCTGCGCTTGCTTTTCTCCAACGGGAATCTGGAGATTCACTTGCGGGATTTGGCGCGGCTTGCAGGAATGAGTCCCGCGGCATTGCAGAAGGAACTTACCCATTTAACGAATAAGGAGTTCGTTCTGATGCGCCGAGATGGAAATCGTGTCTACTATCGTGCCAATGCTGCGCATCCGCTGTTTGCGGAGCTATGTGGAATTGCACTCAAAACCACGGGGATCGCTGCCGAGTTAAGCCGGTCGCTCAGCAATGTTGACGGCATTGTTTGTGCTTGGATCTTTGGTTCTGTCGCCGCCCAAACTGCTACGAGTCAGAGCGATGTTGATTTGTTGGTGCTGGGTTCTGTGGGCTTGCGGAAATTGACACCTGCTTTGCGCGGTGTGGCTCAGGCGCTGGGGCGTGAAATCAATCCCGTCTGCATGTCTGTCACGGAATGGCTTGAGAAAAAACGTAGGGGCGATGCCTTTGTGACGCGTGTGGCAAATGAACCCAAACTTTGGTTGAAAGGAGGGGCTGATGAGCTTGCTACAATGGCATAATAATGGATGGCTTCGACCTCATCAGACGAACCAGGCACAAATCGCCGATTTGCTGGCAATCGTCACCCGCGACCTTGAGGATTCTCGCCGTGATCTTTCCCCAGACTGGCAGTTCGGGATTGCTTACAATGCAGCGCTCAAGCTTTGCTCCATCTTGCTCTATGCCAGTGGCTATCGGCCTGAGAAAAATCTAGCACATTATCGAACCTTGGCGGCATTGCCACTGATTTTAGGCGCATCTCATAACGATGATGCTGATTACTTGGATACCTGCCGTGCAAAACGCAACACCGCAGAATACGATGCCGCGGGTACGATCAGTCGCTCCGAAGCAGAAGAACTTCATCAATTCACGGGCGAGTTGCAAGAGTCGGTCATTTCTTGGTTAAAATCTCATCATCCTCGTCTCATTGCGGCGAGAGATTCGTGACATGATGCCCGTCTTGTGGATTGCCAAATAGGCGATCATGCGGTTCATTGGGCTCGATGAATGGCTTGCGGATTTTTAGTGATACGGCGTTTGCGGAGCGGGCGATGGATTTGTTGCGCGATGGCGTAGCAGAGCATGAGTTGGTGTTTCCGTTGAAGCCTGCAGTATCGGTATTGGCGAAGAGTAAAGCTGGACCGGAGATTGAGACGGTGGAGGTGGCCTTTGGGCAACCGGATGTGGCGGATGTCTTGCGCGCGAAGAATTTGCGCTGGTTGCATCTAACAAGTGCGGGCTACACGCGTTACGATACGCCAGAGTTCCGCGCTGCGATGCGCGAACGCGGGGTGATGGTGACGAATAGTTCATCGGTCTATGCCGAGGCTTGTGTCGAGCATGTGATGGCTTTTCTTTTCGCGCAGTCGCGCTTGCTGCCGCAGGCTTTGACCACGCGTTGTGCCAATGGCGTGGCAGAGTGGAATGCCTTGCGCGAGGATTCTCGATTGTTGATCGGGCAGCGTGTGTTGATTGCAGGCTACGGTGCGATTGCGGCTCGATTGGTCGAGTGCTTGGCTCCTTTTCGCATGGAGGTCGTTGCGATGCGTCGCACGCCACGTGGTGATGAACCAGTGCGTGTGGTTTCGTTAGAAAATTTTGATATGGAGTTAGCAGCCGCAGATCATGTGATCAATATCTTGCCCGATAATCCTGAGAGCCGAGGTTACTTCAATGCCTCGCGTTTTTCTATGATGAAACGAGGCGCGGTCTTTCATAACATTGGTCGCGGAACGACGGTGGATCAAGAAGCGTTGGCGGATGTGTTAGAGTCGGGCCATCTTGCTGCCGCGTGGTTGGATGTGACTGATCCCGAACCTTTGGCAGATGGGCATCGCTTGTGGTCAGCGCCGCATTGCTACATCACACCTCATACGGCAGGTGGTCATGCTTTTGAGGCCGGTTCATTGGTTCGGCATTTCCTCGGCAACTTGAGGAGATTCGAGCGTGGTGAGCGATTGGTCGATCAGATTATGGGAGCGTGATTTCGTTTCTCGCCAAAAAGAAAGTCATTGCTCTGATTCGGAAATGAGAAACGACAACCGGAGCGCAGCGGAGATAGCGGGACTAAATTCTGTCTAAATTCTCCCGCAAATTAAACGGATTATACTGATTTTTTTAAGAGGAATGAACTGATTTACCTTTCTTGTAAATCCTGAAATTTTTGGAATCTTGTGATAAACTGCTGACAAATTACAGGCCATTCGTCGATTCTTCGATGGACTCGATGCGCCAGAAGCGTTTTGGTTCGTTGGTGAGCCATGTTCCTAAGTCTTGCCATGAGCCGTCGCCGGGGAGGCTGACGAGAGGTGCTGCGCTGAAATCGAGATTGGTGGAGGTTTTGAGGTAATGCCGAAAACCAACTTTGGTGAGTGCGGACACCGTGGCCTCACCGGGGACTGTTTGGGTGTCGACTACCCAGCTGAGCGGGCTATTGAAGTAGCTGTGGGCGTCCCATTCGAGAACACTGACGGGCGTGGAATTGTTCGATGTGCTGTAGCTCATGCCCATGCCGGGGAGTTTCTGATAGAGCATGTGGAGAACGCCATCGGTTTTCCAGCGGTTTTCATCATAGGTTGCTTCCCATTGGCCAATGTTTTCGAAGGTGAGATTCATTCGCGACCAATTGTTGCGATTCGGGTCTTGCGCGAGAGGTTGGGAAAAAACCACGGTGATGCCATCAACGCGGTTGTCGTTGTAGAGAACGATGATTCGGTCTGCAGCATCGGTTAGCACCACAGGTCTGCCCATGAAACTGGAACCCAATTGCGCTTCGGAGTATCGGGTGGCTGGGTTGTCGATATTGCGTGCGGAGACGGTGCGTTGCTGCCAGGTGGTGCCGTTGTGGAAAAAGATGTGATATTGCCGGGTATGATTGCCCGTAGCCGCTTGATCCGCCCACCAGTTGGCGATGATCGGTCGACCCGTGCTGTCGGTTGTCATGCCCGACTCGTTCATGATGCTGTGACCTTCGGCGAGGTCCTTGACGATTTCGGGAACATGATTGGCGCCGAGGTTTTTGAAACTGGCATCTTCCACGATGGGCACGCTGATCGCGCTACCGTTAGAGCGCTGCCAAGTGGTTCCTCCATCGGGCGAGCGTAAATAAACATAGCGATGATTGGTTTGATAGCCCGATTGTTTGGCGGGCGAGTCGCCATTGTAGCGAAAAACACCGGAGAGGTGGATCATGCCATCGGGGCCGAGCGTGATGCGGTCGGGGTAAAAGCAATTGTCGGGCACATGACCGAGTCCGAGCATGAATGGTTGAGGGACTCCGCTGGCATTGGTGTGAACTGGTGACCAAGTTGAGGTGGCTACTGAATAGCGGTTGAGATACCAATCGCCGTTGCCCGAACCTCCTTCGCGGAAAAGGAATAGGACGTCGCCATTCGGTAGCGTTTGGAATTTCGGATAGGTGACACCACTTTCCTGTCCCGTCATGCCTGCGGTGCCGAGATTTGTCATGACAATCGGTGCGTTGCCGAGGACCGATGCCGTGCTTTTCGCATAGAGCAGAGCATTCACGTGCATGCCCCAGCTCATGTGCAGGAATCCGTTGCCGTCAATGGCGCAACTGATGACGTTGTGGGTGTCATTGATGTTAAACGATAGGAAATTGGTGGAGAAAAATTCCCACTGCAATTCCCCGACATAGCGGCGACCAATGACGATGGTATTGTTTGCCGAGTGTGCGGCATCACTGGCGTGACGACGGTAGTAAGCGATGATTTGGCGATTGCCAATGGTGATGAGATTGTTTTGCGCAAAGGCTATCGAATTGATCGCTGAGCCAGCGTAGCCATTTTCATCCGTTGCAGGATTTCCATCGCTGACCGGGCTGAATGAGACCAGAGGTTCTAATACGGGGGCAACAGGATCAGAGGGACTTTGGCTGAGGGAAAATGACAGCAAGGTCCCCGTGACGGCGGTGTTCGATCTCGCAAAGCCCACGGAGGTAATGTCCTCATCGAGCATAGGCGCAGTAGGGCGCACCGTCGAGTATGTTGCATCGGTGGGACGTTTGGCATACCACGTAGAGGTCCATGTGCCAGGGCCGCCAGTAGTATCGAGAACGATGCGGAGTTCGCTGGTGCCGCTGGTGCCACTTGTCCAATTCGCCCATACAACACCATTAGCCGTGCCGCCACTGGCCCCAGAGCCATTGCCGAGAAAGGCGGAGTTGGTAGTAGAAGTGGGCGTAGCAGAACCTCGCATCAACATCCAGGATCGGCCTGTAACGTTGGTGCCGATGAAGCGTTCATTCAACCCTGCGACGCTGCTTTGGCCTTTGGCAAAACCCAGCGCGAGCCAATCGTTGTTGGCCGCTGCGGCGGAGGAAGTGAATTTCGCGTCCAAGGTGTAAACCTTTCCTTGCTTCGGGATGAAGCCGAGAGTTGCACTGCCGCCATCAGTTCCACTAACGCTGCCGTTGGCTCCGAATTGCGGTGAAGCGATCCACGCAAGATTGCCAGGGCGGATATCGGGCATGGCTCCGTGAAGCGTGCCACTGCCGTCAAAATTGTCTGAAAAAATCACGTTGCCGGCTAGAGGCAAGATAGAACTGATCAGGAATGCGACAGCGCGAGAAATCATCTCATGGATCAATAAGCTACGAAGCATCGCGAATCAAGTGATTTTGGAGCCATGCAATTCTAGGATTGTGCGCGATCATTCGATGAACAATTCGGCCATTTTTTCGCGTAAGCCTTCTTCATGAAAAATGGTTTCTTTGCTATCGTGGCTTTTGCTTTTCTGGTTCAGGGCGTGGTGGCTGATTCTGTTGCGACTCTGGCGGGCACGGGAAGCAAAGGGTTTTCGGGCGATCGTCGGGCGGCAACAAAAGCGAAATTGAATAATGTGTATGGCGTTGGTCGTGGGCCTGACGGGTATCTTTATTTTTGCGACATGGACAACGCGCGGATCCGACGGGTAAGCTCTGCGGGAAAAATCGAAACCTATGTCGGCAATGGCAAGCGTGGATTCGATGGCGATGGTGGGGCTGCCGAGCGGGCATCGTTGAGCATGCCCTATGAAATGGCATGGGATCAGCAGGGGAATCTCTATGTGGTTGATCTCGGCAATCACAATGTGCGTCGGATCGATGCCAAAACGCGCAAGATTTCGACAATTGTCGGCACGGGAAATGCGGGATTTGGCGGTGATGGGGGATCTGCTGCGGCAGCGCAATTGAATCAACCGCATAGTCTCGCATTTGATGGGGCGGACAATTTATACATTTGCGACATCATGAACCATCGGATTCGTCGCGTGGATCGCAAAACGGGCATCATCTCCACGTGGTGTGGCACCGGCGAAGCGAAGACGGCGCACGACGGCTCACCGATTCAAGGCTCGCCGGTACATGGGCCGCGTGCGATCACTTTTGCTGCCGATGGCACCTGCTATCTCGCCCTGCGCGAGGGTAATGCGGTCTTGTTGCTCGATCCCAAAAAAGATCGTATGCAGCGCATTGCGGGAAATGGCAAACAAGGCTTCACGGGAAATGGCGGGCCTGCTCTGCATGCAACTTTATCGGGACCAAAAGGCATCGCGCTTGATGCCGCAGGGAATGTGTATCTTGCCGATACCGAATCGCACTCCATTCGAGTGATCGACATGAAACGCGGCATCATCGATGTCATCGTCGGCAACGGCAGTCGTGGAGACGGCCCCGATGGCAATGCTCCAACGGATTGCAAACTCGCCCGCCCGCACGGCGTTTTCGTCGAAAAAGACGGCTCCGTCCTTATCGGCGATAGCGAAAATCACCGTGTTCGCGTGTGGCGTAATGAATGAAAAAATTCGACGCGGAGACAGTGGTGAGTTTCATGCTGTTCCAGTCATTGCCCTTTCTCTGGCTCTAGAGCGATCTGGTAGATCTTGGGCCAGCATTTTCCTGTGACGAAGAGTGCTTGGCTTTCTGAGTCGTAAGCGATGCCGTTGAGCACGTGGTCGGGATGGGTGATGGATTCCTTGGCGTGGATGCCCGTGAGGTCGAGGGTTCCAAGGACCTTGCCCGATTTCGGATCGATGCGAATGATGCGATCGGTCTGCCAGATGTTGGCAAAAATTTCGCCTTCGATGAATTCGAGTTCGTTGAGTTGATCGATGGCATTTCTTCCGTCCACAACGGTGAGTTCGCGCAGGACACGAAAGCTTTTGGGGTCGATGAATTGGAGCTTGGCAGAGCCATTGCTCATGATCAAATGAGTGCCATCATCGGTGAGGCCCCAGCCTTCGCCTTGGTAACTGAAGTTTTTTTGCCAAGCGAGCGTAGTGGCATCGTAGATGAATCCTTGCTGGTTTTGCCAAGTCAGTTGGTAGAGCTTGCCGTTGAGTTCGGTGAGGCCTTCGCCAAAAAACTCGGCACTCAGTTTGCGCTCGATGAGAATTTTTCCTGTTTCGATTTCTACTTTCCGTAGCCAAGTGGTGTTATGCCCACCAGTGCTCTCGATGAAATTTCCCGCGTGCACGATGAGCCCTTGCGTAAAGGCGCGGGTGTCGTGAGGTAGCTCCTTGATGACGCGATAGCTCAGATCGCGATGTTGTTGCCATGCGGGTGCAGGTCGCACAGTTGCCGTCGCATTTTCTGCAGGCGATGTTTCTTGAGCTGGCTTTTTTTGGCAACTGCCCAGAGTGATCGGGCAGAGGAGAAGCAGGAAAAGAAAGCGGCGCATGGCGGTGATGGATGAGGATGAGCGACAGCGTTAGCGCGGGCTGATCACTCGTCCACGCCGAGGAGTTCGAGGATGCGTTGGAGGTCGTCGTTGCCGTAGTATTCGATCTCGATTTTGCCTTTTTTGGGGCTGTGATTGATGGCAACATGCGTGGCAAAAACATTGCGCAAGCGATTTTCGAGCTCCTGGATATGGGGTTCGAGGTCGCGCGGTGTGGGCGGCGAAGTTTTGCTGGTCGCGCGGGATGCTGGCGGATTGAGCAGCTCTTGCACGAGCTTCTCGGTGGCGCGCACGGTCAGAGACTTGCGGATGATTTGATCGGAAGCAAGGAGCTGTGATGCAGGATCTTTTAGAGCGAGCAGTGCTTTGGCGTGGCCGACGCTGATGCGTGCTTGGGCGACTTGAAGTTGCACATCATCGTGAAGATCGAGTAGGCGCATGGCGTTGGCTACACTGGCGCGGGACTTGCCGACGCGGCTAGCGATTTCCTCTTGCTTGAGGGCGTATTCCTTAGCGAGACGAATGTAACCAGCGGCTTCCTCCATGGGGTTGAGGTCTTGGCGCTGCATGTTCTCGATCAGCGCCATCTCTAACACATCCTGGTCATTCGCTTCGCGCTCAATGACAGGGACGGTAGCGAGACCGAGTTTTTGCGAGGCGCGGAAACGGCGCTCGCCGGCGATGAGTTCGAGCTTGTCGCCGACGCGGCGGCAGATGAGCGGTTGGATGATTCCGTGTTGGCGGATCGATTCCATGAGCTCATCCAATGGAGCCTCGACGAAATGTTTTCGCGGTTGCAGGGGGCTAGGCACGATCATCGAGAGCGTGACATCGCGCACGAGTTTGCGCTCATCGGGATGGATGGTCGCTTCCGGCACAGCATTTGTGCCGGGCTGTTTTTTGATCAGCGCGCCGAGTCCTTTTCCGAGTGCAGGTTTGGTAGCCATGGGACGAGAAGTATGAAGAAACCTTGGATAAAAATCAAAGAGGATTTCCAGTGTAATGGTTGTTTGACCCGCAAACCCTTGTTGTTGCTCGATTTGTGGGTGAAAAAAATTTTATTGTTTGGAGAAAAGCAGGCAGATGGGCGAGGGGACGCTGAGTTTCTGGCTCGTAGGGCTCAGTTTTCCGGACTGTGGATCGATGGCCAGAACGTGCAAGCTATCGGAGTCTTGGCCCGCGACGATGAGGAATGCCGCCCCAGGGGCAATCGCAAAATGGCGAGGAGTTTTGACATCGGCTACGGTTTGACCGAGGGCCGTGAGTGCTCCGGTGGTGGCATCGATGCTGTAGCAAGCGATGGATTGGTGACCGCGATTGGATGCGTAGAGGAATCGACCATTCGGATGGATTTCGATCTCGGCGGTGGTGTTCGGTTCTTTGTAATCCGAGGGTAGGGTGGTGATGGATTCCTTGGCGGTGAGAGCGTGGCCATCGCGCACGAAATGAGTCACCGTGTTGGTGAGCTCATTGACAGCATAGACCCAGGGCTTGGTCGGGTGAATGGCGAGGTGGCGAGGTCCATCGCCGGGCGTAGAGCTGGCGTGAGGAGGTGTGGCTGGTGAAAGCTTCGCGCTGGCCGCATCGAAGGTGAATGCGAGAGTTTGATCGAGGCCGAGGTCGGGCACGAAGAGAGTGTTTTCGCTGAAATAGACACCATGCGCATGGGGGCCTGTTTGGCGTTGTGGGTGCACACTTTTGCCTTCATGTTGGATCAGTGATGCGTGCGGCGCGGGTATGCCTTTTTGGTCTAACAAGAAGGAACTGGTGCTGCCACTGCCGTAGTTGGCAACGGCGATCATTTGTCCTGCTGAATGAATCGCGAGGTGACAGGGACCTTGTCCACCGGAGGGTACATCGCTGAGAAAGGTGAGGTTGCGATTTTTTTCGATCGCGAAGGTGGCAAGAGTGCCAGTGCCATCGGGGCGTGCGCCGATCGAGTAGAGAAGTTTTTTCTCTGGATGCAGGCACAGGAAGCCGGGATCTTTGTAGGTCGTGGCGAGACGGAGATTGCTGAGTGCTCCGGTATTGTCATCGAAGTCAGCGAGGTAGATGCCCTTGCTATCACGGTCCGTGCGGGTGCCGATGTAAAACGAATGAATGGCGGC